>Ga0115008_10000239_pt1 | contig 38495 bp, 30 predicted proteins | sample FraStrMetagenome_FD_87164 | JGI IMG/M metagenome (GOLD analysis project Ga0115008, IMG submission 87164) | Marine eukaryotic phytoplankton communities from Arctic Ocean - Fram Strait ARC3M Metagenome | ecosystem: Environmental > Aquatic > Marine > Oceanic | place: Fram Strait | collected... | reverse complement strand
GGGCGTAATGTTGTGATAATTTCTACCGCGTCTTGGTAACTTAAACCGTTAGCTACAGGCGTGCCCGTACAGGATATATACTTAGGGTCCAAAGCGTCAATATCGAAGCTTAGGTGGATTGCTGTGGATTCTCTATACAGTTTGGATAATATGGATTTCAACGAGTATCTATCTATATCAGCCACCGTGTAGTGCCGGATCCCTAAATCTTGGATGACTTTTTTTTCATACTGGTCAACGTCGCGAAGTCCGATATATACTAACTGTTCGGGTTTAATTTGTGGAAAATTAAACAAGGCATCGTGTCCCAAAAGACTGCCTAACGGCATGCCGTGTAAATTTTGACTCTGTGAAGATTCTCGAGTGTGAATGTCGGCGTGGGCGTCAACCCAAACCACCGTAAGATCGTCCTTGTATTTTTCGACGGACGACGCGACGGTCGCCAGTGAAATTGAATGGTCACCGCCTACAGTAAGTGGTTTCCAACCATTGGTTAAATAATGATTATGTACCTTAAATAATTCCTGATACCCTCCACCTTCAAAATTAGAAACATAATTTACATCTTTATGGACCCCCATATGTTTAAAAATATTAGTAGCTCCGGATTGAACGCCGTCCTTCCGCTGTCCATATTTACACGAGGCCCCGATGAGTTTTGTAAAGGTTCGCATATTTATGTCATGTATTAGCAGGAATATATAATAATCAAATTAAAACTTATGCCCGTTGGCGTTTAATATTATTATTAAAATTCTAATTGAAATATATAATGGATACGATTTTGAGTAAAATTACCTTTTATAAGTCGAAGGATAATAAGGAGGGTGACATAACATTTGACGCCATAAATGCCCACGTATGCAACTTAGATAGTTGCAAGGAATTGCGTTTCGATAATTACTACTACGTAAATACTTTGGACGAATTTCAAATTCACGATGACATTTATTGTAAATTAATTAATCTTCAAATCGATAAGGATAATGTAAACTCCTATTCATTGGAGATATACTCCTATGTATTGCAATTAAGTGAATTAAAATTATTTATAGGAGAGTTAAAAAAGAAATTCTTGTATGAGAGAAATAACAAGCTTGATAATTTAAAATACTACTTTGACGAACACCACTGTCCTCTAATGAAAAATTCGAATAACGCGATAAAATTTACGTCGGCTCCCAACGAATTATCATTTACAATGACGCGGTTTAATACGAATAAATCCCTAAAAAATGTCTTTGGTTCACACTTAAAACTGGTTAAAGAAAGGATGGATCTATTTACAAATAACCCAGAGTGGTATGTCAAGAAGGGTATTCCATATACTCTGGGTATATTGTTGCACGGCCCCCCTGGAACAGGCAAAACCTCCATTATTAAGGCGATTGCCAAGGATACGAACCGCCATATATTTAACATTAAACTCCACGCCGATACAACTAAGACACAATTGAATAACCTTTTTTTTAATGAAGACGTCACTGTCTTAAAAAATGGAAAGAGTGAAATTTATAATATACCTTTGGACGAACGAATTTATGTTATGGAGGATGTTGATTGTGACAATGAAATTTTATTAGACAGAGCATTCAAAACCACAGAGGAAGCAAAAACCCAGACTTTTACTGATTTTGAACAATCCTTTGAAGCTCGGTATGACCAATATAGTAATCGTGATAATTTCGCCCATGTCCCGAGAAAAGGTATGCCCCGCGATAACAAGGAGCAATACCCGGTCGATATATTAGAGGATACCACTGAGAAACTGACCCTCTCCTTTATTTTAAATATCTTGGATGGGATTCTGGAAACTCCTGGGAGAATTTTAATAATGACGTCCAATTATCCTGAAAAATTGGACAAGGCACTAATTCGCCCAGGGCGAATCGATATAAATCTTCGGGTTGGTTACTGTGATATGGCAATGATTCGGGAAATCTTTAAATTTTTTTATGAAAAGGACCTTCCATTAACGCAGTGCCCACTTAACAATGATATTACCCCCGCCCAGTTAAATAAAATTCTATTAGATAATTTTAATAATAGCGAACGTGCGTATACTGAAATTATCAAATTTATTTCCACTAAAGCATCCACTTCATCTTGATGTCGCGCGTAATAATTTTATACAAGTATATATATATGCCAACCGACATCAAGAAGTTATGTAAGGACTGTATTTCAAAGTGTACCAAATGTATCACGGGTTGCAAATCAGCAAAAAGCCCTAAAATGAAAGATTGCATCAAGTCGTGCGAACTATGCATCGAACTGTGCAAAGTGGTGTGCAACTGTCTTAGTTTAGGTGCCGACAAAAAATTGATGACCAGCGTTCAAAAGGCATGCAAAGTTGCTTGCAAACAATGTAAACGTGAATGTGGGAAACACGCTATGAAGTGTTGCCAAGAGTGCGCTATAACATGTGGTGTATGTGCCAAAGGTTTATAAATAGTATATGTCAAATCAAATTCAAAGTATGCAACCTTCACTTAATTATAATATAAAAATACCAGTTTAATAATTCATTATGTTTCAACTACCAAATGAATTATTAAGGATAATCGTCGTTAATTTAAATATATTTGATACGATCGCGTATAATCGTGTAAATAAAACCAATCACTGTATGCTGAGGGACGAAATTCGGTATAAACTTAATAAAATACAACAAATTCAAAGGTTCTATATGAAAAGACGGGTTCATTATCCATTCGAAGAAACATTCATTAATACTTTTTTCGAACCCCCTCCGGTCCGACGAAACTATATCATTCGTACTTTTATAGCATGTTACCCGAGTCTTCTATTATTGACGTATCCAGAATTTTTTTTAGAAAAAACAAATCTATATAATTCCCCCGAAAAAAAACTGGTATTACGATCTTACATAGAGGGCTTACCTCCAAAAGCCTCGCGTACTCGAAGACATATTCGGGATTTTTTAAATTTAAAGTGCATCTCCGTTCGCGACATTGTATATGTTGGTTGGTGAGCTAAGAGTGTTTTTCTACAATTAACTATAATTACGTGGTTGGCTGGACAACACCTCCTCCAATTCGCGGATTCTTTGGTTCTGGTCGTTTAAAATTGTCAGTATTAATTGAAAGCTTTCATTTGTCTCAGCGTGAATGAGTGGGACTGGGTTTTTTAGTAAAATTTGTTGCCCATATACTGGGTTACTCAAATACTTTTTATTGTTTATAGAATGTATAGGATATTTGGGTATTTTTGAAGGTTGGATATTGGATTTACCACACCTCACTAATTTCCGAAAAGTATCTCGTAAGTAGGTATACAGAGTAGTTTGTATTATGTTAACTGGGTCGTCCCGATGAACACCCCGCATATCCAATCCATATTTATCATCTATAAATTCTATAGGTATGTCGTATGTGCGATTATCTCGTAGAAGGTTAGTCAGAGTATCAATAGTGGTTTCCGACGTCGACATTAATGATAGTATACAATACTATCCTTAATTTAAAATTTTACTGGAACCAAGTTCCCCGCAGATTAATTTAAATACTCTGAATATAATTATAGATTATAAATTTGATTGTTCGCTCTTTAAATTTTATTATATTAACGATAATATGTCCTGTAAAAGAAAATGTTCAATTTGTAGAAGACCTGGACATGACAAACGTACTTGTTTTAAACAATCATTTGGTAAACCTTATAAATTATTACAGAAATATATACAGCATAAACGTTTCGGGGTATTGCCATTGATAAAAAAAAAATCTTCAATCAATAGCAATACCGCCAAAGGAGGATATAAAGAAGAACAATTAGTTTGTGACGACTTAAATACTAATACTTCGCTGCGAAATACATTTTCACCAATATTAGGCGATGAATATAACACATGTTCTAAGATTCCTGGCAAAACCAAAATTGATATACAATCTAAGGATAAGAACTTAGGTGCTCAAGTCAAAAAATATAAAAAGAACCAGATACAACAACTAGATAGACATTGGTGTAGAGATTGGTTAGATAGAATCCCCGATCTCTCTGTTGTATATACCCTACTTAAAACATTATGTGAAATTCCTCTAAAACCTAATGGAACTCATATTAAGGATAATTTTCCAGTCGCTGATAGAAAGTTATGCACAGATAATCACTCGCAGGAGAAGTTAGACCAACTTATAGAAGTATTAAATATACATAAAAAAACTATTTTAAATTATGCATTTTTTGGAACACCCGATAGATCCTTATCCCCTAAATATTTAATTGGTGTGGAATATGTAGATAAAATTATTAGAAATAAAATAGTATTATTTAAAATGACCGATATCCTTAATTATTTAGAAATTTTGGATTTTAACATAAAAAAGAGTCAAACAGTTATCCAATTAGGCGGTGACAATTGTATATCTTTACAAAGAAAAGGAGGCGAAAGCGGTAAAAAATCTGGAAATAATTTAGCAATTAAAATTACTATTAGTAAATTAATAGACGCTGGGGTCTCTCATACAACGCAAATGTTATAAATCCTTAATTAGTTCCTCAAGAACATTTACAACAATACTATTTCCAAGATAAAATAACATATTTTTTTTATTTGATAGACTTTCATATTTATAGGTTTCATCAAACCCAAACATTTTTAAAGTTTCTTTTACACTTAATGTTCTTATTTTCCCATTAAAATCATATAATCCCGTTTTTGCCCCAGGGCCGCCAGAAGAAGCACAAATTGTTGGACCACATTTCGTAATATTATATACACGCTCCCCTTGTCTCCCACCTTTACCAGATTTTATATTAATTAATTTATATTTCATCATACTTTTCCCTGGACATTTAACCAATTTATATTTTTTAGTATAATCAAGGAATTCCGTAATACTATTATCTATAATAGTTGAAACAGGGACAATAGGCTTTTTAATTTCTTTAAATGTATAAGTATTATCTTTATCGCATACAATATAAATACGCTGTCTTGATTGTGGAGAATTGTAATACCGTGAATCAATTACTTTATAACTAACCTTGTACCCACGGGCTTCCAATTCGTTTTTTATAATGGTAAATGTGTGACCCTTATGAATTGTATATAGATTTTTAACATTTTCAAGAATCAATGTTTTCGGGTGCTTTTTATCGACAATCTTTAATATCGCATGAAATAAGTTACCCTTGGTTTTATCCTGGAACCCTTTTCGGTTACCCGCAATACTAAATGGTTGACACGGAAATCCCGCACATAATATATCAAAATCAGGAAAGGTATCTATATTAATTTTATGAATATCGCCTTCGGGTTTTATTCCATAATTTTCGGCATATATTTTTCTGACGCCGTCATCAATATCACATGCTAAAACACACTGATATTTAATAGCAGTTTGAAGAAGATTATTCCTATTAAATGCTGTATGAAATGATCCCAGTCCACAAAATAAGTCGATATATTTTAGTACTTTTGGCGGTTCATGACTCATAGTATTTTTATTACATTCGTTAACAGGTATTTCATTAACAAGTATTTCATTAATCAGATTAATATTTATTTTTAGTTTTAATTCTGCAAATTGTTCTTTATCTACCAATTCCTTCCCATATAGTTCCGAACTATATTTAACCATTTCGTTGATATATTAATATTGCTTATTTTTATATCAAATTTATAACAATACCTTGGTAACAAGTGTTACGTACACAACTTTCACAGTATCGATTTGTATTTTACTGGCTAATATACGCATTTATTCAATATATGGTAATACCGTTATACCATTGTTTAATAACTACTTTCAGTCAGTGGAATACCGTTATTAATGCAATATTTTGTCAGCGTCACAATGTCCGATGACTGTAATGCCGGTTCTACGGAATCAGAATCTCGGTCGTATATATGGAATGTCGGTACAGTTTCTATTTTAAAAAAATTGCGAAGTCCTTGGTGCTTATCGATATCAACATATAATAACAAGTTCTGATTATTATTTAGTAAATTAAATTTATTATTTATTAGTGGGGTAATTCGTGTGCATGGGCCGCACCATCCCGCTGAAAATTGTATTAATATTTTACTAAATTGTTTTTTATATTCGTGGATATTCTCTGGTTCCTGCAAAGAGATTATAGGCATTATGTGATATAGACACGTAATAATATTTATGTATAGTAACGCATGTATAAATATTATCATGTTCAAAATTTATTTAGTCGTTTGTAATGTGTCTGGTAAATTACAGCGAGTTATGGATTCGATCATTGCGTCGTCGACCATTGTAGTCCCTGAAACAATTTTACGAAAGAGTCTATAACAGTCTACTTCTAGTTTTAGATCTGTGCGTTTTTTTTTGCACGGAGGTTCGGTAGATTTTTTACGAGTTTTTGTCGGCATACTTATGTTAAGGCAATATTTTTTATTTAAGCATAAACGCTAAATATACGTATATAATGGACCCGCAAATAGTTTTACGAAAATCACTCGAGTTAAATATAGAATACCGCCACGCAATGGTTAAGAATAATTTTAATTTAGACATATTTAAAGCTCTTATGGTGAGTGAGTACCCTAACTTGCACACCGCATTCCCTGCAATTTTTAATATCGCTGTGGGGGAGTCGTATGATTTTGAACGATTACGAAAAATGCTGGATTTAGCTGAAAAAGTTAAGACCAATGAAGTTAGCGAGCACGATGCTTCCGTGGAGGTGGGGCAAATTCTTGTGGATGACATTGTAAAACCACAATTAAATAAGTAACCGACCCAAGAAATAAATACTGTATCAGATTACTTGATCGGTGGGAACCAACACATGAGACCCCGCCTTAGGAAGAAGTAAAAAAACCCGGACATGATATCACGTTATCATGTCAGTGTCTAGAGTGGCAGCCACCGACTTCAAATATAGTAACCTGTTTATATACTAAGTTTCATTCGAAAATTGACCAGAATGTTGCTGGTGATTGTTAAACAACTCCATAGCAATTGAACTTGGAAGAATATCATTTATGTTCCAACGACTTCTTCCGATTGGTTCTCCGTCATGATATGCGGTTATCCAATATTCTCGATGTTCGACTGGTTCGCCAACATAACGGTGCATAATATTATCGATATAGCCGTACATACCAGGTTTAAATTTTTTAGCACCAAAACTGTCGATACCACCAGTTAAGATACAAACCTTATCTCCCAATTTAAAATGCGCGGGAGTATTTTTCATCCCCTGGTATGAAAATGTGTGCCAAGCACGGCGGTCATTTAAATGAGTTATTAAATTGTCAGTCATTATAATAAACGTTGTATACTTAAAATAGTAAAATGTAAATATTAATCAAATTTATTGGCATATTGTAACAATGTGTCTATTAACGCGTATGCGACTGTGTGATTTCAAATACAAAATTGGCTTCTGTCACGTCGGACGCCACAGACCCGTCCTTCTGTAAAACTGTTATTTTGAGGTCGTGTAAATTTTTTAGAGGGGTTGGAGTTTTAAATATGCCACCAACGAGGTCGTTTTTACTGTTTAGGATGGCGAATACTTTGTGGAGAGTCCTATTATTTAGCGTCTCAATATAGTTACAGTCGGGCATGGTTATATAAAGATTACTGATCTGGGGTTTGCGAAACGGTATAATTTTCCGCAGGTAACCACCCTCTCCGATTTGCAATAAGTCACCACCAACAGAAGACCCCATATAAAAAGACCCTAAATTAATGGTCATAAATACTGTAAGGTCGTCAATGACCTTAATGTTCGTTATAAATTTTGGAATGTTTTCACATAATACTCCATGATTTTTTACCCCAAGATTACTTAAACTAACTCGATCGCCGAGTCTCAGATCTCCAAATGAATTGGTTTGTATGATTAAGTTGTTCGATAGCCCATATATAAAAGTCTTCTCAACGGCGATCTCTGGTGAGTATTTAAAATTATTCCAGACGGATGTTTCTGTTCCAGGACTCCCCGTGTCGATGCCTAGCGTCGTGAAAAAAGTTTCAGTCGCCGGGGTGACTGTGCACGGCCTCAGTAGTAATATGGGTTTTACCATAGGGATATTGCTATAATTATAAAAGTAATATCGACCGCTTACCAAGTCTCTGCGTATGGAGTAATATGAATTTTGGACCCGAATCACATTAAAGTCCGTGACGTCTGGGTGGTTTATGAAACTCCGGTTACCTATAGTTTCGGGGACGACATCCAATACTTGATAATGTGACAGCACCAAATAGTTCTTAAAATCACACTTCCATACAAACTCTCTATTTTCGTAGTAACATATAAAATCCTCTATACATTTTTTGCAAGACAATAGTGTATCAACATTAATAAAGAGGGACTGCTTTCCCGGACGCGGGAGGTCAATCAGTGGAAGCTCCACCACGTCTATAAGTGGGATATTGAGGTAGTGGGGTGATAAGAACGTTTCCAAGTTAATTTGAATTTTTTCGCCAAATATTACTGAATTGTGTATATTGGGGTTGCGTAATAAAGTATCATAATCTATTAGATAGTTATCACGAGAATAATAACTGGGTATATACTGGGCGATCGCTTCCGTAATAGGATTATATATATACATCAAAATATGTCCTTGATTCTCAACACACTGTTGAAACGGTCGACCACATGCAGTATCGCCTTGGAGTGTAAGTTTGTACATTTTTTTAAGTTGTCCGCCCGTGGAATTATCAAATTCCTCAATATTGTCTACCATACATGAAAATTCAATCGCTTTGTCGACGGAGACGAACCGCACTCTCAAGGGAAAGGTATCACGGTCAATCAATTTAAACAAATCATAATATCCTTGGTCTCCACTTCCAAGAAGTTGTATTGTAATATAATTGGTTTTAAAACTAAATAAGATACCTTTCTCAACAGGCACTGGAACTCGGGTATAGCCATATAAAACCCGTATTAACTTAAAGTATGCGTCGATCTTTTCAATAGTATGAATCAACTCAATAGGTATATCCCGTGTGGCTGTATTTAAATACTCCCATTCCAATATATTATGGTCCGACATGATGTCGGCCTTGCGATTCACGGATATATTACATAGTTTAATTGAAATGATATTCGTTAATGGGTCAACCAGGTGGGTTGTAAATGCCGCCGCCTTTGGATAGAGGTTAACGTCGCGATTATTGCTGGAAATAAAAAAATTATGAACTGTGGTATTATTCTTTAAACTCGGATTCGGCGCCTCAGTATTGGTGTTTGTATATACAATTTGGTTGGTTGTTATTAAGTCATCGCCCACCATGAGTTAATTATTTAGCGGTTTTATTTTTAAGTCGTTTCTTTTTCTTTACGACTACTCGACGCGTATCGGTATCAACCATATGTAATTTATTGTAGTCCCGAAGATCTTTATTGTATTTATGGATAAAACCATCAATATCGTGCACCCATAGATTAGTCGCGTCTTTTCCATAAAGCACGTCATATTCGATTTGCTTATTTTCACACCGGTCCTTGAGGCTTTGGATCTCCTCGTAGGTTAACTTATACAGGTCCATTTTAAGCAGATAGTCATAGCTTTTATTAAATTTAGGGTATCCAGATGCTACCAATTCGCTGATAATCGTGGCCTTCGGCTTCTTGTTAATTACCCGGACTTCGTCGACAATCTCGGTAATGAACCGTACCTTGAATTTAATGATATCTAATTCACTTTTAAGTTTTTCCAGGAGGTACAGTCGTCGTTTGACGTAAATTCCCTTCCGCACCACAAACCAATCATTGATGATGCGCTCCGTCGTATATTTTTGAATCTGTAAGTTTGCATCGAACGCATACATATTCGAGGTGGATAAGGACGACGTTAATTTTAGCTTATTTTCCAATACGGTGATTCCGTCGTTACTAATCTTATTTTTCCAATCAGAAATTGTATACGGATTCATTTTTATCTCAATGTCAATGGTATCTTCTGTGGAATTATCTTTAATATCCCTGATAAAATATTTAGTGCTCTCTTTATTGGTGCGGTCCACCATATGTTTTTCAAGAATTTCAATATATTTTTCAGTCCATACTCCGACTGGAAGCTCGGTTATAATGAGGGTATTTGCATTCTTAATTTTATAGGAGCCGCGTGTAATAAAGGACCCTTTACTGGTCGATTCAATCTTACCCTTAAATCCTCTGTACCAAGGAACCAGATTGATGGGCGTGTCCTCCTCCGCAATTTTACTTTTAATGCACGCACAAATATCCAATGGATTATAACTCGGGATCGTGGTCGAGTAACCAGTCCCAATACCTTGGGAACCATTAATTAAAATTGTTGGAATAATAGGGTAGTAATATTCCGGCTCGATTCCCATTCCGTCGTCATCCAAATATGCACATTGTGAATCGTCGGCGTCCAGGAATATTTGACGGGTGATTGGGTTTAATTTTGTAAAAATATACCTTGATTGGGCCGAATCCTTTCCGCCCAGTAATCGAGAACCAAACTGTCCAATCGGTTCTAAATAATTAATATTGTTTGAACCGACGAAATCCTGCGCCATATTTTTAATGGTACCTTCCAATGATACTTCGCCGTGATGATATGCTGAATGTTCGCTGGTATATCCCGATAATTGGGCAACCTTAATCTCAGTGGTTAACTTTCGTTTAAAGGCGCAAAACAGTACCTTTCGCAACGAAGGTTTAAGTCCGTCAATCATGTTTGGAATCGAGCGGTTATTATCCGCATTTGAGAAATGGATGAGTTCTTTGTCGACGAAATCATTGAATGTTAAATCGTTCTTGGAAAAATCCGAGATAACGTCCTTGTTATATTGTCCCAACCAAGTTTTTCGATCGCCAGCGCGGTCCGAATTAAACGCCAGATCGAGTTTATTTTCCGCCTCGGGTTCGGGGGTATATTTGATAATATTTAGATCTTTAAAATATTCTTTGGCTTCCTTACTGGTCGACGTACCCAATCCCTTGTAATATTTAACCCGCCAACCCTTAGTATTATTGGCCTTCTTCCAAATATCGTAGTCCTGGAGAGTGTAAAATGCCTGTTCCTTCGTCTTTTTAAATACCTTTACAATCGGCGTGATCATACTGGATACAAACCCCATATCCAGGAGGTCTTTCCACAGACAATCGAAAATATTCATGACGAGACCCTTAATGTGCGAACCGTCGTGATCCTGGTCGGTCATTAGGAGCACCCGTCCATAACGCAGCGGCCATTTGTTAGTTTCTTCATATTCCTTTTTGTAATTTTTATTAGACTGAAGTCCGATAATTGTTTTAATCGTATTTAGGATTTGACATTTTAGAATTTTTTGACTTGAGAGGCCTCGGATATTTTGAATTTTCCCACGAAGTGGAAATACTCCATAATAGTCACGACCGACTTCTGATAAACCAGCGACTGCCATAGTTTTAGCGGAATCTCCCTCCGTTAGAATAATCGTGCATTTTTTACTCTCTCGACTCCCCGCTTTATTAGCATCCAATAATTTAGGGACCTTAACCCGTTTAGTCTTTTTCCCGTCAGTCTTACCCAGAGATTGAATATCTTTGAAAGCGCTCTGATTAATGATTTTTTCAATAATAGCCGTTTTTGCGAGTTGAGCTATAAAGGCGTCGCTGATCTCAACCTTTGTTGAAAATTTACCCTTGGTCGTTTTAAGGGTCTCCTTCGTCTGCGAATCGAACGACGGGTTCGGGATTTTATAGGCGTTGACGAATAGTTTCAGCTGATTTTTAATAATTTGGGGTTTAATCACCATGTGCTTTTTACGCTTAAAATAGTCTACCAGTTTAGTTTTAATCTGACTGGCAATGTATTCGACATGTGTGCCTCCACGCGAAGTGTAGATACCATTAACAAAGGACACGTGTTGAAACACATCGTCGTCACTGGAACACGCGCCGATTTGCCACCCAACCGAGTCCTGGTAAGCTCGTGGGGTTTCTGTGTGCGCACCGATATACATATCAATGTAGGATTCAAAGTTCTTGACTTCAATTACTTCGTTATTAAATTCCACCCGAACCGCGTCGTCGGTGACGCCTGCAATGTCGTATACGCGTTTTAGGATAATATTTTTAAGCTGGGCGGAGTTCGGATCCATACCAAATCGCTCATAATCTGGATACCAAGTAATCTTTGTATAAGGTTTTGTTTTTTTGTCAACGTCAGTAATTACTGGTTCGGATCGCGACTTCATGTTGTTGGTAAACTCCTGGTATAACTTCTTTTTCATTTTATGGTCAACGGTTTCGACAATAAATTTTGTACTAAAGATATTGGCCAATTTAGCTCCATAGCCATTCCGACCACCCCATTCGCGCTCCTGAGTATCGTCGAAATTAGTCGATGATAGCAGGGACCCAAAAATGAGTTCGGCTGGGTACATCTTGTGCTTTTCAAGATATTCGATATGGATCCCGTCACCGTCGTTGAAAAATTCGATACCGCCATTTGTAATAGTGTTTACAGCTATCTTCGTGACGCGTCGGTGGCGAGCTCGTGGGGAATCTTTGATAAATTTATCCATACGCTTTTTATGGTCGTGGGCATTTACGACCAATTCGTCAAAGCATTTGTACCATGCGGGAGAATAAGATAATTCTACGGGTTGGATATTATTCCCGTCGGGATTATATATATAGGTGGCATTTACTTCTGGTTCACACGATCCAACGTAGGTATCGGGTTTCGTGTAAATGTGAATCTTGTGCTCCATCTTTTGGTATATTTCGTCGACATTTTTAGATTTGACTTTCTTCTTTACGACGATTTTTTTCTTAGATGCCATTATTATATTAAAGAGGGGAGTCTTTAAATATTTTAATCAAATTTATAAACTTTGTTATGGTGTATTTAATGGTATGTTAGTAAAACCATATACACCGTAATGATTCATATCAATATGGGTATTAACAGTTAAAGTTAAATTAATATAAATAGAGTATGAGTTATTTATGGTTAAACAAGTATAAACCCACAAAATTTGACGATTTTATTAATTTAAATAAAGAGATTCGGACTATACGTAAATGGTTAAAGTGTTTTCACGCACGGAAAGGTACCAAGGATTTTAAAAACTGTTTGCTACTGAGTGGGGCTACGGGAGTGGGAAAAACTGTACTAATAGAGACATTGCTTCGCGAAGAAAATTACAACACCCTTCATTTTGATGCTTCTACGAATTCGTCATGTTCAACCATAGAGCATAAGATTAATACGGCCATGGGTAATAATAATATACTTTCCTATATGTCGGGTATCGACCGAACCGCGATTCTTATCGATGAGTTGGATGTAATCGATTCGCGTCGGGAGTTTGGTTCATCTAAAATTCTGGAATTTCTAACATACGAACAGCGGATATTTTATAAGGGTAAGAACATCAGTCAGCCTAAAAAAAAATTCATTATAAATAAGGTTCCGATAATCTGCATTTCGAATGGGAAGCACACTAAAAAATTAAAAACTAATTCACTGTTTATCTCAATTTTACCACCCAGTGACAACGATCTGACAGTATTAATAAACCGTATTATGGTATGTGAGAATTTTACATTAAACCAGAGCATTGTGCAACTTTTAGTCTCTGTATCGCAGAATGACTATAGAAGAACTATAACTTTATTGGAGGGTATATATAGGTATAAATGTAATAATGATGATAATCCCGCATTATTAATAAAACATATACTGTCAATATCGAAAAAGGACGTGAATCAAACTATATATGGAGATCTTAAAGACGTATATACTACAGTCAAAACGTTTAAAGAATTAAATGATTCTTATTATTGCCATAATAAAAACCTGGTATTTTTAGCCCACGAAAATTTCATTCGCGTCGTAATGACGTGTTTCAAAGGTAATTATAAAACTAAATTAAAAATTTGCGTTAAATTTTATATGGATTTTTTGAATGCAAACGTCTTTTTAGAAAAAATGTTTAATTATTGGGACTTACAGAAATACATCAGTATATCGCTGAGTTCAATAAATAATTTATGTCAAATCCATAAAATCAAGTCGAAAAGTACTCCACCGTTTACGCACTCCCTAATAGCGAGTAAATATAATTATCGATTCTATAATTTAAAATATATCAACTCACTATCTAAGAAACTAAACGTCGATATTAATCAATTCTATATAGTAGCCCATATATTATATGAGGTTTTATTTGGAGTGTCTAATAAAAAAACACTATTGAAGTATATCGATTTATACCGAAAACATGACATGAACGGTACTGAATTTCTCAAAATTATTAAACTTGGCCTACTCCCCAACAATATAAATATTGCAAAAAAAATAGATATCAAGATTAAGCGCTTATTTGATAGCCCACCTATCTTGGAAGAGCTGAATGTCAGCTAAATATCAACAATTTCTATTTCGGGACGCAGTGTGCAGTCTATATAACTCAGGCATTTGTTTTCAGTTGCACTAAACTGTCTTGGTTCTATCATGGACCACTCCAATGTTTTGTCCAGAAACCCCAGCTCGGTGTATAGGTACGCTACAAGTGCAGAACACCAAAATCGTTTGGTTATTTGACGGTTACCGACTTCGAGGTCAAAATATGCTCGGAACCAATCAAAGATACATAAGTCATACGCAGTACCTTCGGTATTTAGTATTAAAGTGCTGAGCGTAGTTTGAAACGCTTCAGTGCGTGCACAGTCTAACTTTCGGTAATATATACTCCCGACCCAAGAATTTTTATAGTAATCCAACGCATCCTCTAAAGGAATTATTTGGACACCCATTATCTTTTTACCAGTAAGTGAGTCTGGGATATTTTCTTTTGCTGATTCCACTATATATAAACCAGTCAGACGACTGTCTATATAGGTTGGTGACCGCAGTATCATGGATACATGTGAGTATTTTGATTTCGTTAGATATTCTATAGTCCGACTAATAATACTTCGGCTACTGTAAAGAAGAATATCGCCTGTTTGACAAGTATTTAGTAAGGTCTGTTTGTCGATAAAACTCATATAATATTATATATATATAATTTTAAGATATAAAAAATTTAATTTATATATATATATGGCGACAACTCGTCTTGAAACGAGCTACACCTCGTGGTCGGCCGTAACACTTTTTATAATTAACGCCTTATTAATGGTAACGCTATACTCCCAATATGCAAATATCTCATATTTAGTGTATATGCTACTAATGGCGTTATTGTTATTTATAAATTTCATACCATTCTATGAGGCAGTTCACACTAAACAACCCACTTCCACCAAATGTACTAATATTATCACGACGATTGGTAATATACTATATATGACCCCTCCGCCAGTGTGGGTATTTATGATTACTACTAATTCTAATTTTATGGTAGCCCAACCAACTGACTGTAATAAGATTAATCTATGTTGGCGATATATTTCACACGGGTGTTCTCTGGATTATCTGTATATTCAACAGTATAGTTTATATTTGTCGCGGCGGCCACGGGCCGAAATTAACACCTTCGCCGTAGGGGTTCTAATTTATATTATTACACTATGTACTATAATACAAAAAGGGTATTTATTGAAATTTGTATTAGTTTACTACATTCCTCAACGCCTTAGTTTATTAATGGTTTCATGTACGTTGTGGGGTGGAATATGTGTCTTACCTCGCCATAACAGAAGTGTAAATGAATTAAGTGACGGATCTACTTCGCCTATACATAAATCCCTAAAATTGGAGGAATATCACTCCCCATATGAAATAAAATACGACTGCCCTGGGTATGACTATAGGGCAATTTATCTTCATGATCACGGTAATAAGATTGGTATGGACCCTACAAGTTAAAAAATCTTATTATTAATATAGATTAATAATAACTATGAAAAAATTTATGGGAGGGAGAGTAACCAATATTAGTTCCGCGACGACCACCTATATAGACCCTAACGGTGACTTCGATTTGGATGAATATCGTTCAATATTATACAATTGCTATACTAAGAATTTAGCATGTATAGTATCGGACTCTACAGTGGTAAGGTCGAAACCGGGAGTCCATTACATTAGTAATACACTAAACTTGTTTTTTAGTTGGGATTATGTAATAAATATTAACAGATTCTTTTATAAAAAATACCCAATAAAGCGAGATTTTATGGTCGGTCAGGAGGGGGTTTATGTAATTTTTCTAATAGAATTTATATTTAGAAATAAAAAATTATATTCAAAAACGGGTTTAAGTTTATTAAATACTGGTAATAGTTTCTTCGGGATATATGACACCTCAACCAACAATTTAAATAACTGTGAACACATGCTCTATTTCAGTGATGCTATGCATAAATTTACACTATATAAAGTATTAGACAAGGACGACGCTATTTACGGAACCCTAATGAAAAAGTTTAAAATAACGGGGGAGTTCATTCAGTACAGCGACGGAGTAAAATTAACACTCCCTAAATCGTTTAAACAGCTAAATAATAGACTGTGCCGAATCAAAAAAAATCTAATTCAAATATCAACCAATGGTAAAGTTCAGGAAAGTAAATTTTATAACCAGGGTTATTTTAATTTTTTAAAGACTCATAACAGCCGGTGTTTTTTTATATTACGGACCAAGTTGACGATATCCAAAAGTGTTATTGAAAAGTTGTATGAATACCTCATTATGGAATATCCAATATTACAGGATGTTAATAATAATGTCTTAATAAATCCGTATAGTATCCATAATTCAAGTGGAAACATCGTTTTGATGTTACTACATTCCACCGAATCTACCAAGATTATCATTAATATTAATCAGTATTTTGTAGGATACATCGGTGTGATTTATGAGTCCATTATAGATTTTTTTAAAAAGTTGAGTCAAAGTACCAATATTACCGTATCGCCTAAACCAATAACTTTTAATCGTGATCTGTGTTTTCACATTATATCCGAGGTTGGATATGCTTATTTGATTTCACGATATGCCTATTCGATATTAAGAAATATACAACCGACGGAATCCACCAATTATATTCAGGCCAATTATACTTTCACGACGGTTGAGGCTGCTGCTTTTAGATCTTATAGTAATGGTGATTATGCAAATTACCTAAAGTGTCTTGTGTCCAGTACCCTGGGTACTTTTTTAAATAACTATTATGTTTTTATACACGAGGGTGCGAACATCGACTTAATCCCGCTTTTCGAGGGGATTAGTATTAGCGACGCCAACAAATATTTAAATTATAGTAAGAAGGCAAATTATTCGAAGTATTATTTATTATCCTATTTGTCCAGAATGGCAACCTTTATAAATAAACGTTCCTATGACCTACCATTATTATTTATAAATATCTCAAATATTAATACAAATACCCATTTTGAATTATTGAAAATGTACGGCAGTACAGATGACGGTTCGATCCCAATAATGGTTAATATTGTATATGGCGACGATACACTGGTTATAAATCTATCGTATAAAAAGTCCTATTCAAAAATGAAGTATTTTTTTAACGAATTAATTGATAATATTCTCGAACCTTAACCAGGTGTTTACCTTCACCGTATGATATAATAAAAAAAATTAAACAGTTATAATTTTTTTTATCTCGTTTACACCTGGACTGTGGAATATTTTCTCAGAAGAGGTCCTTGCAGTAGTCAGTTATAAACTCCTCCTTTTGCGGATTTTCGTCGTCCGATTCGTCGTCCGAACCAGAATGAGGATCTATATGGAGCTCTTTACTTAATTCCATATATTTCTCCTCGTCAAAGAGTAAATCTATGGCACCAGTTCCAATGGAAACCTCCTGACCCAACATGATATTCGCGGACACCGAATTCATTTTATCGCAGGCACCGAATATAGCGGCCCTGGCCAAAATATCAGGAGTTTCCTCAAAGGAGCATTTAGCTAATGTCCCTCGGTCACTTTTATTAATTCCATGGCGGTCCATGGACATTAAATAACCTTTATTGGTCATCATATCCACGAGTAATTCCTTATGCCGAGAATTGATATAGGAACCCGCATTCTCAAAAACCTCCGAAATTTCGTTGTATAAGGCGTTTCGCGCGGCCTCGATACCAAACAGGCCAAAAATTTCGTGAATGTCATTTGTTGTGGTTTCATTTGAATTTATCAATGGGTGGGTGAGGATATCCATTAAATTACTCCCCTGGGTGTAGATGCTCCATTTTTTCTTCTTTTCGTAGACACCAAGTGCCTCGTCGTAGGCTACATAATTTTCATTACTGTGCATAATCGCACTTTCAATCCCAGATATTCCTACCAGGATAATATCGTTGATAATTGTTTTTTCCAAAGTCTTTAAAATGCAAATCATATCGTCCTGATTGCATGGATTATCGGGGTCTAATATTGGCTGAATGCGCATAATTAAATTGGTTGCATTGTCATCCGTATAGAAACACCGAATATCCTGACTATCGTTATTAAACTTTTGACTAACCTTTATGTAGATGTCAATCATCTTAATGTTTTTTTCCAACATCTTAATTTTATCAAATTCCAATTTGAGTACCCACGGAGTCAGTATAAAGTCGTCACCGAAATTGAACAGTGAATTCATGTCCAATACAGCCTTTTCGATAGGTCGTATGGAATCGATACCGCGACTCCCCTTCTTATCGAAATATATTTCGGATGATAGTGTAATTTCGCGAATATACGTCAGGGAAATTTCATTTAACACCTTATGAGTGACCTCTTTATTAAAACAGTAAGGCTCTTTTAAAATAATGGTATTCATTGGGCCTTTTAAGTTCGAGGTAATGCTCAGAAGCTCCTTAAAACGCGGAACACCCTGGTTTACACTGGATTTGGAAGCTACTCCCGCAAAGTGAAAGGTATTGAGGGTCATTTGCGTGGATGGTTCACCAATAGATTGCGCTGCGATTGTTCCCACCAATTCTCCATTATCAATCAGAGACGTATAGAATTCCGCCTTGATGCTTTTGATCATAAAATCGAACGCTAATTTAGGTAGTTTATACTCAATACACAATTTTTTAGGCGATAAGTATATTCTGCATAGGACAATTAATAGATTCACACTGTTTGGTGATAGCGACGACGACGTCTTGAGAAAGCGGAGCGATTCGATTTCTTTTAGAATATAAAACGGACTTAAGTCGGATTTTGGCAATTTCGTAAAATTGGTCCGGACGTTAGATAGTAGACGCTTTAAGTTTATCGGGTAGAATATATTATTCTCGAGACTTCCCCGGAAGAAATTATTAAAGTAGTAATCCCGGTCATTGATAATATCGTTTACATATTCCTCCATTTTTTGATTAAACGCTTTATAGCCTTTCAGTTTTTTTTTGAGGGCGACGGTCATATGGTTTTCTAAATCGTAAAAGGTCATGTTAAATTCATTGACGATTTCCTGGTTGGATTTCCCAAGTGTATATAACGCTTGTTTTTCAATTTTTTCGGAATTAAAGCCGTCGCCTCCGTATAAAAATTGAATAATATTTCCATTGGCGTCACGGACAGTCATGTCTGACATAACACGGGCGTCCTCGAGACCTTTAATTAATTTACGCTGAATATAGCCTGTCTCCGATGTTTTAACCGCTGTATCAATTAAGCCCTCCCGCCCGCCCATTGCGTGAAAGAAGAATTCTGTTGGTGACAACCCGTTCATAAAACTATTCTCCACAAAACCACGAGCGGAAGCACCGTCGTCGTATTTTGTAAAGTGTGGGAGTGAGCGATCTGTAAACCCCAAGGGCACTCGCTTACCGTCGACCGCCTGCTGTCCGACACAAGCAATCATTTGACCCATATTAATTTCGGAACCCTTGGATCCAGATTTAATTAAATTAAGCATGCGGTTATTATAGCTTAAATTTTTTAAGGCAATTGTCCCAGTGTCAGTCGTGACTTTATTTAAAATTCCCAAAACCTTCGTTTCGAAAATTTCCGACAAGGAGCTTCCACCCTTAATTTCTAAAATTCCTTTATGTGTCTGTTCGATCAACTCAATAACCTGCTGTTTCTTTTTTGTAACAATTTCTTTCATCCGTTTTTGCGAGGCTTCGTCTGGAATTAAATCGCCGATACCCACACTGAAGCCGGATTTTAAGACGAAATTTGTAATTAGGTTTTCCATATCATTTAAGAATTTTAAGGTTCGTGCTTGACCGTGATCCTTGAATATAATATGAATCAGTCCTTGGGAAGAACTGCCTAAAATGTTTTTATCAAAGATGCCACCTTGGACTATACCGTTTTTAATCACCACGGTGTTTTTGGTAGTTGGAGAATTTTCAAAACTTTTGTTATTTTTTTTAAAATTTACCGTCGGCATTAGTAGGGAAATTAGCGACTGTCCACTCCATAAATCCTCCTTGATGACACCGTCAATAAGATACAAATGCTTCGGGAAATTATCATACATTGCCTCCACTTCGGCCTCGGTAGTTCCTCTCTTTAGTTTCGGCTTCGGTAAAATACCGTCCCACGAATCTAAATCTACTAAAATATCATATGCCTCGTCCTTGGTTATTAAGGTCGATTCACGCGTGAATATATACGACCCGACACAGGTATCTTGCACCAAAGATATAATTGGTTTATTCGACGCGGGTGAAATAATTTGAGACGGTACGGAGGCGAGCACACGCAATTCAGCCCGGGTTTCTTCTGATTGTGGGACGTGCATATTCATTTCGTCACCATCAAAATCAGCATTATATGGCGTGGTAACGGAAACATTGAGACGGAAGGTTTTATATGGTAGTGGGACGACACGGTGCTGCATCATGCTCATTTTATGCAACGACGGTTGCCGGTTGAAGAGGACAATATCATCATAACATAAATGCCGATTGACAATATCGCCAAATTCTAATTCAATGTTTGTGGAATCAATAACGCTTAGTGAAATTAACTTGCCGTCACTAATTCTCTTTATTGATTTCGCACCAGGGTGCGTATAGTAACCATTGTGAACGCATTGCTCTAATCGCATAATGTTGTGTTTATTCACTTTTTCGGGGAACGTTAAATTTTTACATATATTAATCGGGACTCCGAGTTGGTCAGGGGCGATTCGGGGGTCTGGGGTAATTACGCTTCTGGCGGAGAAATCGACTCGCTTACCCATTAAATTGCCGCGGACACGCCCCTCTTTTGATTTAAGACGGTCGTATATAGCTTTTAAGGGTCGTCCACTACGCTGTTGTGCTGGTGGTATTCCCGGTAAGTGATTATTTACCAAAGTGGCGACATGATATTGTAGTAATTGATACCATTCGTCAATGGCCTTTTTCGACGAAGGGTCGTTCTCATTCTTTGCGATCTTATTTTTAAGAGTTTTATTTGTTTTAATGATGTCGCAGTATTTATGGGTCAGGTCGTCTTCCATCCGCGTGTTGTTATCGGATCTTACGGACGGGCGGACGTAAGGTGGTGCGATAGGCAAAACACTGCAGATTAACCATGACGGGTGTGACAGGTTATTGTCAAATCCAATAATGTTAACGTCGTTATCGGTCATTTTTTTTAATATTTTACACACATCTTCAGCATTCCATAGCAGAACTAAATCCATGTTAGGACCTTTCTGTTTCCATATGGCAGAGAGCTTCGCGATTGAATTAGGGTCTTTCTTAATCGTTGTTGGATACGCGGCCCCGCAACCATTAAGACATTTCTCACCACACCGACGTCGTTTTGACATGACACATAGTTTGTGGACGGCCGCAAAACGCTTTTCCTTATTTTTAATATGTAGAAGTTTTAGTATTTGAGGCTGACTTTCATCCATATATAGTTTAGAACATTTCGGACAGATGATTTGAAGTATTTTAGTTGTCCATTTCATAAAGTGTATATGAAAGACCGGCATCGCTAATTCCAGATGACCAAAATACCCAGGGCAATGACGGTTATTTAATTCGTCGGTTGGACATAATTTACCATGATCAAGGGTCCCCATTCGCGGGTCGAAGACACCGCCTATTTTGGGAATATCTCCGTCATAGGTTTCATTTGTATGGATTTCAGCTACAGATCTTCGGCGAATCTCTTCTGGTGACATAACTGAAAATTGAACCTTGGTAATTTTTTCTATATCCTCATTATACTCTAACTCTTGAAACATAGACATCTCTGTATATATTTAATATAAAATTATATTTTTAAATAATAATCAAATCAAATTTTAAAAAAATTTGTTTTATATAATTTATAATTATCTTTATTAATAATAATGGAGGAACATCCATATCCAACGCGAAGCAAACATGTTTGCAAGGAAGCCTTAATTCCTGGTAATAATTATTTAACACCTAAATACGTCGTTAATTTAAGCGGTGTGAAAACTATAACGCGAAATCCTGAAAATTATAGTATTATGATCGAAAGTCTGGTCTCCATGTCAAATAAATTACTATTAAAAAACCGCTTAAACGGCACAAACGCACTATTGAATCAGCCAACCGAAACATCCGACGATGATAGTGATTGGGAACCAGATAAAAAACCCCCGTCAAAATATATTAAATATAGCAAGGTGGAGAATGCCTATTTTAAAAAGTTATCACTCGGCGACCAAAAAGCTATAATACTACAGGAAAAGGCAGTCAAAAATTTCCAATCAATGAAAAAACCGATCCGTTTTAAAATATTAGAATTAGAATCATTGTCCGATCAAAGTAAATTAAATATTGTTGAAAAATTAGAACAGTTTAAGAAACTGGACAGTGCGGACAACGAGTTCTTTAAATTATCAAATTGGATAAATTGGCTGGATAAAGTACCATTTAATAAGTTTTCAAAGTTAAATGTTAACGTTGAAAATCCAGAATCAATCACAAAATTTTTATCAAACGCTAAAAGCGTTATGGATGGTGCAGTATTCGGCCACCGAGAAGCTAAAGACCAAATAATTATTAATTTAGCAAAAATGATCACCAATGATATATCCAAAGGCACGTGCATAGCAATACAAGGTCCCATGGGAAATGGTAAAACTACTTTGGTAAAGGAGGGTATTTGTAAAGCATTGGGTCGACCATTTGGTTTTATAGCTCTTGGTGGAATGCAGGATTCCAATTTTATGTTGGGACACGATTATACATACGAAGGTTCAAAACCAGGTCGTATCGTGGAGATTTTAGCGGAATCAAACTGTATGAACCCAGTATTCTTCTTCGACGAATTGGATAAAATTAGCACAACGTCGCACGGCGACGAAATCTCAAATCTATTATGTCATTTAACGGATTTCGCCCAAAATAGTGAATTTCAAGATAAGTATTTATCTGGTGTCAAGATTGACCTCTCACGGGCCATCTTTATATTCTCCTATAACGACCCTGATAAAATAAACCCCATTTTATTAGATAGAATGCATAAAATTACTACCAAGGGATTTAAAACTGAGGATAAATTAAAAATCGCGGAGAACTATTTAATCCCTGATATTTTAAAAGAATATGGTTTAAGCGATATTAGTTTCACGGAAGACTGTATTCGTGACATAATCGCCAATTATGCGGACGCTGAAAAAGGCGTGAGAAACCTTAGGCGTAATCTGGAGACGGTCATCAGTAAAATAAATGTCATAAGTTTATTAAAAACGACAACCACATTGATTGACTGTGGTATTAAAAATATCACCTTTCCCTTTATAGTTACTAGAGATATGCTTAGTAAGTTTATTAAGGATCAAAAAGCCGACGAGCCGATATTCGGACTATATACGTAAATGTTGTGCGCAATGTAACACATGGTCTGGAATTATATTAATTTACTAATAATAAACCGCATAATATCAAAACCATCCCGATAAGTTGTTTTTTTGAGAAACTCTCATTGAAATACAAATATGATAGTAATGCTATGGCGACCACATTAGCTCCTTGCCAAATAGTATTTAATATGGCGAAAGATTCACCACTTTTAAGGTAGAAGTAAAAGACAAGTCCTACAAAGACATACAGACCCGCGCCCATGGATAAATAGATTAAGTTATTCTTTTTTATTGACTTTTTAATAAAAAATTCACTTAAAACCTCCAGCAAAATTAGTAGTAATAACAGTCCTGTAGTGACAAGGTTCATATATTATAGTAATATATATTTTAAAATTACCAAGGTTGATAACGTATTTTGTTATTTGGGTAGTGGAGTACCGGAGGAGGTGCATTATAGACTTTCACCAGTTGCAAATTATATACAAATGATATAATTTATAATTAAATATAAGGTTTTGACGATGTCGTAAAGTTTCCTATTAGTAATACTCGTCTGAGTCTTCGCTACTGGATTCTTCACCATTTTCGAAATCGTCTTGAACGACACTGTCCATAGCTACAGACGGTACGGGAACTTCTAAAGTTGATTCGGTATTAGGTTTTTCAGGGAATTCCTCTTCAGGGACTACCTCTTCGGAGAATTCCTCTTCTGGGGACTCCTCTTCTGGGGACTCCTCTTCAGGGACTACCTCTTCGGAGAATTCCTCTTCTGGGGACTCCTCTTCTGGGACTACCTCTTCGGAGAATTCCTCTTCTGGGGACTCCTCTTCAGGGACTACCTCCTCAGGGGTTACCTCTTCGGAGAATTCCTCTTCTGGGGACTCCTCTTCAGGGACTACCTCCTCAGGGGTTACCTCTTCGGAGAATTCCTCTTCTGAGGATTCCTCAACGAACGGTTCGTCTCCGTTATTAACACCGCGCGTCTGCGCTCGGTACATATTGAGGGGGACATTAAACTCGTCGTCGTCCGGCAATACCATACTTCTCCGATCACCACCTAACTGTTGGCGTTTAGTAGTGAAATCCTTTAGACTGGAAATATAATTTGTTAAGACTGCAATACCGTGTGTACTATTTAATCCATATTCTTTATTTGTCTCGGGGTCAATGATTCGGCTATACATTATTATATATACTGGATATAATAATTTTCAATTGAATTTATTTACACATTATTACCCCGGCTCGCACCGATATACTGCTTTTGCTCTTTAGTCATACATACACACCCGCTGCTGGTAGAGTACGTGCTTGGGCAACACTCCGGCGAACTTTTATTAAATTTAAATATGCTGGCGGATTTTGGGGCGCCCTCAGTACCGTCGACCGACGGAACCATGTCGAACTTACACTCGTATGAATCACATGGGGACGGAACTTCTATAAGTTCACTCGACTCATTATATACGTGGTAAAGCTTATCGTATTTCATTTTGTCGTCATTATTAAGTTTAATATCGGAATATGCTCCCATTTTGGATTCAGGTCGTATGGGGCTCATGAAACCCTCCCCATTAATTCCTGTCGAACCAATTGCACCACTGCTGAAATTTACTCCGAATTGATCGGTTTCATTCAAACTTAATCCCAGGATAGTATTACTATTTTGAGGCATAATATAATAAGTGTAATATATAATAATCACTAAAACAGCAACTAATAATCCTATAATGATCTTTTGCATATATAATAGCATAATATTTTAATTTAAATCATTCGAATTGTTAAGTATTTTTTTAAGTATAATAAAAGTGTGTTTTAGTTGTATAAGTATATTTTCATATGTATATGGGTCATTTAACAGTGAGTTATAAATATTAATGACTACCTTTAGAATCTTATGTACGAGTCTGTGGTGTTCTAAATTTACCAGTTTATTCGTCCCAATCAGTAAGTCGAGTTGCTCTATTTTTTCTTCTGGTAAAAAAGTTTCAAGCAAGTGTTTAATAGTTTTACGACAGGATTTAACGGTTTTAACACTGTTACAGGACGCATTAATACTGGTGAGATTTTTACAGAATTGGATAGGCTTTTCACCATATTCCCGTAATTTCCAGACAATACTATTTAAAATAGTGCAGTCAAAATCGGGCTTAATTCGGGGTGGTGTAATGGATTCTCCATCCATTCTAAATTTAAATACCTTTGGTACATTATTTGCATAGGTGTCCGTGAAATCATTCAAAACCTCATACGTTGGCATATGGACGTATTTGGACTGAATTTCGTCCAATTCACTTTTCATTAAATTTTTCCAATCCACATTTACAAAAATCACGTGTCCCTCACAGTCTTTACCGCGACGACCAGCACGACCAATCATTTGCAAATAATTGCCCTTTTTAAATACGGTCGAATCCTTATAACCCAATATACAACTGGACCTGAAGGGCATATTAATTCCCAATGCTAATAGTTCGTCGGCAACTACGAATCCCAATTCAGCATTTTGCGATAATTTTTGGACGATCATATTGTAAACGGGGGGCATATGTTTTGTATAGATCCCGATACCCCTTTTAAGTCCTTGTAAAAATACATTGGTATATGAGACATTTATTTCCATTTTTTTACTGATAGTTTTTTTAATATCGCGTATTTTATCCGCCGTCATCGGAGAATCTGAACTTAGGGAAAATTCAGGATGCTTCCTAAAGACATCCACATATTTTAATTTTGCATACGACGCAGTGTTGTTTAACTCCTTCCTGAGATTATGTATTTGAATTGTTTGTATTTTTTTTACAAGGGTTGTTTTCAATAATTTAGTAATCTGTTTAAGCAAGCGGGATTTATATTTCTGAGAAAATGCAGCGTCTAATTCTCGTTCATATGTTTTGACCTTATCGGAAATTATCAAAGCCTTGTTTAATACCGTTGCTCCCAACTTAATATTTTTTTTAAACCGAGTGACGTCAAGTACGGAACTTAAATACTCGTCACGCTTATATTCGAGGTTTTCATAATAGAATGGGTAATTTAAGGTCTCCAACTTTTCCAAGTAACCCACCAACTTAATAAATATTTCCTTACAATATTGCGTATTTTCTTGAAATACAATACATGGAGTGAGTGATTTCCGTTTGATTTCCTTGAATAGATTATATAGATTAATTTCCTCATTGGGTGAATCCGAAACCTTATATTCGTCAAGTATCGTTTGTAATTTAGCAGGATAGGCAAGTTTTAAGGCTACTAGTTTTTTTTTCAACAGAGACTCATAGTGTCGCGAATCCACCAATGACAGCCGCTTATTATGTTCAGGAAAAACGCGGGCGATATAAACGTCATCCATTTCATTTGGAAAAACCTTAACGAGACTTTCATACAGGAGTATCGAATCGTATGGTGTCATTGGAATGTTCGAGTCTAAAAAGTGACTGTTAATATCCTCTAGATCTAAACATGATATCGGGTGTATTTTAACCAACTTATTATTCACGAATAGTTGCCGCTGTAGATTCAGGAAGCGTGTACTATAGGATACCAGACCAATATTTTGATAGCCTATAGAACGGAACCATTTTAATAGCTTATTTGGATTTTTTATAGTGGCCGACAGCGCCAATAATTGTTTTCCAGAAAATATCTTTAATAGGCGCTCGTAGTAATGGTGCGATTCACCCCCTCCCAGATTATGAACTTCGTCGACGATTATAATATCAAAATCCATATCTAATACTGGGAGTTTATCTTCTATAGCTTTCGGAGTACCAATTGTAATGTTGTTGTCGGTGATATATAGGACGTTGTCGCCCAGCAGCGTAGGCTGTTTAATAAATTTACTGAACATGCTTCCCACTTGAAAAATGAGTGCTTCTGTTGGGACGATGAAGAGGATTTTTTTACCTTGTAGTCCTGGATACAGGGATAACCATGTTTTACCACATGAAGTCGGGGCCACCACCAGAACATCTTCACCAGCATCAATCTTGTTAATAGTTTGTATTTGCCAGTCGTCCAGTTCTAATTTGTAGGTATTATAGAAATCCAATGGGGCCAATTGGTTTGACAATTCTTTAAACTGGAGTGCCTTATAGTTAATACTCTTCATATATTTTGTTACACGTCGCATTAATTTCGCTTCCTTTTTAGTGTACTCAATTTCGTTTGATATAATTTGCAAATAGAGATCGATTATATATTTCTTGTTTTTTTGCGTATAGGCTATTTTTAATAATTTTAATTTCATCCGCGTTTTGCCATACTCTGTCGTAAAATTACTGAGCTCTTGCTGGACACTATCATTTATGATATTTAACGATTTGAAATATTGCAGGCGCTCCAAATCCGAGGTAATTTCATTCCCACGCAAGACCTTTTGGTTATCATCGATTATTTTTTGAACTTTAGGCCGATGCTTTTTTATGGATTTTACCATTTTATAATCGTTTATCAAGTCCTTTATGTTTATTTTTTCTCCAGAGGAAAGGTCCCTTAATATGCATTCTATTTCGTCTTTTGTATAATTCTCGTAAAATAATTGCATTATTAATAATAGTTGAAATAATTTTAGATAAATAACATAATTAAAGTAAATATGTTTAATATATGTATGATGGATAATTTATATATTTTAGGAATATGTTTAACGATAACTGGGTGCTGTATTTATAACAGGATACCACTACTAGAGAATGCGAATTTTTATTATAAGAAATCCAATCGTTATTTACAAAATATATACCCTTTGAAAATCGAACAGACTATCGCCTTACGAAAGCGGGAAATATATAGTATTAACTTAATGGGACGACGATTTATAGTGAATGATACGGCTATTGACATCGAAGCCTATAAAATTCTAATAACATCGCTTACAATCCCCCACACACCAGATGATATACTGGACGCCACAATAACCTATAATGACGACACTGAATGCGATATAACCGATATTGCAAAACTATTAATTGGACCGCATTTAGATCAGGTCACGGCGAGTAATAAGGATTGGATAATTGAATATTTAGGTTTGGTCCACGACTTACACAATATAAAAACTATTAAACTGCAATTTATAAATATGGTAGAAATAACAATTTAAAGAATAATTGTAAATATTTATGTATAAATATGGAAAGCAGTGGCTCCTCCAACAAAGTGCACCCATTACATACATCATGGATAATATGGTATCATAACCCGAATGATAAAAATTGGGACATGGAGAGCTACAAAAGCATATTAGAAATAAATACTATTGAGGACTATCTGGCTTTATCGAATAGTTGGGACAGGTGCTTACCGAAAGTTACCCAGGGAATGTTTTTTTTTATGCGAAAATTTACCAAGGATAAAATAATTTATCCGCGCTGGGAAGATGACCATAACAAATTGGGCGGGTATTGGTCGTTTAAAGTTTGCGAGAATAAGTGCGAGAAAACCTGGGACAATTTATGCAAAATACTAATCGGTGAATCGATTTGTTTGATCGACCCCAATAATATTAACGGAATTTCGATTTCACCAAAAAAAAACTTCTGCATTATCAAAATTTGGAATCGGGATAGTGCAGTATGCGATACTGACGTCTTAAGTGAGGATCTAAAATCAATTTTATCGATCGACGAAGTTAAATATAGTAGTCACAATAAAAACATTCGCCGGGATCGCGACAAAGTCGAGAAATATAAAAAACGGCGCGACGGTGGTCGACATAGGTTGACTCGATTTTAATCTGCGTTTGCGTAAATCGCCGTCCATGACATTGCGGCCTGTCTAAATTTATCATAATTAAGCTTATATTCATTTGCAATTTCCGGCTCTAATGGGTCGTCGGGATTCGGGTCATTTAGGAGTGAACATATGGAAATTAATACTTTATTAATGGTTAAGGCGGGCGACCATTTTTCCTTTAAAATATCAAGGCAAATACTCCCAACACTATTAATATTTGGGTGATACACCTTTGTTACAAAATGAATTTTCGGTGGTTTAAAGGGGTATTCTGTCGGAAACATTATTTCTAAGTGAAAAATTCCTCCGTAATATGGAGTATCCTCTGGTCCATAAATCTGCGCCTTCCATTTAAACATGTTGTCACCGCATGGTTGTGCAGTGCAATTGGTACTGGGTTCGGCACGGATTTTTTCCAATTCTTTCTGTAGACGTATTAGACCCGACATTTTAATCATAACACGATCGCATAAAATCACAATCAAATTTATTTACTATTTAAAATTATACTAAATAAATTAATAGAATGGAATATTCCAGCAATAAACAAGAAAAATTACGTGAATTGGATCGACAAGAAAAGGAGCTCCTACTACGCTCAAAAAAATACGGTGTTGCAGAACTAAATATTAATATGGAGTCCAAACGTGCATTAATCGACACCCTCAAATCGATATTGGCGAAAAAATATGCCTTAGACGAAAATGAATATATAATACTAATCGACCGTTTTAAATTGGACGGTCGGCAAATAACTAAAGATACTATAGAAGAACTGGTTAGTTATTTAAATAACGGTTTACGATTTACGATGAATGACTCTTTAATCGGGGGTTCCGCCCCCCCTCACACCGTGAATACAGAGCGTGCGCAACCGAGTGAATATCCAGCGGACAATGTTATGATTTTACCAAAACGTCCGAAACGCTTACATATGATTCACGACCTTCTGGTGGATTTGGATATTATGAATTTCGACGGGACATATACCATTAATCTGGCGCATAGTAGAGCGGATAAACCTAACAGATTAAGCATTGGCGACATTCATATATCACCAGGATTAATTAGTAAATACAAGCTAGATAGTTTCCCATTTATATTAGTCAAGATCCAAGAATTTAATAATAGTATTTTTATAAATACCTCCCGTAAATACTATTACACGTATTTTACCGTTGTCGGCGATAGGGTGGTTTTAGAAAAAAACCACTATATCCCAGACAGTGCCTTTAATTTTAAAAAAATTACCATGACCTTGTACACACATCAAGAAGACATACTGAAGATATTGGATTTTCAAGAAAGTAGTGATTTTATAAAGGTTGTTTTAGTCGCGAAATTCAAGTAATGGAAGCATATACTCATTATTAATAATGGTTTCTATCTTTAAAAAGATTGTAGTCGCCCGCTCCTTTTTAAGTTTGTTAGCTTTGGTTTGGCACTTTTTAACCTCACCAATAATAGTTTTAATTACATTATTGATAAAATTATAGGTTATGTATATTGGTTCTACAGAATTACAACCACCCGCTATAATGGTCGATCCGCTCTGAAAAATGGCAATCGATATTTTTCGACAATTTTTATCGCCCTCCCCCACACCCTTACCACGACAGCGCTCCGTGCATTTACACAAACCTTCAAATTCGGTATTCGTTGTCAGGGTATTGTAGTAGTACTCCACACGCACACCAGGATATCCGTCCGCGTCATAAATCGTATTCAGCTTATACCGTTTCGTTAAAATCGTGTATAAGGCCTCGCGGTTAATACAAATTCCCAATTCATAGCATGTGTTTATCATAACGGTTTTATAACTAAACGGTGCCACTATATACGCGTCGTTATTTGTGATAATTTTATGACTTTGCATGTTATTAATGGCTTTACATAAATATTTAACAGCCCGCTCGCCGTCCGACGGTTTCGAGATGCCAGTCATTTGCAGCTTACCATTGTTAAAAATTTTAATATTGACCGATTTGATTTGGGAAATCATGATATTGACGGTCGTGCAATTGTAGAAGTCTCCCAGATTTTTTTTCTTGAAAAACCCCTTCGTTATCTCACCACCCGTTTTACACCCGACAATCTGCCCCAAATATTGTGGTTTATAAATCGCCGCGCTACGAATCAACATAATATCGTCACTAATCTCAGCAACGGTATATATTTTCTTGAAGTCGATATTAATGTTATGCGCGGGGTCGACGATCCACGCAATAGCTGTTGTGGTTACAAATTTTAGTGGTGTTGGAGCAAAGGGTATCACTGGAGCGGTTAATTTAAGCTTCGTATAGATACTATTCAAGAGAGCGATTTTATTTGAGAAAAATGCGGAAATCGACGCCTTTGATTTGCACAGTGTTGTTAAATAATCCGTAAAAATTTTGAGAAGGGCGTCGCTATCAAAGAGGTGATTAATTTCACTAATTTGGGTTTTAGTAATATGATTTGTACGTATGGTTTCGGTTAACCAATTGGTATGCGGAGTGTCAAAGTATCGAACAAGTCGTGATTGTTTTAGGGAATCATAATCATGACGAAGTTCTGATATGTAAGGATTGGACTCTAGCGAATCTAAATATATATCAACGTTTTTATGTTGAAGCCAATTGTCATTCATATCTTATTAATATGTAAAAAATATTAATAAATATTAATCAAATTAAACTTAATTCATAATTTCATCGCGCATCCCGCACAGATATTCGCGTGCTTACACCCACTAAAGATAACTTTAGGTCCGCCGGTCAGACAAATTGCACATGGAGCATCCGTAAATACTTTAAAATTAAGATTTATAGCCGAACATTCACGACACATTGGACACGGTTTGGTAATACAGCCCTGTCGCGTCACTTCGGTTGAACTCCCTCCCCCACTTAGCTCGTGTGATAAAGATCTTCGCATTTGACACTCGGACGCACTGTGCGACGACCGTTCGCCACATATATAACAGTGGTGCGATTCGGTGGAATGCGACCAGGGGTACGAACAGGTTTCGTGGGTACATTGTAGAGGGGTGGGCATTTGGTCCTCAATATATTGTCGCAAGGCGTTTTTTAAATGGGGGTTACCGCATTCCATTTGACCATGTCCATATTGGCGACACGTTCCACACCGATGCGCAACTGTAGTATGCGTTTGTGAATACCGACACCCTCGTACTTGACAATAGTTTAGTGACGCAGCTGCCATTATTTATAGTTTATATTGTTTTGGTATAATTATAAATCAAATTTAAGTTAAGTTTGATTTTTAGTTAATAATTGTATAGTTACCGTTATTACTATTCACAAATCGGCAGCTGTGCAAGTTCGTCGATATTTATTAAAGCCCTTCCTCTTTCTTGCGTTTGGCTACAATCGACGCCAATACTGCGTTGCGTCTAATATATATTTCGTCCGCTTTCGTGTTTGGCGGCGAGGTTTTTGGGGAAGGACTTGGGTCGCCACCAACAAGTGCTCGGTTATCACCGAACAAAGCGTATGTATATTTTAGGAGAATATTCCGTCCTTCAGTCGAAGTAATCGCGAAACGTTGACCTTTGGCATTGCTGATATATTCGTAAGGGTCATAACCGCCACCACCTCGTTTAAACATATTTTTAAGAGATAGCTTCCATTTGTTTCTTTTTTTAGTAGTGAGTGGGGTTTCTGGTCTGGATACTTTTACCCAAGGCTCCTCTCCCATAGTTTGGGGAGTGGCTAATTCCTCTGACGGCTCTCCATACCGAGGGTGTCGTAATACGTTGGAACATGAAGTGTTAGAACACGGGAATGAATCGATACGCACGTCTTTAAATGGTCCTGGGGCTACTATTGCGTGACAGTCGGGACACCGGACAAGATCTGCTGTCTGGATTTGTGTGGAACAGCCAGGGCATCCAAATTTTGGGTACCACCTTGGATTAAATTCCAATGACGTATCGCATACAGGACAATTAAGTCGCTTCGTCTGTTGAACTGAAATTGGCAATGTGTCTGGAGTTTTTACCAGAGTTGGCTGTATATGGGTGGAAGACCGCGCGACTGGGGCTGTTTTAGGGACGGAAGGCATACTCATCACGAGTTTTTGATGCGTGTCACTCGTATGTTTGGCCGTATCTCTTAATTTTTCTTGAAAGATTTCTAAGGCCACCAGAAACTGCTCGTCGATAGGACGTTGGTGTAAATCCAAGAAAGATTTAATAGTAATTATAACTTCGTCAACATCTCTAAAACCAGACGGATATGGCAAATCCAAACCTTTTTTACCAGTAGCCTTTTCAGTCAATAATTTATCATTCAATAAGGATTGGTGTAATTCCCCTACATTCTCGTGAAAAACCATATAATATTTTTGTGTAATATTGATTAACTGTGCTATGATTGTCTGATTGACAGCACCTTTGTACAATTTCAACAAATTCTTCCCTCGCGAACCCGCCGCACTGGCAGCACGCGCCTCGGCTCCCCCTAGCTGATTAACTAAGTGTTCCATTTCTGTTGACATATATTATATATATTCATTTAAATTTGAAACGGGGAATATTACCGCGGCACAGTTGTATTAAAACATGTCTTTTAACGGTGAGCCGTACTATACATATGACGACGTCTTAATCAAACCACGATATTCTGAGATTACCAGTCGTAAGCAGGTATCACTGGTCAGTCACCTTACAAAAAATATAACGCTAAACGTTCCTATTATTTCATCCAATATGGATACGATTACCGAGGCAACCATGGCTATAGCGATGGCGAAGTTGGGGGGGTTGGGTATCATCCACCGCTTTTGTTCAATCGAAACCCAAGTTGATATGGTGAAGGCTGTGAAGCGGTATACCAGTTATATTATTAGTACACCCTACACTATTGACGAAAATAGTAGTATGACCGAAGTCTTGGGACGCATCGCGGATAATAAAAAATCCCTATTGGTCGTGGACTCGTTACACTGTCTAAAAGGCATTATTACCCAACGTGACTTACTATTTTACAATTCGTGTGGTTGTGGTGAGGATTCGGTTCGAAAATTTATGACAAAGCTCGAAGATATGACGACGGTTACGAAGGCGTCGGTATCCGATATGAGCACTACCGACATTATTAATCTGTTAACGAAGAAAAAAATTCAAAAATTACCAATCCTAAATGAAGCTGGTGAACTCCAGGGTTTAATCACCCTGAAAGATATGCTGGACCGCGACGTTGTTAATCAACCTTTTACACCGAGTTTAGATGCGAATTCTCAGCTGATTGTGGGGTGCGCAATCGGGGTCAATAAGGATTTTATGGAGCGAGCTACACGCGTTATTGCGGCAGGGTGTGACGTTATTTGCGTGGACGTTGCACACGGTCACCACAAACTATGTGGCGATGCCGTTAAAAATTTGCGGACGACGTTCGGGACGATTGACATTATAGCTGGGAATGTGTGCACGGCGGAAGGAGTCGAATATTTAGCGAAGTGTGGCGCTGATTGTGTAAAGGTAGGGATTGGACCAGGAAGTATATGCATTACCCGCAAGCAAACAGGTTGTGGGGCTCCTCAACTAACGTCAGTAATGAAGTGTGCTAGGAAAGCTAAAGAACTTGGAATAACGATTATTGCCGATGGAGGACATAATGGCTGTATTGGTAATATCTTTAAGGCGCTGTGCTGTGGCTCAAGTGCGTCAATGTTGGGTGGAATGCTCAGTGGAACTCTTGAAACACCTGGACAAATTTATACTAAATTGGACCGTAAAGTAAAGCAAATTCGGGGAATGGCGGGACTTATGGCAAATTTTACGAAGGCTACTAAATTAGGACAAGGTACGGCTAATTTAGAGAATATAACACCCGAGGGAGTGGAGGGATACGTCACATATAAGGGTCCTGTTAGAGATATTATAAATCAAATATGCGGCGGTCTGCGATCGGGCTTATCATATGTGGGGAAAGGTAGTTTAGAAGAGTTAAACCCGGAGGAAATTGAATTCATTTTAATTACGGCTAATGGCTATAAGGAGAGTGGTTCGCATGGAATTAAAGAAATATAAGGAGGTTCAGTATTTAGGTCATTTTCTTAATATTTATGAAACTTCGGTTGGGGGATTGTGCTGGTTATCGTTCTTGTTACTGAGCTAGTTATGGTATTTTTTTACATAGGCAAGTACCCATACCCCCCCCCTTGGCAGCACAAACCATACCACATTTTTCGCATAAAATTACGGATTGGACGATTGGTGGAGGTGGCGGCGGAAACAACGCTGTGTCTCCACGCCATAAATTCCCGTTAGTACTGATGAAATTTACAATTTTGGTGTCGCCGTTTTCTGGATTAACGCCAAGTACGATGGTAAAAGCGTATAAAGGGTCGTCCGCCAGAGTAATATTAGGGATCGTGATTTCGACGATAATTGCATTTGAATACTTCGGCCACAGCGCGTTCCCAACAATAAGTTTTCGCTCTATAACAAAATTAGTTTTTATGTTATAGTTATGCTTAATTTTCGTCTCGAAGGTCCATACACCGTGTTGATATTTAAGGATATCCTCGCTAAAACAGGCGCGTTCCTGAGTGTGGGTAAATAGATTTACATAATCCAATTCATATGTAGGTCCTACTAATATTACGTGTAGGTCAAAATGCATACTCTTAAATGGATTTAGTTTGTGACGACAGCACAAGTCCTTCAGGTGAAATATAGCCATAGTTTGATATTATAAAATGATATAATATTAAATTTTTGTTGTTGGGTGTGGCTGCGGCACCTAAACCCCCACCATGGTCGCCGTAATGATTTTGCTGGTGGGGTCGAGGCTGAGTGTTGCATTTCCAGCTGTTGAGGTCGTGTAGATAGCACCGGTGCCGAACAGGGCCTCGATATTAGTCGTATTGCTCGTGATGGACAGGGTCTTCGCCGCCGCCGCACCGTTTGCTGCTGCTGAATCCTCCCACGTAAAGTCAGTCCAAGGTGTGCTAAGGGTAGCGGCGGCAGTACCAACAGCATTAGCGACAGTGAAAGCATTGTACACCGCCGTGAAATTGCTCGCATTGGGAGTAGTGGTGAACGCGGCGATGGCGTCGGGGAGGAGGGAGGAGCCGAGGAGGTAGTAGTCGGACAGTGCCGTCGCGAGGGCACTGAGGTTGGCGGTCTGTTTAGTAGCTTCGAACACATCACCCGGAGGGATGCTCTCTGCCTTGAAATAGATAGCGGCCGCATCCGCAACAGTCGCCGTTTGTGAGAGGTATAACGACGTTGTGGCTGAGCTAAGTTTTGCCAGTAGAGCGGTGACTTTATTGTATTTGGCCTCGTCGCCAGTATGGTGGGTGGAGACATCGGCAGAGTGCGACGACCGCCAGTGGTCGTCGGCCAAACCTGCGGTAATCTGCTTGACATATGTGTCGAGGGCAGCTTGGCGTTTTCCACCATTGCTGTTTGGCGTAGACGTTGAATCCGCCCATTCCGCGCTCCCTGCGGTGTTCTGCGCCATGAAAAACTTGGCGTCGGCTGAGGTAAGTGTCAGGCCGCCAACCGCCAGACCCAGTTTATCGGTTTGATTGTCTGACGACGCGTTGCCGAAGTAGGCGCCCGTAACACCCAAAAGGACGTCCGCGGCAACTCCGTCGTTACCCGCCCTCAAAACATTGGAAACTGATATTTTATTGACGCCGTGATCGCAGTAAATAACATGACCTGATTGCCAGAGCCCCTCTTTGCTGTTGTCGGTGGGGGCGTTAGTAATGGGGTCCATGGCGTCATCATCACCCAATAACGACTGAATGTAAAGCGGCGCGCCGTCGTTTTTACGTACCCCATCCACGTACCATCGCTCCAGAGCCGAAAATCGGGGGATCGCTGGTATAATAATTTCACCGTCCATTAAATCAAAGGTCGCGTACTGTTTGTTGTGATTAAGGAGATCCGTCGTCGCAGTTTTGACGGACACGGCAAGGGCGAGGAGTTTAGCATGAAGGATTGCGATGTGGTCCCGCACCGCTTCGTCGAAGGCGGAAGGACCACTGAAGTGCGCGGTGCCATCTGCATTCGCGGCATCAATCGCTGCTTTCGCCGAGGTGTACGCATTGGTAATGTGGTCTAAGTCATCGACCACCGTTATCTGGTAGTAGATACATTCGATGGCATTGAACATATGCTCGATATAGTGCTGGTCGGGTATGGTGTTTTGAGCGGATGAAATTAGGGCTCGGATGGCGGATATTTCGTTAAGCTGAATTCCGACTTTGGTTGCGGCACCGACTTTGGCTGGGTCCGTTTCAAGGGCCACCTTCTTGTTATTAGTACGCTGTGTCGCGGCCGCCTGCAGGGCGTAGCATTGCATCCAAGCCCTCCAGGCATTAGAGCGGTATACCTCAGCGTGGTCGAGAGCGTGAAGTGCCTTGTCGCGGGCGGCAACCGCCGCCGCAATGCTGGACTGGTCGTGCTGTTCGTTGGCGCGGATTGCTGCCGCCTTCGCTGCGTCGCAATTGTGAAGTGTATCGCCATAACTTTCGCGAGCCCCTTGCCACGCTTCCTCGGCGGCGTCTGTGGCGGTTTTAATGGACTGTTCTGCCTGGATGAACGCGCTATTAGTTGAACCCAAAGAGGAGATAAGGCCCTTGCAAGCGGCGCCGATGGCAACGTTGAAGTGGTAGTCAACCGCTCCGAACGATTTGTACGCTGCCTTGTAGGCATATTGACCAGCAATCGACTGTGCCTTGGTGCACTCCGCAGCGTCCTCAGCCGCGTCCGCTTTTGAAACTGCCCGGCTGGCCGCGGCGTGGGCCAGGGCGTGACGGACTTCCATTGAGGCATGGTGGGGGTTTCCCAACTCTTCGCCGTCTTTTCCGTGGAAGTAGTCGTAGTGCTCCCGCCGGTGAGGTTCCTGCAAGTGGCCTTGGTGACCAGCAGGCGTTTCGATACCATTAGGACCGTAGTGTCCGTGGTGGCCATCGTGACCGTGGTGACCGTGGTGTCCATCGTGACCGTAGTGACCGTGGTGTCCATCGTGAGCACCGTGAGCACCGTGGTGTCCGCCGTGACCGTGGTGAGCACCGTGAGCACCGTGGTCAACAGCTACTTCGTTTCCAAT
>Ga0115008_10000237_pt1 | contig 38567 bp, 38 predicted proteins | sample FraStrMetagenome_FD_87164 | JGI IMG/M metagenome (GOLD analysis project Ga0115008, IMG submission 87164) | Marine eukaryotic phytoplankton communities from Arctic Ocean - Fram Strait ARC3M Metagenome | ecosystem: Environmental > Aquatic > Marine > Oceanic | place: Fram Strait | collected... | reverse complement strand
GTAGCGAAGGACCTCCGTACAAAGGGCTGGTCACAAAATGACATTGCAGACCTGCTTGGCTCAACCCAGAGCACCATTTCACGGCAGATGCAAAAGACACCGAGCGCTCTCGGTGCCACTGCTGATGAAGCGACCATCGACAGTTGGGGGAATGAACTCTCACAAGCGCTCGCCAACATGGGCCCGGACATACAGGTCGTGCGCCAACGGCTCATCGTTGAACTGCAATTCACCGGCAATCATACCCTTCGGTTTGACAAAACCCTCACTGGACTGGATCTCGATGCTGGGCAAGAACAACGAGCCCTTCTTCGTCGACTCGAATGGGCTGCAAGCCGATTGGATGTCAAGCGCATTGGCAAAGCAGTGCCAGCAGTGGGACTCAACATTGCTTCTTGCACACATGGTGCGTTCAGCACCGAGGAAGTGGCAGCCTTCCCTGGCCGCATCACGCTGGTCGATGGAGCGTTGCGCCACCACGAAACCCCGGCATTTGGAACTTCCAAGCACTTGGCGAATTTGCTCCTTGCCGTGCACAGCCAAGACGAGGCAAAAGTCGCCGCTCTCAACATCCGTCCTCCAATGAACGAAACAGGTGTCGAAGTTGAACGGATCAAACAAGCATGCGAACAACTTGGCTACACCTTTGGATTTGCTCCAAAAGGTGAAGTTTCAGGAAGCAACGGTAAGCATGATGTTCTGCTTGATGAAGGTGCTTTTGGATGGGAACCTTCGCTCTACGTTCTGGCGCACAATCCACTTGAATTGGTGGACCGAACCCACCAAATCGTTGGCGCTCTTGGAGAGGCTGCGGCATGAAGTTGAACGCTCTCTTGCTGATGTGCGTGCTTCTTTTCGCCCCGCTCACAGGTTGCCTGGAACAGACGGAATCAAACGATGATTGTTCAGTCCTGCCTGCAGGGCACGCTGATGACGGTGTGTTGCGAATCTTGACTTATGATATTACAGCCCTTTCGGAAACGGTCACCGATGAATTCACAAACCAAACTGGCATTCCGGTTGAGATGATTAAGGTCGACGATGCCGGTGGCATTCTGGACCAAATGATGTTAACGAAAAGTGCTCAACAAGCTGATTTGATGATTGGCCTGGACAACACCTACTTGCCGACAGCCATCGAGAATTGCCTGCTCCAACCCCATGCAGCAACACCGGTCAACATCGCAAGTTCTGCTTCTGCCTTCTACGCAGGGGATCAAGCCATTCCTTTCGATCAGGGTGATGTGTGCCTCAATTATGATGAAGACGCTCTAAGCGAAGCGAACATGACGGTGCCAACTCACCTGCACAACTTGACTGAGGAAGAGTGGAAAGGCAAAATCGCCTTCCCTTCACCTGTGACATCCTCACCAGGCCGGGCCTTTTTAGTGGCGACCATGGAGTACTTCAGTTACGAAACTGAAGGCGACGCTATGGCATGGTGGACCGACATGTTGGCCAATGATGCAATCATCACAACAGGATGGACCGAAGCCTATGAGACGCATTACACAGGTGGTTACGGTGAGTACACTGAGGGCTATATCGGTGATGCCTGGATGACGGTGTCCTACTGCCATTCGCCCGGTGTGGAAGCGTTCTATGCCGAAAACTACACTCACTCGACATCGTTGATGTTGGACCATTCCAGTTTCCATCAAGTGGAATACACCGGAATCATAAACGGCGCAGCCCAAGTCAATGGAGCAAACCTCTTCATCGATTATTTGCTCTCAACCGATGTCAACACCAACATGCCTGAAAACAACCTCATGTACTCTGTTCTCGAGGGGACCGATTTGCCCGAAACGAATGGCTACCGGCACCATGCCGATGTTCCGTCTGTGGTGACAACCATGACCTATGAGGAAATTGACGCTAACATGGATGCATGGCTGGACGCCTGGAAAGCAGCAACTCAGCAAGCTTGAGGGATGCTTTGGCGATGACTCCAACATCGAAGTGGGCAATTCGGGGCATCTCGATCCTCGCCTACCTATCGCTGGCGAGTTTGCCATTCATCTATGCATTAGCAAGGTTACAGCAAGTCACCGGCCACACACCTTGGGAGGCCTTGTGGCGGTTCAGTCACGTCTATGGAGCCACAGAAGCCCTACATTACACCCTTTTGGAAGCCACCGCCTCAGCAGCACTGACTGTTGTCATTGGCTTACCGATTGCGTGGTGCTTAGGTCGTTACCAGTGGCGCCGACCTGCATTTTTTCGAGCCTTATTTTCTGTACCGTTTGTCATGCCGGCCATCGTGGCTGCTATGGGTTTCCTCCTGTTGGTCGATGACGGTGGATTGTTGCACACACTGGGCATCGACCTGCGCAAGGAAACCGGCCTAATAGGGGACTTAGCCGCTCGAACAGGATGGGATCACCCCGGGCACTTCATTGCCCTTATTTTCGCCCATGCATGGTTCAACCTGTCGTTGATGATTCGATTTGTCGAACCGACGGTGGCTCGCCTTGATCCTGCATGGGAAGAACAAATCGGACTCTTGGGGCAGGGGAGAACTCGCCTTGGACGGTTCCGCCATCTTTGGTGGCCGATTCTTGGACCTGCTGTGTTGTGCGCCGCATCGCTAAGTTTTCTCTTCTCTTTCACTTCGTTTGCTTTGGTTAAATGGCTTGCTCCGTTCAACAACACCCTCGAATCCTTGATGGCTTCTTATGGAGGATCAGCAGGCATCGAGAACTATCGAGTCGACACGAGCGAAATTGTCATGTCTGCATCAATGGTTCAATTTCTAATTCTTTTGGCAGCACTCTACCTCACCTCTACGCTTCAACAGCGTCATTCTACTCGCTTTTCCTTGATTTCAGAAGGTGGGGCTCGCAGTGCGAGGGGCCCTCCGAATTGGCGCGCTCGCCTGATTGTCTATTCTGGTGCTGGGTTCACATTGGCACCAATGCTAGCGGCCTTTTTCGCCTCCTTCAGGGTTCGAGAAGGTTCGTTCACTTCCGGTATGGCCCCTCAGTGGAGCGTTGAAGGGTGGCGTGCGGCTTGGTCTGGTGATTTGTCGACGATGGGAGTTGGTGAAGCACTTGGAAACTCTCTTCTCTATGCTTTTTGCACTTTATGCATCGCACTGCCAACGGGCTGGATGTTGGCCTCAAGCATCCATGCACTGGAACTTCAACATCGACCAAGAATGGCAAAAGCACTTGATGTCTTGACCTTACTCCCACTTGCTGTTTCTGCCGTGATGGTAGGACTTGGTGTGCTGCTTGGCGTCTTGAAAACAATGCCTGCCCTTTTCCAATGGAGTTTCCTCCCTGTTCTTCCTCACGTGATCCTTACCGTTCCGTTTGTTGTCCGCGTGATGTTGCCTGCGATGCGGGCTGTCGAACCTGAGTGGAAGGAGCAAGCGTTGGTGTTGAATCTTAACCCGCTTCAAACTTGGTATCATGGCTATTTTTCCTTCATACGGGGACCTGCAATCGTTGCTTCTTCGTTGACGGTTGCTTTCTCACTTGGTGAGTTTGGAGCGTCTTGGCTGATTGTGCGGGCTGGTTCATGGGACACCCTTTCGGTGGTTGTGGATCAGTTGATGTCAAGGCCAAAATTTGATCCCTTGATTCAACCCGCCGCCATGGCTGCGGCAACCGTGCTCATGGCCATTACCTTCCTGTTGTTTTTCATGGCTGAACGTTTTCGGTCGGAAGGCGATGGGGGAGGGTTTTGAATGTCAAAGAAAACAGTGCTCAAAGCAACCAACCTAGCGAAATCTTTTGGAGAAATCCATGTTCTAAACGGATTAAACCTCACGTTGCATGATGGGGAAATTGTAGCCATCCTCGGACCAAGTGGTTGTGGCAAATCAACGCTCCTGCGATGCCTCGTGGGCCTTGAACAACCAGACTCTGGAGAACTTGAAATTGAGAGCCATCGCGGCAGTAAAGCCATTGGATACTTGTTCCAAAAACCAATCCTCTACCCACACCTCAACGTTGCTGGAAACATTGCATTGGGCTTTGAGAAAAAAATCCCAAAAGCTGAACAACATACCACCATCGCTCAGGAATTGTCCTTCGTTCAAATGGAGGGGTTCGAGAAGCGCCGAGTTGAATCCCTTTCAGGTGGAGAATCTCAGAGGGTTGCCTTGGTTCGAGCAATGCTCGGTAAACCGGAAGTGTTGCTCTTGGATGAACCTTTTTCGGCTCTGGATTTAGAAACACGACGAACACTTGCACTCCAAACTCGCCAATGGCTCAAGCAGAGATCCACTGCCGCCATACATGTCACTCACGATCCGGAGGAGGCCACCCTCATCGCAGACAGGGTGCTGACTTGGCGAGAACTGTTCAGTTCAGAAGAAGAGTGATCACCAACATGGCCCATCCAAAAGAAGATCCCCTTTTTCCCATCCCCGCCTCATCCGCCGGCATTATCTTTACACGCTCAGCGAGGTTGGATTTGCTTAATGAAAAGCCGTGGGACTGAACCTTGGTGGTTTTGGAAGTACCACTGGTCAAAGCGTTCAACGTGGGCCAATCGCAGGTTGACCGTTGTCATCATACTGATGATGGGGGTGTTCAACGCGCTGCCATACACGACCATCAACCATGTTTCCAATTACCTTCAGCGAGAAGCCTTTGATCCGACCTTGGCTTTCGACACGAACCTCACTTTCCTTCCGTGGATGTTTATTCCTTACCTCACCCTCTATCTGTATTATCCCGCAGCTGCATTCCTTGGCCACAAAACAGACACAATGTGGCGTCAAAACATCATCTTCCACCAGATGATGACCATCAGTTGCTGGATGGTTTTTGCGGTCTTTTTACTCGCTCCGGTTGAAATTGATTTGCGAGGTCCAATTAAAGATCAATTGAATCAAGGTGATTTCTGGTACCCGTATTACCAATTCATGCATTCATTGGATACGCCGTGGAATTCTTGGCCTTCCTTGCATGTTGTTCAAAGCACTCAAGTGGTGTTTGTGCTGCGATACTGGTACCCTTCCGAAACCACAAAACTGAAGATTTTGCATTGGGGCCTCCTGTTCGCTTGGGCCATGTTGATCTTGTCCACCATGTACACCAAACAGCATTACATCTGGGACGTAGCAACTGGGCTTGCTTTTGCTTACGTGACTTGGCGGTATTGGATGAAGCCAGCGCTTGACAGAGTGGCAACAGAGGCGTACGCTGAACGGTTTGACGCTGCAATGGAGCGCTAATCAGCCAAAAATAATGCTGACTAAAGGAGAATTTGTAAGGTACAAGGTGAGGCTAATACCAGCCATGATCATCATCCAAGAGCCAACCATCTTGATCATACCCGTCGAGCGGCGCAGGAAATTAATCATTACTTGGCGTCCCATACCGACTGCGACTGTGACGAAGATCATGAGCACCAACAAGCCCAGCATCAAGCCGCCAATTCCAACGCCAATCGCTGATCGTCCAAGCGTGCTCAAGTAGAGAACGAAGGGCAGAACTGCTGCTGCTGTACAATCGATGGATGCCGCAGCATAGCCAAATCCATAAAGGTACATGTTTCGGCGTGGAGTGAAGGTTTCATCTGCCTCAGTGGTGCTGTATTTGCGTACGAAGCCATCAACAAAGCCCATCAACTTCGAGGTTATTCCAATCAACATCATGGACCCCAATACGATCAATAGCAAAGCAATAAAGATTGCAATCCAATGAATCAAACCAGAGGCGGCAAAGGCTTCACCCATGACGATGGCAAGGATACCAATGATACCAAAGAAGGTCCACATACCGACCCCAGACAGCAAACCGATGACCCATGAAGACGGCATCTTTGTTTTCAGTTTCCCTTCGGCGATCAGTTCATCTTCTCGCGCCCCCAAAGAAAGGTAATATGAGATGAAGCCGGGCAAAACTGGGAAGGCACAGGGGGAGAAGTACACGAGAATAGAGAGCACCATACCCAGCACAAACACGGCGACATAGGATGTACCAGGTTCTTCCCAAGCAATGCGTGAATCCATGGTGTCTTCAACGGTTCCTGTGAGCGCCTTATCGAGGACCCCATCAAATTTCGACCATTTGTCTTTGGGGGTGCCTGTGGCTTCTTTCGCAATAATATAGCCCTCTGAATCAAGTATCATTACAATTGGAATTTGACCGGTACCACCAGTGGTGAAGAGGCGCACTGGGTCGGCTGTTGAATTGTTTGCGATTTGTGCGGCGTTGGTGCTGCCCAAACCGGTTGGGTAGGCAGGAACATGATAGGCACCCGAAGTTTCGTTGAGGTACTCGATTGTTTCATCGTACCACGCACCATAACCAAAGATAGTGAGGTTTTTGCCAGAGGCGTTGGCTTTTTCGGCCCAAGCATCCATGTTCTCCTCAATGTGTTCTTGTACAGCGTGACAGTTGCTGCAATCGTGGGCCATGAAATCAAGAATAATGATGTCTCCACGGTGGTCGCTGAGGTCGATCCAGCCAGTCTCGTTCGCCACTACCGATTCGACGCCACTCCGATTAAGGGATTCAAAAATCATGTTGGGAATTGGAGCAGGGTCAGCGTCCGAAGCAAACACTTCATCCATGCTGTCAAACATTGAGAGCGCTGCGAACGAAATGGTCACAAACATTAACGCTGCAATTCCAAAGGCCTTCCAAGTTTCCCCCTGCTTGAAAACAGAGAAATCTGCTTGGTCCAAGAGGCCCATGCTTCATTGAAAGGCTATGTTCTATTGAACATGATGGATAAATGTCATGAAATTATGAACCACGGCGTAAAAATTCAATTTCTATGCGTAATTTGAGTTTCACTCAATGGACTTGTGCAACCGTTGCTTAGCAGCGGGGCGATTTTATTTCTCATATGGTTGCTCGAGGTGTTTGTCTTACTCGGGTACCTTTTGTCTTTCCTCGCATGGCTCATGACTGGTACAATCCGGCCTTGGTTAACAACAGGTGGGCTCGGCCGGAATTGAACCGGCGTCAATGAACAAACTAAATCCAACTGAATGGTTCATGACTGGTACAATCCGGCCTTGGTTAACAACAGGTGGGCTCGGCCGGAATTGAACCGGCGATCTTCGCCATGTGAAGGCGACGTCATAACCCCTAGACCACGAGCCCTAAGGTAGCCTGTCCTAAAGCACCGATGATATAAGCCTCGCCGTTGGCTTGCTTGGATGGTTCAGCGGTGTTCATTCAAGTGAACCAAACCGACTTCAAGTCGGTCGTGAGTTGGATGAACTTCGACGAGGAAAACTGGAACTTCAAGGGAGTCTGATAACTCCTCAGCAAGCGAAAGGGGCAGTTCGATGCGCTCAAATTGAGCATCGTATCGAATCCATCCATCTGCAACGCCAAGTTCGTGCTTCAATTCAGCGACATCATCAGGTGCATCTGCTAAGGAGGTTGGAATGGCCCCAAACAGGATGGTGTCATCCTCACTTAGCACTTCATATGGCCGAAGGGTGGCTTGACCCCTTCTGCGGAATCGGGCTCTCAATTGACCGGCGTCCTTGTAGCGGGCGGAACAAAACTTGAGGTGGAAGTTCATTGGCTGGGATGCCTCTTTGAGGCGAAGGGCAAGGTCGGCAGAGCCTTCAGCTGCGGCTGTGATGCCGCCGCTTAGATTGAATCCTCGGACGTCCATGTTTTCCTGGTTGCCGACGGTAATTTCGAGTTCGTTGAGGTTGAGGAACGATGCGGGTGAAGATTCAAGTTGGTCAAGCAGAGCGAACAACTGCTCTTCTTTGTCTGGCTCACAGGGGAGTTCAACACCGACTTCGATGCCCGAATCAGCGCATGCTTGCATCACTGGAAGGTACTTGGTAACCGTGCCATCCAACAGGTGAAATCGAATCTCATCAAGACCAGCAGAGCCGAATGCGGCTGCTTTTTTAGGATCGAATGGGATTGAGGTGTAGAGGTGAATGTGATGTTCTTTACCAAACGCCGCCTTGAGTTGCTTCACTGCCTCAAGGGAACGTTCCATGTCAAGCATCGGGTCGCCGCCTGTGATTCCCGTCCCCGTGGCTCGCATGGCGTGGCCTTCCTCGATGACCTCTTCCCAGGTGGAACAACGGCGTTCATTGGCAAACATGTCTGGTGATTCACGGCGGTTGTCTGAAAGTGGGCAATAATCGCAACCCCAGTGGCATTTTCCCGTGACGAAAAGCACGAGTTTGCTGCCGATCTGGCATTGGACACAACCCTCGGCTTCACCTTCCTCCGCAGGAAGGATTTCTGTTGCCATTTGCAGTGAAGTGGCCATGGAACTCAGTTGGGCGTGCCGGCGTTTGGGTTTGAAGCCGTCGCTAAGGTTCGTCTGGATGAGTGCGGACGGCATTGGCGATCAACCAGCGGTGAAAGCGCCTGTCAAGGGTCAATTCAGGATGAAAAGTGAGGGCGAGGCGGCAACCGTCAAGAACGCCTACCGTTTCGTGTTCGAGGGTGGCAATCACTTCACATTCAACGGTATCTGTTTCAAATCGAGGAGCTCGAATAAACACGCCGGGGTAGCCGCTGGCTCGAACTGGTGATGCGTTTGGCCCGACTGGAAGGGGTCTGTGGTTGAATCGGTCAGGATCTGCAACATGATTGCTCGTTATGCCCGCTTCTGGGACGATTAAATCCACTTCCACTTCCGCCTCGAAGGATTGACGTTGCCGACCCCAAGCGTTGCGAGCGATTGGTGCTGCAATGTATGGAGTGCGCTCCCCATCCGGTGCTGAAAGAAGGATGGCACCTGCACAAGTACCCAAAACTGGACGCGATTCATGCTCATCCATCCAAGCATAAAGTGCGGGTAACAAAGCTTCGCTTTCGCTTGCTTTTCTCATGGCGGTTGATTCTCCACCAGGAAGCACCAATGCGTCCAGCGTTGCATCAACTTGATCGCCACGGCGCAGTTCTACAACTTCGAGGTCAACGGAAAGTTCTGCTGCTGCACCTTGCAACGCTTCGATGTGTTCATGGCGAGCGCCTTGCAACATCGCCAATCCAATGCGCACCATGGTGTTTGGAAATGCCACCACCCTAAGAGGTCAACGGATTGCTCCAACCGTCCTATCCAACTGGACATCGGGGCTAAGACCTCGATGCAAGGTGTTGAAAAACCTCCAAGCGGTGCCACGACCAATGGGCTACGACGATTGCTTCCTTGTCCCGGGTCCAGTCCGTATGGGCCAACCTTGCCTTAGCGCCATGGCGACACCAGTCATCACGGCACGTGGGCCTGAGTTTCGTGACGTCATGGCCAAACTGAACTCTGGACTTCGGGCTGCGTTCAACCTCTCCCCATCACCCTCTGTTCGAAAATCAGAATCTTGGACCGGAGAGGATGGCTACAAAGTCGTCGTCGTGTCTGGGAGCGGCACTGCAGCGATGGAGATGGTGATTGCAAACCGTTTCCGTTCCAACGATTTAGTGCTCGTTCCGACCAACGGAAAATTTGGGGAACGAGTTGCAGACATTTGCAATCGGTTTTGCAATGTCAAGCACCTCAAGGGTGAATGGGGTCGGGCTTTTGACCTCGGTGAATTGGAGCGGCAACTCGAGCGAAAGTGCTACGAGGCTGTTCTGATCTGCCACAATGAAACAAGCACTGGCATCACTCAAGATGCAGAAGCAATTGCGGAAATGTGCGCTCGCCATGAAACTCCGTTCATACTTGACGGAATCACATCGGTGGGAGGCATGCCGGTTCACCCAGCAGCGTGGAAAGCAGAAGCGGTGGTTATGGGCGCACAGAAATGCACCGCTGGACCTTCAGGAATTGCCGCCATCGCCATCAACGATCATTACATTGAGCGCGTGCACGCCATTCGAGAACAGGGTGATGCAAATCCGACCTACTACCTCGACATGGTCTCTGCCCTGAAGAAAGGCAATGATGACCAAACCCCTTGGACACCAGCCATCAACCTGGCAATGGGCTGGGGTGCAGCATTAGAAGTGCTTCAAAATGAAACGAATGAAGTCCGCTGGAACCGATGCGCTCACATGGCCAACGGGGTGAGAAACCTGTTTAGCGACCTTGGATTCGAACTGTTAGCCGATGCATCACAACGCAGTGATTCTGTCACCGCCATCATGTACCCTGAAGGAATTGATGACGGGTGGCGCTCAAGGCTGAAGGATGAATTCAACACCCAAGTCATTGGGGCACAAGATCACCTCAAGGGGAAAATGTTCAGGGTTGGCTCAATGGGCGAAACACCCGTTGAAGAAATGGTTGAAGGATGCATCCGCATGCTTGACTGCTTCCGTGCCTGCGGCCATGACCTTCCCGATATCGATGTGGCAAGTTACTTCTGAGGTGAACTGAAATGCGTGCGATTGTGTTGGGGCGATTCCAACCGTTCCACAACGGACACGCTTTTTTGTTGCTCAAGGCCGCTGCTGCCTTCCCCGATGAACCAGTCATGGTTGCGATTGGGTCGGCTCAAAGCGAATGGGAACCAAACAATCCGTGGTCCGCAGAAGACAGGAACGCCATGCTTCACGCTTGGGCAGAATCGATGGGCATTGAAGTTGAAACGTGTTCAATTGAAGACATCAATGACCCGCCAAACTGGGTCGCTCATGCAACAAAGCATCACGGAAAAGGCACGCTCGTCACCTCGGATCAGGCGACTTTAGTCCTCTATGAAGAAGCGGGATTCCCGGTTCAGGAAGTGGTGTTGAGTGAAAGAGAGCGTTACGAAGGTTGGCGAGTCCGTCAAACTGCAAAGATGCTCTCAACGGTGTACGACGATGAGGCTGTGAGGGAAGTTTTAGGTCAGACGGTTCCAAAGCCGGTGATTGAATGGTTGATTGAAAACGATGCACTGTTCCGTCTTTCGACGTTCGAAACAGGCGTGCATGCTGGCTGATTACTTTCGAAACAATTTCTTTTTCACATCTTTTTTGATTTGTTCTTGGACCAGTTCACGCGCCTTCGACTCGGCTTTGGCTTTGATGGATTCAGAGATGGCACTGACTTTCTTCTTGGCTGCTTCTTTCATCGGCTTGGTCGCTTCATCGATGACGTTGCGTTTGACGGCACCTGCTGCTTCCTTTGCTGCTGTTTTGGCGGCTTTACCTGCGGCACCAGCCACTTTCCCGGTGGCTTTGCCTGCTAACTTCCTGACCATGTGGGCCCATCACGGGCGTTCATGAAGAAGGTTTGGCCATTAATCATCCGAAGCAACGACAACTCGAGCGGCTGTCAACACCCGTTGCTTGTACATATAGCCGGATTCAAGAACATCGACAACATGACCTGCAGCGAATGCTTCTGATGCAGGGATGGTTGTGATTGCGTCCATTTTTGCGGGATCGAATTTTTGTCCTTTGGCCTCAATGGCTGAAACGCCATCGGCTTGTAATTCATGCCACATTTTGTTTCGCGTGAGCCGAAGGCCTTGCGCCATTGTCGTTTCGTCTTCATCGCCGACGTTGGCCAGAGCCCGGTCGACATCACCCAGAACGGTTAGCATTCGACGGGCGAGGCCCATGCCGCTGTATTGAATGAGTTCTGCTTTTTCCGCCATCATGCGTTTGCGCACGTTTTGAATTTCTGCATCCTTGTAAGCGATTTCTTTCTCAGCCGTTTCAGCTCGTTCGAGTGCAACTTCCAATGGGTCTTGCACTTCGACCTCGACTTCCTCGGCAAGGTCCATGGTTTCCATGCCATCTTCGATGACTGGAATCTCATCATCCACTGCATCTTCTTCGCTCATTGTTTGGCGGTGCGGGAAGTGGTCTTTGAACCCCTCGTTTCATCGCTGTAGAAACGCAGCGAGGTTCCAAGGCCCATGGCCCCATTCTGCTGCACGAAGGTGTTCCCTTCCAATGATGCCTACGAGGTCCTCGTTGCCCTTCCAGGTGTTGATGGCGTGAACGAGGGTGCGGCTGGCTCGGTCATGGGCTTCGTATGTTGGGACAATCTTAGGATCTTCTTTCTCATCAAGCGTTTCGCCCAACGCCTTCCTGCGTTCCATCCAATCGAGGCAAACAGACGTCGCAAATTCATCTTCAGAAAGTCCTGTCAAACGGTTGGAAACATCCGACCAGGTCTCTTCGCTGTACAAAGCATCAACGTGAGGCACCGATGCCCCCAGCGCTACGTCGAGGTAGAGAAAGCCACGCCCTTCCCATACTTCCCAAGCACCAGGGCTTGCGAAATGCATCAAATGAAGCAGACCTTCTTCCCCACCTCGAAGCTGTTTCAACGCTTCAAACACCGTTGGTTTCCCTTCAATTTCGCATGTTTCCATCCAATCCAGCAACTCAGCCTCGACGTCAATGTCAAACAGACGCTTCAGCCGTGAATTTGAGGCAGGGCGTTGCCCTCGGAACGCACCGGATTCCATGCCGCTATGGAGGTCTTGCCATGGCAGGTCAAGCAAGCGCTGCAAGGCTGGCTTGTCCACCAAAAGCAGCACCATTTCAAGGCCCATGAGACGCTCTAAACGGGCGACCCGTTTGATGCCATCGGCTCAATTGACCGAGATTGAAACTCCGTCCCTTTGGCAAAGCAGGCAACAGCATTGAAGAATGCGGGACGCGCCGTTCTGCTTGGAGGGTTTTGTTTTGGCCACAATCAAAGAGCAAATCGAGTTGATTCGCGCCGAGATTGACAAGACTCAGAAGAACAAGGCCACCAACGCCCACATTGGCAAACTCAAGGCGAAAATTGCTCAGTTGAAAATTAAGGAGGAAAAGGCCCATGCTCACTCGAAAGCGAGCGGTGGTGGCAAAGGCTTCGAGATCAAGAAATCAGGCGATGCGACCGTCGCACTCGTAGGGTTCCCATCGGTTGGTAAATCCACACTGATTTCGCAAGTCACTGACGCTCACTCTGAGGCAGCAGGCTATGCCTTTACCACCCTCACCTGCATCCCCGGTGTTATGGAACACCGTGGTGCTAAAATCCAGATTTTGGATTTACCTGGATTGATCAAGGGTGCTGCGGAAGGAAAGGGTCGTGGCCGTGAAATCCTCAATGTCATTCGAAGCGCAGACATGGTGCTCTACATCGTTGACCCCTTCCAAGACGCTCACTTCAATGTCCTCCATCGTGAACTTCACAACGCTGGCCTGCGCCTCAATGAAACCCGCCCACCGGTGTTCATTAAGCGCACAGAGCGAGGCGGTATTGATGTGCGAACAACGGTCGAACAGACTCACCTCGACGATGAAGAAATGGGAGATATCATTCGTTCGTTCGGGTTCACATCAGCGATTGTTACGCTTCGTAACGACACGACTGCGGAACAGATTGTCGATTGTTTAGCCCAAAACAGAATCTATGAAAAAGCGGTCATTGCAATCAATAAAATTGACATCGCTACTGAGGAAGAGTTGGTGCGCGCCCGTTCAAACCTTCCCGAAAATTGGCCCGTGATGCGTATTTCTGCGTTCAAGGGCATTGGCTTAGATGACCTCAAGGATTTCATTTACGACAACCTTGGCTTCATGCGAGTGTACCTCAAACCGCAAGGCCAAGATGCAGATATGGAAGAACCACTCATTGTCAAGGACGACACAACAGTGGAACGCATCTGCAACAAGCTTCACAGGAACTTTGTGCGGAAGTTCAGGTACGCTCGTGTCAAAGGTCCAAGCGCTAAGTTCGATTGGCAGCGAGTTGGCCTCGATCACCTTCTCAAGGACGGCGATGTGTTGACGATCGTCGTCAAGCGTTGAGTTCAATCCCAGATGCCCATGTCCATTCGGGCATCTTCAGTGGCGTGGAGTTTTGGATCCCACCTTGGCGACCAAACCAAATTAATGTGAACTGTAGCAAGGCCTTCCGTCATCAATGCAGCCCTGTGAGTTGCCGCCATAATTTCGGGTGCTGCTGGGCAGCCAGGTGAGGTGAGGGTGAGGTCGATTTCAGCATGTAGGCCTTCATCCTTGGATTCAAAACGAACGTCATACACCAATCCAAGTTCCACGATGGAAAGTTCCAATTCGGGGTCTTCAACTTCATCTAGGTGGTGCAGCACATCTTTCTTCTCTACCATAATCAGGACTCCAGCTTTCTTATTTCCAACATAACCTTGTCAAACATGTTTCTGAAACCGTTTGAACGACTTGGTGAAAGTGAATTCAGAATCCCCATTTCTTGGGCAAACTGAGGCGAGAGCAACAGCGCCTGTGCGGGTGCGCTTCCGTTGATGGCAATTGTGAGGATGCCCATCAAGCCTTGAACGAGTTGAGCGTCTGCTCCTCCTGCCATGAGGACCTTGCCTTCATCCAGTGAAACGTTGACATGTGCTTCTGATTGGCAACCGACGATTCGTGTTGTATCCGACCAAGTTTCGACGGGCAATGCGACGACTTCTTCAGCCATTTCGAACACCATTTCTAGGCGTTCCATATGCGACTCAACATCTTGGAACTCTTCGATCAATTCCAGCAGTTGAGCCGGGTAGGTCATGCAAACCTCTCCAATATGGTTTTCAATTGGGCAATGAAAGCCTCTGCTTCATCCATGGTGTTGTACAGGTAGAAGGAAGCGCGAACGGTGCTCGAAATTCCAAGTCGGTTGAGCAAAGGTTGGGCGCAGTGGTGGCCGGTTCGCACAGCAAAACCGACTGCGTCGAGAAGATGAGCCATGTCTTCGCTGTGCAAGGTTGGGTGCAAAAAGGAGACGACTGCGCTGTCGGAATCATCGTGACGACCGTACACAGTCATGCCCAAGCTGCGCAATTCACGAGCCGTGTAACGAGCGATTTCCAAGAGACGCTTATGCTCGTGTTCCAAATCGAGAGCCTCCATCCAGCCAAAGGCTGCATCCCAGCCAATCGCCTCCGCAATGCGTGGAGTGCCTGCTTCGAACTTGTGCTCATTGGTTTGGTACGTCGAACCTTCTGTGGTAACGGTCTCGATCATATCGCCGCCGCCCATGAAAGGTTGCATCTCCTCGAATATTTCGGGGCGGACCAGTAAGGCCCCGATGCCCGTTGGGCCGCACATTTTGTGCGCTGAGAAGGCCATGAAATCCGCTCCAAAAGCGTCGAAGTCAATTCGATCGTGGGGCACACCTTGTGCGGCATCAATCAACACCTTCGCACCAGATTCATGAGCAAGCCGGATGATGTCCTCGACAGGATTCCGAACTCCAAGAACGTTGGAAGTGTGAACCACGCAGACAAGTTTGGCGCCGTCAAGGGAGGCTCCATAGACATCCATATCGAGGGTGAAATCATCGAGAACGGGGACATAACGGACTTCTACGCCGCGTTCTTCCGCCAACATTTGCCAAGGAACAATATCTGAATGGTGCTCCATTTCAGTCAACACAATCGCGTCACCTTCGACCAAGTTCGCCCGGCCCCAAGCGTGGGCGACAAGATTGATCGCTTCGGTTGTACCGCTTGTGATGATGGCTCGTTCTGCATTGAACCACGACTTGAGTCGGGTACGGCATGATTCGTAGCCGTCGGTTGCCTCGCCAGCCAAGGTGTGAACGGAGCGGTGGACGTTGGCGTTTGATTGAGTGTAGTAATCGCTCATGGCGTCAATGACAACCTGTGGCTTTTGCGTGGTCGCTGCGTTGTCGAGGTAGACAAGTTGGTGCCCGTGCACGCGCCGTTGAAGAATTGGAAAGTCATCACGTAGAGCCAAGTTCATCACCTCTTGAGTTCGCACTCCAAATGAACCGTTAACCGGGTTCGCATTTGTTCGGTGAGTTCACCGTTTTGGAGGTTGGAAAAGGCATCAATGAGGAACCCGTTTACGATCATTGATTCTGATTCTTCGGGGCTTAAGCCTCGGGACATCAGGTAGTGGAGTTGGCTTGCATCAATTGGTGCGCTTGCCGCTCCGTGTGCCGCTGAGACATCATCGGCGAGCACTTCCAATTCAGGAATGGCCTCGGCTCGTGCTTTTTCAGAGAGAAGGAGGTTGCGAAAGACTTGGCCTGCATCTGAACCATTTGCCCCCTCAGCAATGGTGAGCAGTCCAGTTGCCACAAAATGACTGCTGCCTGAGCAAGCAGCATTTGAGACCAAATCGGAGTTTGTGTGGCCGTGAAGATGATGGATTTCGATGTGATGGTCGTCATGGCGCGCTCCTTGGCCGTGAGCGGTGACGGATTGGCGGATGGATGCCCCAGTGCCGTTGAGGTTGGCCCGCAAATCGCTTTTGCAATTGAAGCCACCAACGGATAACGTCGCCGATTCAAGCGAAGCATCCCGGTCGACACCCCAATCTTCACAGCGGAGCATTTTGGTGTTTGGATCGAGTTCATTGATGAAACCAAAACCAAGGTGGCTGTTTGCTTTTACTTGACCCGTGATGTGAATGCCACACCAGCCTGCTTCGCCAGAGAGGTGAAGCAAGATTGTAGCCTCGCCCTTCACGATGAGATCCAGGTGACCAACAGCGATGTGTCCGGAGGCACGAGCGTGTATGTGGACCGTTTCGCCCCGCCCATCGATGATAAGCCGATGGCATGAACCGCCGCTTTCTTCGAGAAAAACTCGGGCTATGTCCGCGCTTTGCCCGTTCCGTTGAAAGGGTTCTGCGGCGAAACTATCGAAGGAGAAATCGATTGAGTCCGCTTGAGGAAGTTCCTCAGGTTTCGTGGGATGGATTCGAGGCCAGGGGGTGTACCGCCACAAATGAGCCGAACGCGGAGGGACTGCCATTTGTTGGTAGTTCATCCAATGGACCCCTCCATTTCCAACTCGAGGAGTTTGTTGAGTTCCACTGCGTATTCCATTGGTAATTCACGGGTGAATGGTTCGAAGAAACCGTTGACAATCAGGCCCATCGCTTCTTCCTCTGCTAGGCCGCGGCTCATGAGGTAAAACAGTTGGTCACTGGACACTTTCGACACACTTGCTTCGTGTTCAAGGTCGGCGGTAGCGTTGCCAATTTCCATGGTTGGGTAGGTGTCAGAGCGCGATGAATCATCGAGGATCAAGGCGTCACAGACCACCTTTGAACGGCAACCGGTCGCTTTAGGCATGACTTGAAGCATGCCGCGGTAGGAAGAGCGACCACCATTCTTGGAAATGGACTTCGAGAGGATGTTGGAGGTGGTGTTGGGTGCGAGGTGGTGGACTTTAGCCCCAGCATCTTGGTGCTGACCTTCGCCCGCATACGCTACAGAAATCACTTCTGCGTGAGCGCCTTCGCCCTTGAGCAAGACCGAGGGGTACTTCATCGTCAGTTTTGAGCCGATGTTTCCGTCAACCCATTCCACGGTTGCATTCTTGTGAGCAACGGCTCGCTTTGTAACGAGGTTGTACACGTTGTTCGACCAGTTCTGAACGGTGGAATAACGGATTTTTGCTCCTTCCATGGCGATCAGTTCAACGACGGCAGAGTGGAGCGAATCTGTAGAGTAGCTTGGTGCTGTGCAACCTTCAACATAGTGGATGGTGCTTCCTTCATCGGCAATAATGAGCGTACGTTCAAATTGACCCATGTTCTTCGCATTGATTCGGAAGTAAGCCTGAACCGGCATTTCCACTTCAATGCCCTTTGGGACGTAAATGAACGATCCACCTGACCAAACGGCGGTGTTAAGCGCTGAGAACTTGTTGTCGCTGTGTGGTACAACGGTGCCGAAGAATTTCTTGACAAGCTCGGGGTGGGTTTTCAATCCAGTATCCATGTCCAAGAAAATAACGCCCTGTTCCTCGAGGTCTTCCCGAATTGAGTGGTACACCGCTTCAGATTCGTACTGTGCAGTCACGCCACCAAGCCACTTTTGTTCCGCATCTGGAATGCCGAGGCGGTCGAAGGTGTTCTTGATGTCATCTGGTACGTCATCCCAGTCCTTTTCGGTCTTGTTCGAGGAGCGGAGGAAGTAGGTCACATTTTCAAAATTAATTGATTCAAGGAGGTTGCAATTCCCCCAATCAGGCATAGCCCGCTCTTCGAAATGGCGGTAAGCCTTGACGCGAATGTCAGTCATCCATTGAGGTTCGTTCTTGAGTTCCGAGATGTCGCGAACAACCTGTTCAGACAGCCCTTTATCGAACCTGATGGTGGCGTTTTCTGGGTCGTGGAACCCATAGCGGTAGTCTCCAACTGCTTCTAATGCTTCTTCATTCATCATTTCACCTCATGCTGCAGCATCGAGCCAATCATAGCCACGATCTTCCAGTTCGAGGGCCAACTCGGGGCCCCCTGTTTTGACAATTACACCATCGATCATGGCATGAACAAAGTGAGGTTTCACGTGGTCCAAAAGCCGTTGATAGTGGGTGATGATGAGGCAACCTGCTTCGGGTGCAATTTGATTGATGCCTTTCGCAACGATCCTAAGAGCGTCGATGTCAAGGCCAGAATCTGTTTCGTCCAGAAGCGCAAGGGTTGGCTTCAGAAGGAGCATCTGTAGAATTTCGAGTCGCTTTTTCTCCCCGCCGCTGAACCCATCGTTCACATAGCGAGAAAGGAAGCTCTTGTCCATTTCCAACTGGGCCATTGCAGCGTTGAGTTCCTTTCGGAACACCCGTCCCTTCGGAGGTTCATCTCGAACGGAAGCAACTGATTTCTTGAGGAAGGTTCCGACTTGGACGCCTGGAATCACTGCCGGGTACTGGAAGGACAGGAACATGCCTGCTCGGGCCCTTTCAAAGACCGCTAATTCTTCCAGTGGACGGCCTTGGAAAAAGATGCTACCGCTGGTGATTTCATAGGCAGGGTGGCCCATGACGACGTTGGCGAGGGTGGATTTCCCTGCTCCGTTTCGACCCATGATGACGTGGATTTCTCCGCGGTGAATTTTGAGGTCCAAACCCTTGATGATGGATGTGCCTTCTACACTGACGTGGAGATTTTCAACGCGTAACATCTCTTCCTTCATCGCCACACCCAACACTCCCTTGCGTCTCTCCCTTATCAAGTGGTGTAGAGGGCTTAACGACCATATCAAGGCTTAGTCTACCGGCTGGTACCATCAAAATCCGAGGCTTGAAATGGTGGCGGACAATCAGCAGAGCATGGAAGAAGACGATTTGGTTGCAAAGTACGCTGCCGAAGCGAAGGTTGCAATGTCTGCAGAGGCTGCAAAACGAATCGCTGAGACCGTCGACCCCGTTGAAGAAGCAAGGCTTCGTTCAACTTCCCTTCTAACGCTCTTGTACACGCCAGAAATGGTTCCTGCTCTTCTCGCTCGATTGGGCGATGTCCGGGCTGCCCTCGACGGCCACGGCGGCGGTATCGCCGTTTCCAAACTGGACTGGGCTGAAGGTGAAAGTGAGTCACTGGATTTGGTCCTCGACCTTACCGGTGCTTGCCTTTCATGCGGGGCCGCACCAGGAACACTTGAGGGCGTAAGGACAGATCTTGAGGGTGACTCTGAGATTTCAAGGGTCCGATTTGACAAGGCCTTGCTCGAAACCTTCGATGAATTGGGCCGAGAATTTATCTTGGCTCATGGCGCAGTTGAGTTTGTTTGAACCAAAGTCCAAGCAGCCATTCCTGAGCGGAGGGATTGAAAGACACACGCCTGTGGCCATCTCATGGGCGCATGGAAGGAAGGTCGACGCGAAGACCCTAAGCCGTGTAGAGAACAGGATCAAGGCTTGTTCGAAATCACTGGCCGAGATGGTCGCGCCCGATTGGGAAGACTCCATACCACACACGGCGTGCTTGAAACCCCCGCACTGCTCCCCGTCATCAACCCGAACATCCGAACCATTGAACCTCGGGAAATGTGGGACAGGTACGGCATTGGTGCATTGATCACAAACTCTTACATCATCTGGAAGCACGATGAATTAAAGCAAAAAGCAACTGCAGACGGAGTTCACAAACTGCTGGATTTCCCTGGCGTTGTGATGACCGATTCGGGCACCTTCCAATCCTACATTTACGGCGATGTGGAGGTTGGCGTCGAAGAAATCGTCGAGTTCCAACAAAGCATCGGCGTCGATATCGCAACCATGCTGGATGTGTTTTCTCGACCAGACATGACCCACGAACAAGTCGAACATTGCGTTGATGAGACGCTTGAACGGGCAGCCAAAAGCGTCTTGGCCTCCGGGTCTACAATGTTAAACGGGCCAATTCAAGGCGGCCTGTTCAAAGACTTGCGAACAAAATCAGCCAAAGGCATGGCTGAACATCAATTCGCAGTCCATCCAATTGGCGGCATTGTGCCAGTGATGGAACAGCATCGATACAAAGACTATGCCAAAATAATGCTGGCCAGCCTTCCCTACCTTCCTCCTGAGCGTCCCGTCCATATGTTCGGCTGCGGCCATCCAATGTTGTTTCCAATGTCGATCGCCCTTGGTGCGGACCTGTTTGATTCAGCTGCCTACGCTCTTTTTGCACGGGATGGGCGCCTCTTGACACCGTGGGGAACTGAACGAATCGATTCGATGAACGACTGGCCGATGATGATGCCATGCGTGGCAACCATCACCCCGATCGAAGTCAAAGCTATGTCCAAAGAGGAACGCACCTCACTGCTGGCACGTTACAATTTGGAGATGACATTGAGTGAATTGAGCCGGTGTAAGCAAGCCATTCGCGATGGAACCTTATGGCGCCTTGTCGAACGACGCAGCCATCAGCATCCAGCCCTAAGGGAAGCGTTCCTTTGGCTGTCAACGCGCCCGCAGCAAGCCATGATGAAACTCAAAATGCTCGACGACTTAATTCTAAATGACAGGGACGCAGGGCGCGAGCGTGGTCCTGATTCAGGCGCATGGGAAGAAGGATGGAACTGGCTCGTCCACGCCCAAGAAACACCTCGCAAGGGCGGCGAACCATGGGGCGGAGAAGACACCTTCGTCCGCCCTCAAATCGTTTCAGCACGCCGAAACCTGATCGAACGGTGGACGCCGTTAGAAAACCAAGGTCGCGGTTGTGAAAGCGTGCTCATAATGCACGGTTCCTCTGGCCCTTGGCGGGAGCGATTAAGCGATATCATGGTCCGCATCACCCATCATGCCCCAGGGCTGGAAGTTCTGATCCTCACTCCCGTCGGTTTGGTCCCATATTCGCTTGAGGACCTCAACCCGTTCGCTCACATCGATGGCCCAGATTGGCTTTGGCGACGACGGCCAAACCTCTCGTGGATTCGACGCGAACTGGACCGCCTCCACCTGGGCGAGCGCAAAATTATCACAGTGGACATGCTTGGTGATGGCATACAAGCCCGATGCATGGAAGCCCTTCAGCAAGCAGGCGTGGTCGATGCTGTCGACGATACCGAATCGAGCCCAACCCACCTTGACCGAGACGGGAGGGAAGCAGCCAAGTTGATTGTGTATCGACGTCTTGTTTCCGACAAACTCTCTGTCCTGATGAACGTTGAAAGTCAAGCGGCTCGCAACCTCTTGGCTGATGCGACCTTTGTTGTAAATCGGCAAGGCCGAGTCAAAAACGCAATCACCGGAGCAGGCGCACACATCGCCAGCCCTCGACTTGGCGATGGTGGATTGTCCTTAACCGATGAAGGAGCCGTTGCTTTGCACGGCTTGAGGAAACTTGAGGCTCCAACGCAGATGCCTTCCTCAGCGTCTCAACCTCCGAAAGGAGCCGGTCCTGCGTGGGTGATGGTGAACGAGGATGCAGAACCCTTTGTCAGGCAAGGACGGAACGTGTTTCATGGCTTCGTCTTGGCCGTTGACCCTTGGATTCGGCCCTCACAAACCTGCCTCATTGTCAACAAAAGCGGCGCACTTCTCGGCCATGGTTTGGCGAATGGGACAGCCGATGAATTCACCGGCTTCACCAAAGGAATCGCTGTCAAAACAAGAGGCGGCCTTTCGCTTTAGGTCGGAGTATGAATGAGATATACGTGGTAGCATTCAAGGTCTGTCGCTTACCTCATTTTGTATAGGGGGGCGTATCATGGTTGATGAATTGATAATCAAAACCACAAACCTCACCAAATCTTATGGGCCCCATATTGCTCTTGATAACCTTAACTTGGCCGTCAAAAAGGGTGCAACTGGACTGCTTGGACCAAACGGGGCTGGAAAGTCCACCTTCCTCAAAACCATCCTCGGTCTGATCCAAGCCTCAAAAGGCGAAGGCACCGTTCTTGGCCACGACATTCGAACAGAAGGGGACGCCATTCGGGCTCGCATTGGCTACATGCCCGAATACGATGCACTCAACCCCGACATGGATGCAATCCATCAAGTTCGATACTCAGGTGAACTCCTAGGTATGAACCCGACAATCGCTTTAGCACGGGCTCATGAATCGTTGCAGTACGTCGGCATTGGTGAGGAGCGCTATCGGAACATCGGAAGTTTCTCGACAGGGATGAAACAGGCGACAAAACTAGCCTGTGCCTTGATTCACGACCCTGAACTGATCATTGCAGATGAGCCTTCGAACGGCCTTGACGCAAAAGCACGGGAGTACATGATTCAAACTCTGACCACAACGGTTCGCGATGGTGATCGATCGGTCCTGATGGCTTCACACTTGATGGATGACGTGGAGCGGGTGTGCGAAAACATCGTTCTGCTCCACAAAGGTAAACTCGCCGCACAAGGCGCAATTGAGGACCTCAAAGCCATCGATAGAGAAATCGAAATCCACGTGTGGGGTGGTGCAACCCGTTTAGCCCAAGCCCTCGAAGCAGACGGTTTGACCGTTCGCCGTGAAGGCAGGGTCATGCGCATCGGGCATGTTGGTGAAGACACAACCACTCGAATTTTAGCATGCGCTGCTCAAACTGGTGCTCAAGTCCGAAGGATGCACGAATATGAAGCCTCATTGGAAGATTTGTTCCTTGTGATCATGGAAAACCTCGGGTATGAAGTGAAGACAAGTGAAGACTTGCTTGGCTCCCCTGCACTTGCTCGTAAGGTCGACGCACCTGCGCACATGGGAGGTGGAGGTGCTTGAGCGAACAACCGATTGAACTGCCACCCGCAGCGGACATCGAGTACGGGGCGGAAGCACCCGTAACCGGCCAGGGCCGAATGGAGGCCGCATGGGGCTCAAGTGAGGGCGATGAAGACATGAGCGCTCCCCAAGCGACTCAACCAACCTCGACCGGCCATGTGTTCGAACAGGTGTACAAACCGTGGCAAGGGACGCTGAATCCACGCTGGATGCGCAACTGGGCCATCCTCCGACATCATCTGTTGGGCATCTTCAAGAAGGGGCACAGGCCTTGGGGCATGCCGACAAGACTGTTCGTTCTGATCGTGTTCATCGCCTCGCTCAGCGACGCAGCATTGACGCTTCTTTCTGGGTTGATTGGCGATGGCAGTTTGCATCAATTATGGGGGGTTAGCAGGGATAATCTATACGGTCACGTGCTTGGTTTCTTTCCAAGAAACGTCCTGTACTACCCCATCGTAGCGGCCCTTCTGGTAGGCAGCGTCATCTCAGAAGATCGCCAACATGGCACCTCTGCCCTGTACTTTTCCAGACCAATCACTCGCTTTGATTACGTTGGAATGAAATTCCTTTCCGTGGCCTTGATTCAAGCGCTCGTAGTCCTGTTGACCTTGGCGCTGTATTACTTTGCAGAAATCATCTCACTGGGCCGTGGTTGGGCGTGGATTATGGATACATTTCCGCTGTTTTTGGCGGCGTTTGTTTCTGGCATGCTGCTTATTTTCACATACACCAGCATCGGTTTAGCGCTTTCGAGCGTCTCAAAGGGGAAATTCTTCCCAGGCATTGGCCTTTTGTCAATCGTTCTTGGTACGAAGGTGTTGGCCGTTTTGGTTTCGACCTTGTTCGACCGAGAAATTCTCTACCTTCTGTCGCCCTATGATTGCATGGCCCATGTTGGTCAAATTCTCATTGGCACACAACCAACCTACGACCAATACTCTTGGACATGGTCGCTGGCCTCTCTTGTGGCGATGAACGCCTTGGCGCTCTACACACTGAGCGCTCGAGTCTCCTCCATGGAGGTGACCAGAGAATGATGCCAGATCTCAATCAGGAAGGAAAGGGTCAAGATCAAGCATGGCAACCTGACCTCTCCGTTCCCGCCGTTCTTTTGGAAGGGGTTTCCAAATCCTATGGACGTATTTTTGCTTTATCAAACATCACGATGGCGTTGAATGGTGGCGTGACTGGCGTGCTTGGAATGAACGGGGCAGGCAAGTCGACCATGTTCAAATTACTCATGGGTAAACTCAAGCCAAGTCAAGGGAAAATCCGCCTCTTTGGAACAGACCCCTGGAAAAACCCAGCACCTTACGCAAGGGTTGGATTTGTCCCGGAACACGAAAAGATGTACGATTGGATGACGGCACATCAATTCGTATCCACCTTCGCTCGACTCAACGGACTGACCCGAGCTGAAGCGATGGTTGAAGCCGACAGGGTGCTCAACTTCGTCGGGCTTGCCGATGTGGCTCACAAGAAAATCGGCCAGTACTCCAAAGGGATGCGTCAACGCGCTAAAATCGCTCATGCACTTGTGAACGACCCTGAATTGATCATCTTGGATGAACCGCTTCAGGGCTGTGACCCGTTGGCCCGAACAACCATCATGAACGTGATTCGAGAATTGGGACGAATGGGGCGCACCGTCATCGTGAGCAGCCATATCCTCCAAGAAATCGAACGGATCACCGAACAAATCATTATCCTCCATAACGGTCGTTTGCTCGCCCTTGGCAACCTCCATTCCATTCGAGAAAAGCTCGACCAAATACCTCATCGAATCACAATCGAAGCCGATGATGCGAAGCAACTGGCCAAAGATGTCATCGACCTTGACGATGTATCAGGGATTTCATTTCCGAACAAAAACAACCTCTCGATTCAAACCCACAACCTCGGTGCAATTCATGCCAATCTGCCCAAGGTGATCGTTGAGAACGGCCACAGAGTCCACACCATCGACAATCCCGATGACGATCTTGCCTCCATCTTGGGCTACCTCACAAACGGGGGTGGCAAGTGATGGAAGCAAAACCAAACTCAATCTACAGAGCGCTTGACAGAAAAGCCGCTGCAATCACTGAATTCACCATGCGTCAATACCGAACAAAAGCATCCACATGGGTGGTGTTGGGCGTGGGGTTGGTGGCGATCTCGCTCGTCATGCTGATTTACATCGATGTCATGGCGAGTGGCTTTGAATCGATTGATAACGATGGAGACAGTTTGGACCCTGACAGCGATGGTTATCCAACAGGCCAAGAACTGAAATGGGGCACAGACCCGTACATGGACAACTCACATCCTGGCCTGTTAACGCCTCCAATCGAACCAGAGCCCGCTTCAAATTACATCGATGAAGATGGATTTGATTACTCTATAACAGGCACTTCAACTCGACAAACAACCGGATTTGATGACGATGGTGATTGTTACAATTACGATGGAACCTCCTCCCGTAAGGACCGCAATCAAAACGGAGTGGAGTGCGATGTGCTGCTCGTTCAAGACAGGTATTCTGGCCAATGGGATGTGAACGCTGATCTGAACGTCGATGAAGATCCAGATGATGCTGCTTACGCTGCTGAAGCAACGCACATGGCGTTTGTGCTTGGCATTGGAAAGATGGGGTTTGTCTTGCTTTTAGGGATGTTTCTGCCTCTCTTCTTAGCCACCGGCTTGATTCGAGATGAGATGTCAGCAGGCACCATGCATTTTATGCTTGCAAAACCAATCGCTCGTACCGAAGTTTTCCTTTACAGAATCCTCGGCTACCTTGGCATCGTATGGCCGTATTATATTGCCCTAGGCATCCTTTTCGCTTTACTTTCAGGGTTCATGGGTCCGGGTGATGGCCTCTTCAGATTCGCCGACCTCGGCGTATGGCTGGGCATCATTTTTGCAACCATGATGGCATCGTTCGTGTACGGTATGCTGTTTTGCACCATGGGCGTGATGTGGCGCTATGGTATCGTTTTGGCGATTCCATTTGCCGCATGGGAACTTGGCATGTGCCTCGTGTCAATGGGCGCACCGGATGCTTCAATTCTTCGCTTCTCGGTCATTGGATGGGCGCTGATGATCGTCGATGCTGCAGCGATGATGGTGTGGCCAAACATGGACATGTTCTTGCTTCAAGGCACCACCTTTGGAGACGATTTAGGTCCAATCCGAGCAAGCGCTCTGGCTCTGGATTTCTTTTACTCAGAACCCGGCGTTGGCAGCAGTGGATTGATTTCCTCTGTGTTTGCAACCGTGGTTTTGCTTGTTCAAGGGGCGCTTCTGTGGTTCATTGGCGGCGCCATCTTCAAAGGGAAGGAAATTGAATGAACGAGGAAATGACCGCTTTTGCGGGAGATCTATCTGGCATGTGGCGCCTGCAAAACAGACCACCATTGCACCATCTCACGTGGGATTGGTGGTGGTGGCTGGTGATGCTCGATGACCCTGACGGTAAACCGAGTGGACGCCAATTGATGGTGTTGTGGTCAACCAAAGACAACCCTCTTGTGGATGTGAATGGGACACCTTGGACCCCAAAAGGGCGCCCTGGGTTCGATGAACACGATGGCATGGCGCTCGACGGCATGGTTTGTGCATGGTGGTTCGATGGCGTTCAAATGCATGAACCAGTGATCAAACAAATTTGTCGCATTGTTGCCCTCCCAGATTCTCACCCTGATTGGCCCGGCAATGGAGGAACTACCGGTCAGGGAGGTGGCGCTGTTGTCCCGTTGCTGGACCAAGACATGAGCATGGGCCTCAAGAGTGATCTGAGTGAATTTTGGTTGAACCTCACCACCGATGAAGAAGCTCAACACCCGAGCGTTCCGAAGGATATGAAGCTCAAATTGACACCTTGGAACAGCGCTATGTCCACCGCCCGAGAAGCAACTGCGACCTACGCCGCAAACATGGGGTACGACATCCTTAGGTTGCACGGCACCAAGGCTTCTGGCACCCTTGACGGAGAAGAAGTCAATGGAACCGCCTACTTCCAAAAGGTAAGCGTTCAAGCCCCATCTGTGCCGTGGTATTGGGGCGTGTTGCACCTCGATGATGGGTCCTACATTGATTGGTTCATACCTCACCTCTCCTTCACCGTGACCGCCCGTGACAACCGGCCATGGAAACGAAGAGACTTCGGTCACCTTGGGTTGTCTCAAGGTGGATTATTCCACGATGGGAAGAATCAAAGAAGCGAAAAATTCACAAAAGTTACCGTTGAGAAACTTGGCTCAACCCTTGTTGAAGGCAAGCATGGGCATTCCCCCGGAGCACCACTGCCTCAGTTCAACATCAAAATGTGGAACGGGCGGACCATCATTGAACTCACAGTTCAGGCCATTGAACGAGCCCATTGGACGTTCGATCAACCAACTCGAGGCGGCCTCACCTCCCATCTGACCTACAATGAATACCCACTCAAACTTGAGCGGTTGCGCATCATCGACGAGCATGGAATCCGTAAGGAAACCGATTATGCATGGGCTCGGGGCAACGCCGAACATTCTTGGGGCTTGCTTCACTGACGCCGAACGAGGCGCACAATTCAATTTCCGGCAGTTTTACGACGCAATTGGGCAAGGTCTTATTTGCGTTGTCCGCTCGACAAACGACTGGAGCGATTGCTATGAGCGAAGAATCGATTGAAGCCGGGGCTGCTGTTGAAGAACAACCAGAGGTCGATACAAAGGCCGTTGAAGAATCCCAAATGGCTTCCGAAGAAGCGAAAAAGGCGGCGGAACAAGCCAAATTAGCAAAGAAATTCCGACTGATTGCTGGTGAAGAGGTTCTGCTTACCAAGCGCCCAAGCACCTTCGCGTTCCTTAACCTCTACCTGCTCGGAATCCTTGTTTTGGCGGTCCACCTGATGTTTGATTTCAAACCCGGAACCAACAGCGAAAATGCATTCGTTGACCTGCTTGCTACCATTCTCTTTTCCAGCGGTGGCGCAGGGTTAACAGCCGTTATGTTGTTCATCACTTGGATGAACCGTTTGGTCAATGTTTCCACCTCAGGACGCTGGGTGACCGTGGGCCTGCTAATCGTCTCACTCGCCCCTTCAATCACCCTTCTGGATGATTTGGTTCACACTGTTTCAGGCATATTTACCGACCCCGTTGGTGGCTTTATCCCTGACTATCAGCCAACCCTCTTTGGTGGCATCTTTGTCACCATCTACATGGCATTGGTGTTTTACTTTCAGCGCAGTTTCCACTACGCAATCACCAGCGACGCCATCATTTTCGAGCACAGTTTCTTGTTGTCACGATCTCACCGACGCATTCTCTTCGATCGCATCTCAGAGGTTGTTGTCGCTCGATCACCAACCGGCACCTTGCTTGGATTTGCGACCGTTACCGTACTGACCGATTCAGGAGTTGGCATCATTGAGGAATCAAACGTTCCCGTCATCCCACACTCGATTCCAGGAACCACCGACCATGAAGGCGATTCGAAAGCAGAAAAGGCAGGGAAGGGCATCCTACGCAGCGTTGTCGGCCTTATGACTTACCAGCGAACCATCCGAACCATTCGCCCCGATCCCAAGCATTGCATGTACAACATTCGCAAGTGGGAGAAAGCTAAGGGCTTGCTCAATGAGATGCACAAGAAGAACAGTCAGTCTCACCTTCTGAGCGACTTGAAGAAAACTATTTCTGACACCGCACATAAGGAATGAACTCAAACGAGTTTAACGAGTGTTTGAAAAGTCGGAACGCACCGGCATGAAACAGGCGATGACTATGAGCGATGACGAAATTCTCCAAGGACCGATTGAAATGCTCCGCAGTGGCGACCTTGATGGCGCTCTTGCAGACCTTGATGCAAAGATGGGCACGCACAAAACCAACGCTCAAGTTCACCACATGTACGCTGAATTTGCGAACATGAAGAACGCGGAGGCACAAGATGATGTCATACCAGGTGGAAAAATTATGATGGCCTACAAGAAAGCAATGCAACTCGATGAAGAAAACGAGGAATACATCGCTGACTTCGCTACTTTCGCTCTTGAATGCCGACGAATCCCGGTAGCTGTCAAGGAATTTCAACGCTACGCCAAGAAACTGGAACTCAATGACATCCCTACCGATGAGGTGCTCTTCACCGCAAGCAGGAACATTGTTGACGCCATCGAAGTCATGGATCCAAGCAAGAAGAATCCAATGGTTCAACCATGGCTCAAGCAGGCGCTCATTTGGGCGGTTGGCGGACTCGGCTATTCTCCAGCGGAAGCCGTTGAGATGCTTAACAAAGAAGACTGAGGTGAACCCATGACGAACGGGGCAACCGTTCGTCTTGCCTTCCGCATAGGGTACCTTGGCGATGCTTATCATGGCAGCCAAATCCAACCTGATGTTGTCACAGTACAGGGCGAATTGATTCGAGTGTTTCAGAACCTCAAGTGGCTGGACCCTGAAGAGGGCCAACACAACCTTGTGCTTTCCAGCCGAACAGATGCAGGTGTTCACGTTCGAGTCAATGGCGGTGTAGTGCGAATTAAGCGAGAACTATGGGACGCCCTTACGCCTCGAAAAATGGTTCGCGCCCTCGATGACCGACTTCCAAAAGACATTGCATTTCTCGATGTACAAGAAATAGATGAGGCATGGAATCCACGCATGGCCCTGCACCGAGTCTATCGCTACCGATTGGAAGGCATCGAGTTTTGGAACGACCCAGGAGAAGTGTTTAACGAATGGTTGAGCATGTTTGTTGGTACCTATGATGCCAGAAACTTTGCTCGATTGGAAGAAGGAAAGAACCCAATGCGGACAATATTCTCCTGCACACCTTGGAAGGTCGATGGACGGCTGGTTGGGTTTGAGATTATTGGTGAAGCCTTTCTTTGGAACCAAGTGCGACGAACAGCAATGGCGCTCCATCGGATGTCAATTGGCGAGGTCACGCAAGAAGAGGTTCAAGCAGCGTTGAATCATCCAGAGCGCGAAGCTGATTTTGGCGTTGCACCACCGGACTGGCTGATGCTATGGGGCGTTCACTGGGAAGCGCTACCGCTTGATTCAAGCGAGGTCGGAATTGAATGCTTTTCTGCCCCCCCACAGGGCCCCGCTGTTGAACGCACGATGAGAAAGCGATGGCGAGAGGCCGCACGCCATGAGATCAAGAGCCTGCTTCACAATGAATGGGCTCGGTTAGGCGAACTGCCAATCGTCAAGCATCGCTGAAGTCAATCCAACTTGATCTGGACAACAGCCCCGTCTTCAAGATTGAACTTTTCACGCAAGCACGCACCAGCGATCACTTCGACCACATCGATATGCCGGGTCAAATCGGGAATGAGAATAGCGCACTCGATGCTTCCAGATAGCGTCTTGAACTGGGCTTTGAATGCAGTGGCACCTCCGAAGGAAACACCATCCCTAAGGAAGCCCCGTATTCGGTGAGCCTCAAAGTCAGAAACTTCGATTTCGGTTGCTTCAGCACGGTCTTCATCCGAAGCATCGAGCGTATCGATGCCCGACTTTTTCCTCAAGGCGATGTAGTGGATGAGGTTCGAGCCTTCAACGGTCACGTTGAGGGTCCCTGGCCAAGCGGTTTTGCCGAGTAAGGCTCGGAACTGCTCTTGGTAGTGTGGTTGGGCCATGAAAACATGAGCTCGCCCGAGCCCGCTGCTGACGTCACCACTCAATTCCATGGCTCGGCGACGAACGCCTCCTTTTTGAGGTGCATGGTCAAAGCGCCATCATAAAGCACCATGCTTCGCCCAAAGGAACTTGAATCACCGTGCCCTCGGTTGGACTGGAGGCGATGCTATGCCCGGTGATATGTCTTGGATGAAATCTCGTTACGATGAACTGGCAGAGAAGTCTCTCTTGTGGGAGCCCCCAACCCTTGAGAGTCCGAATCAACCACGGTGCCGAATGAATGGAAAGCCGACCATCATGCTCTCCGCAAACAATTACCTCAACCTCACAACCCATCCTAAGGTCAAACAAGCGATGGTTGATGCGACAGAAAAATACGGTGCCGGGAGCGGAAGCGTCAGAGCAATTGCCGGGACCATGGACATCCATTTAGAAGCCGAACGCAAGGTTGCAGAATTCAAGGGCGTGGAAGCATCGTTAATCTATTCGGCTGGTTATACAGTCAACGTCGGTTTGATCCCGACGCTTGTCACTGGGCCTCAGGATGTCATCATCAGCGATGAGCTTAATCACGGCTCAATCATAGATGGAGTCCGCCTCACAAAAGCGAGCCGCGGCGTGTACGCACACAACGACATGGGCGAATTGGAAGCGGTCCTCAAGGCGCACGAAGACGCCACAAGAAAACTCATCATTACGGACGGTGTCTTTTCCATGGATGGCGATATTGCCCCCTTGGACGAAGTAACCGCATTGGCAGAAGAATATGGGGCCATGGTCTACGTTGATGATTGCCACGGTGAAGGTGTGCTTGGTGAGAAGGGCGCAGGCATTGTCGCTCAATTCAATCTTCAAGGAAAAGTAGACTTTGAAACGGGCTCGTTTTCCAAAGCCCTCGGCGTTCAAGGCGGCATCCTCGCCGGGACCGAGATGACCCGCACCCACGCCCTGAACCATTCCCGCTCATGGTTGCTTTCTGGATCTCAACCCCCAGGTGTAGCCGCAGCACAAAAAGCAGCAGTCGAGGTGCTCATGGAAGAGCCGCAACACCACGCTAAATTGTGGGAAAACACCAACTATTTCAGAAAGGAATTGCAATCGCTCGGATTCGACACTGGAGTCTCAGAAACGCCGATTATACCTGTGATGTGTGGCGATTCAAGCGTCGCTAAATCGATGACGAAAGCCCTCGGTGAAGAAGGCGTCATGGCAGGCGCTATCGTGTTCCCAATGGTGGGCAGGGACAAAGCAAGAATCAGAACACAAATGTCTGCGGGCTTATCTCGTGACGATCTCGATGATGTGCTCCGACTGTTTGAAAAGGTTGGACCAACGCTTGGTTTGATCTGAATCATTCTTCTGCGTATTCCTCAACAACAGAGCGCAACTCTTCGTCGTCGCCTGCAAGCGTTGCAGCGTCTTCATTTGGTTCTGGGCCTTTTGATTCGATGCCGGCAAAGGGATCTTTTCCATCCTCAAGCATGCACAACAAGCGCCATCGTGGAGCCCATGAGAGATGAACGTACAGTGGGCCAGGTAGCAAAAGCAACAACCAAACCAGCGACAGTGGAGCGTTGAGCATGTCGGTTCTTGACAGCGTAAGCAACGCCAAGCCAACAAATGGCATGGGGTAGAGGGCAATTCTTGGTGGCGTCATTGGGAATCGCTTTGACCAACGGACCAAAAGAAGCGAAGCAAAACCAAGCATCAAACAACCGACGATGAGAAGGGAAGTGTGAAACAACCAATTGGCCAGCCAAGCACTGGTGTCTTCACCAGCAAACCGGTATGGCATGAGCAAGGCCAAGGAAATGAGAATACCGTAAAAGGCTCCGATGTTCCCCGGGTGAGAAAGCCACAACGGCAACGCTGTGAACCTTCGAGAAAGTGAAGTGCCGAGAAGTGTGTCCTGCTCGTTCTGGCTCAAATGCTCCAGCCTTTGGCCCCAACGAGATGGTGTGGTCACGCTCTTGGGTTATGACTGGTGGTTTTGAAGGGGGAGGGTGATGTGAAGGCAATTGTGTTGTTTATTCGCCCCTCAACTTGCTCATCAAACCCTCTGGTTCAACATTAATGCTTTCTTGTTCTTCCATCCAAGAACGATCAAGCAGTCCGGTGTCCATGCCTTCGCGTTCTCGGGCTTGTTCGATTGTGTCTTCTTCTCCGTTCACCGCATCGCGCAAAGCAAGGGCTTGATTGAGCAGAACAACTTGCTTTCTGAGCCCCCGATTGGCGGAGTCACGGTTGCTAAAGTGGCCCAAAAAAGTGTAATCCTCATTGTCGCGAACGAGGTTGCAGCCGCCAAGTAAATCATCTTGGGCAAGTCGAACACGTCCATGCCCCAAATCGACCCATCGCCCGTCGGACAATCGAACCATGACATTGGATTTACCGATTGGATCGTCTTCCACCATGAATGGATGATTCATGTCGACTGCAAGCGGAACGTGGAGCATGCTTGAGGAGTGATAGAACCACCAGAGCAAGGCGGGCAGCAGCATCAAAGGGACAGCACTTACAATCGTATTTTCAGTTGCCGAATAAAGCACCCAAGCAAATCCAGCCAACAAGAACAAAACCGCTGCGCTTGCGGTTACGAATCGGAACAAGAAGGGGCGAGCCAGTGACAACTCATTGAAACTGCGCATTCCCGAAGGCAGGCTGTGCTCCCCTCCCTTCATGGCCTGACCTCCATGGCGTCATGTTTGAACTTCACGCTCACATCGCTCCATCGTGTATTGCTGGGCATCGAGGCTCCATTTGTCGGCGTCTGCTCCATACTCATTCATCGCCGCCAGGTGAAGCGGGATATCGATGCCCCAAACACAGCCCCAGGTCGCTAATTTGGCGTTGACTTTGACCGTGAGGTTATTGACACCTCGGACTTTTTTTCGTTCGTGGTTCAACAAAAGGGCTGCAGTTTGAATCATGCCTTGAACAAAGAGAATTTCCTCGAGGGGGGCGTCCCTCCGTTTGTGTGCGTTCCACAAATCCTCCCAATCTTCGTGAGCGTGCCAATACCTGCCCGCATCAAAATCTTCGAGTCCAGCAAGCCAAAGCCTGCGTTCTTCACCAGCGAGCGATGCGATGCTACGCATTGAATCACCCTCGCCCATGACGGCCCGAGGGCTTCATGCTTCAAACGGCTGTCGCTGAGGGAAATCATGCGGACCCTTCAAGAACACTTCAGCAGGCTTACACCCCGTAGGGGTGTGGAAAAGATGGTCGAATTACCTCAGGGAGACGTCACGGAAGTCCGCCGTGGCGACCGCGATGCCCTGAGAATTCTTTCATCCGATATGGCGAAGTTAGCGACCACTGGATTCATCCGAACTGAGCGCAAACCAAAGGATGCTATGCCCCGAGTCGGTCACATTTTGTTTCTTGAAGGCCATCCTACGCTCGCCATCCACGAAGGCGATGCGATCGTGTTCGGTCTCGAAGCGCTGTTGGAAATAGAAGACGATGCTGTGCCAATGGAAGCACTGCTTGCTGTCCACGAATTACCAACCGATGAAGCGCAACGTGTTGCTGCATTGCATACAAACGCTTACCTTCACCTCGAAACAGTTGAACGCTCGACCGATCGGGAAGAGCGGTGGTGGTCGAATGTGCAACTTCGCCCTGGCAGTTGGCGACGAGAAGATCGTTTGCCTGAGCTGGAAGTGGTCGTAGAAGCACCGGAGGCCGTTCGTCAACGCAGCCGTGCCTACATGCAACGCTATGAAGGCCTTGAGCGAATGATTCACCCCGGTGACGCCCTGCTCTTTGACGCAATCAACCCTGCCCATTTGTTCACCCTTGCAGGCCACTTAGCCAACCACGGCCGCCCAATTTTAGTGATTTCACGCCATGATCCTGATTCTTTGAATGTTGAACACAACCTTCCTGCGGCTGCGTGCCACTGGTTGAGCACGAGCGACCATCCACGCGCCATACCTCCAAGCCTCGAGCAGGTGAGAACCAAGATTGACGCATTCCTTTGGGAAAACATGAGGGCTGTCGTGCTGCTTGAGGGCATTGAGTACCTTGCTGGAGTCAACGGTGATGGAAGAACAATTGATTTCATCCGAGATGTTGTCGACGGGGTTCGAATGGACGACCATGTCTTGCTCTCAACCGCTGACATGAACGCTTTCGAACTCGAACCGAGGCATCGCATGAGCCGTTGCCTCACCTTGATTGAACCCTTCGAGATTGAACATTGGCTCACAGAACCAGAATTAATCCTCGACCACCCCTTGTGCGCCCCCCCCACCGAGGAAGAGGTCCAATGGATCGAACAACAACTTCAACGTGGACTTGAGCATTCACCGACTCAAACTTCACCTCCTTTCGAGGGTGGCGGTATGATTGGCGGTCATGAGCCAACTGACGAGGCTGAGCGCCAAGAAGCGACGGCCATACTAGAGAACCAAATCCGTTCCTGGGCTGAGCCTGAACCAACAGTGGAAGCAGCGCTTTTACAAGAGGCTGAAGCGGTTGAACCAATCCCCTCACCGCCACAGATCGAAGCAACCGTTGCACCTTCACACGTTCCGGCTGCAAAGCCTGAATTCATTCAAACGACGACCGCAACCACGACCACCCAAAAACCTCTGATTCAAGCATCGAAAAAGCCCACTGGAACTGGCCCACGACCTGCTCATCGCCAAACGCGGCGGAAGCGCAGGGAAGCAAGAGCACCGAGCAATCAACAGGTACAGACCGTGGCCGCTGCCGCACATGCACCTCGAGACCCACCTCAATTTCCCGCACCAAATTCCGCAAACAAACCAGCAGCGATAGCCACCACCTTGGAAGCCTACGAAGCAAGGCAACAAGCTGCGGTTGCCAGAACCTTCCAGCCACAAACGGCATCCATTCGTGGCCTTCGAGACGCTTTGCGCCAGCGCTCATCAGCCCGAACGCACCAACTGCCTCCGATGGGCTCAGGCCCAAGACCGCTTGCAGCCATCGAGCACCTCCAACCAATCGGCGCAGCAACCCCCCTTACCCCGTTGTCTGCAAGGCCTGGGGTTGAAACCGAGGCGAAACCAAAGCACCTCCCTCGCGAGATTTCGTCCAAGGACCAAACCGCCCCCTCCATCGAAGACACTCTGAGTTCTTGGGAACGAGAAGATCTGGAACGGGTCAGAAGAGAACGGGAGGGCGCCGAATGAGTTCGCGAAAGGAACACTTGGATTTGGCCATCGCTCAGGCGAAGCGAAGGCTAGCAGACCTTGGCGCAGACCCTGTGCTCCCCCGAGAAACTAAAGCGCCCGAGACCAAACAGCAGCGCCCGAAATCTCGCCTCAACCGCTTGCTTGGCAAGCAATCCGTTCCAGACACTCGAACGGGCACGCTGCTTCAACGAGTGGGTGTTGTTGAACGCCCGACGTACGACCTTGTGGCGGACGCAGTGCTCGGCAAAGGCAGTCGCAAGCACCAACCCACCATGCGCCTCGACCATGACGATGATTCGTTGGCTTCGATTGTCTCAAGCAGGCTTCGAAGCCTACGGGAACGTACGGCTGAAAGCATTGAGTCACAGCAGCAACCCGTCGATGAGACCGACTTCTTTGTCGGTTTGGAAACCGACGGCCGCCCTGTTTGGGAAAGCGTGCTGGACGCACAACGCGGTCGCTCAATTCATGAATTGCCAGAGCACCTCGCACAGCCACCTTCACACTCCGCTTTCCATCACAGCGTCACCGCCCCCATCCACGCACCCTGGCCAACCAGATTGCAACCCGAATCTCGTATGAGTTTCAAGCAGTGGTTTACAGTTGAAGAAAATCTAAGAGCAACACAAGCTGCCGAAGCCATCGTAGACTCCCCTGGGATTTCGCTCAACCCTCTTTTGATCCTTGGACCCGCTGAAAGTGGCCGCTCCCATCTGCTTCATGCCATCGCCCAAGGTGTTCTGCGTCGTCAAGAAGGCGATGTGTTTTTGTTAGGCGCTGGCGATTTAGCGACTCTCGATGAGCTTCCTGCCGGTTGGCAAGATGCCATTGCCCAAGGGCGATTGCTTGCCATTGACGACGCACACCTCATGGCCGATCAACCATCGGCAGCAATGCTGCTCGGCACCATGATCGATTATGCTCTGAACATGGGCGTGCATGTCGTCCTCACGAGCACCATCAATCCTGAACGCTGGCCTGCATCAAGGCTTTGGGAACTCGTACGAAGTGCAGCAAAAGTAAGCCTTGAGCCACCAACTGCCCCGAGCATGGTGTTGTTCGCAAGGCAACTCGCACTTCGACGGAGCCTCATGTTGGACGACGGGCAATTGGCAAGTGTAGTTCTTCACAATCAAGCCGGTTGGCGGGCTACAAAAGCCAACTTGGACATGGTGGCCTTGGCCCTCGAATCTGGGGAAGAATTGCTTGATGGAGACGACGTAGCAGCCGTTCTTTCCGGCACGTCAAGGCCAGCCGGCCATGCACCAGCGGAAATAGAACGGGAGCATGTGTCAGACATTGCGACGAAGCTGATCGCTGAAGCCGTCGATGTTGTGTACAGCGACAACACCATTGGTGGCATCGAGTTGCATACGACCCTTCCAACCATTGGCGAAGACACTTATGATCCCCCTACATTCGACACACAAGCCATGGCCGATAACGCCCAATCCCGCCATGAAGCCTACATGAAAACAGCCCTCCATGACATTGATTTGAAAGTCCCCTCGGTGTTGGACATGAACGAGAGAGACGCACACCTTGTCGCTCGAACTGGTCGCATTGAGGAACAGGATTATGGCACTGCCGCTGACATTCTCGCAGATTTGGATGAAACAATTGACGATCGGCTCGGCTCGTTTGAGGCTGAATTCGCCTCAAGTTCGTTGCAATTAGATCGCCTTGAACGAAGGATGACCGAACTGGCAAAGCACACAGAAGATGCTTCGATTGAACAACTGATTCAGATGGCTGATGATCTTCGCCACCTTGAGGAAGAACTGGTCCAGATCGATCCACAGCGACAGCCGCTTCCACCGTTTGAAGAAGACATAATCGAAAAGAAGAAGCGAACGGTGAGTCGAAGAAAGAAAGATCGCACTTCCAAAACCGCAGTGGTCGAGGTGGACAGTTTCGTCCCAGAAGGCGATTGGGAAGTGGGCGAATCGAGCGTTGATATGCTTGATCTGCTCGAGGATGACGCACCCGCTCACCGGAAAATCAGCCTTTCAACAATTGAATCTGCCAAATCGTCGCTTTCAGGTGAAGAAGAATGAATGAAGGATGGTGGATGAAGGGGGTCCCCTTCACATGCCAACCTAACTGCGGTCGATGCTGCGACGAACCTGGAGGCATCGTCTACCTCTCTACACGGGATGCTGAACGGATTGCTGCCCACCATAGCATGGAAGTTGAAGCGTGGCTCGAGAGGGACTGCAGGCAGACTCTGGACGGGCGTTATGTCCTGAAAAGCAGAGCGAGTGATGATGTGTGTATCTTTTTGGATGGCGAAAAACGATGCTCAATTTATGAAGTCCGACCACAACAATGCGCTGCTTTCCCCTGGTGGTCAGAAAACCTTGCGACAGAACGTTCCTGGAAGGAAGTCAAAGAGACCTGCCCTGGGGTCACGGCTGACGACGCCATCCTCATCGAGGGTGAAACAATCCGAATCCATGTTTTTGCTGACCGTGAGTCAACCAAAGGATTTCGCACATGGCCGCCGTGGAACTGGCAAAAATGAACATTCTCTTTGCTGTCATACTCGTTCATGCATCCCATCGTTTCGGGCCACCAAGTGAGGCCAAACAGCCGGTTTTATACGAGAAGCCTCGGTGGATGTGCTCGGTGAGGTATTCATGAGCGATGAAGAAGTCTTGCTTGAGTTAACCTCAAACCACCTAAACACGGGTTTGCGAGGCGTTCCAGTCGGCACTTGCCGAACCTCGTTTGTCACCCCCACCGAAGGCGTCCATTACTGTGGATACCCCATCACAGAACTCGCCACCTTTGCTCCAGAGGACATCGTTTACCTTCTGTTCAACAAGGAACTTCCAACGCCCGAGCAATCCAAAGAAATCAGAGCAGAATTGACATCGAGGGCCACCGTTCCCGGCGACCTTGAGTCCATCCTCAAGGCACTCCCACGAGACGGCCACCCTATGGATTGGCTCAGCGTCGGCATTCACACCCTCGGCATGCTCGAAACCACCAATGACTGGCGT
>Ga0115008_10000234_pt1 | contig 38760 bp, 38 predicted proteins | sample FraStrMetagenome_FD_87164 | JGI IMG/M metagenome (GOLD analysis project Ga0115008, IMG submission 87164) | Marine eukaryotic phytoplankton communities from Arctic Ocean - Fram Strait ARC3M Metagenome | ecosystem: Environmental > Aquatic > Marine > Oceanic | place: Fram Strait | collected... | reverse complement strand
GATTTAGTGATGCAACGGTCACTTTTAGATGACAGCATCTTAATGACAGGTCTTATTCCAAAGAGTAGTTTTCTAACAATGACAATTTCACCAGAAGAAATTAGACATTGCAAAGTGGTGATTCAACGAATAATGTATTTGTTAGAATTTTCTTCGATAGACTTTAATATTGCGGTTCATCAAGAATAATCATCAAGTGTGCTAAGATTAAAATAATTAATTAAAAATGAGCTATATTGGGGAGAAAGTCTATTATTTTGTTGGCTCTATTTTATTTCTGCAGTAATTACTGTGGTAATGAAAAAAGGTATCAAACCAGCTTTATTTTTACTGTACCAGATAACAAGGTTTTTTATTTTTTTTTAAGGTTTTGGGATTGATTATTTCAAAACTTTCAATGTATTTATTGTTAATTTTTTTACCGCTAATAGGTTCTTTCTGTGCTGGGTTATTTGGCCGGAAACTTGGGCCTCTCGGAGCGTCGTATATTACTGTCAGTTGTTTAGTGTTTACTTTTTTTTTATCTCTTTTAGCTTTCTATGAAGTTTCTTTATTAAATTGTTGTGTATACATAAAGCTGACACCCTGAATTAATTCTGAAATGTTAAATGTGGATTGAGGGTTTTTATTTGATTCTTTAACAGTTGTGATGTGTTGTGTAGTTACATTCGTTTCTTCAATTGTACATTTATATTCTACAGAATATATGGCTAACGATCCCCATCTTCCAAGATTTATGTCTTATTTATCACTTTTCACGTTTTTTATGTTGATTTTAGTTACTGCAGACAATTTTATCCAAATGTTCGTTGGTTGAGAAGGCGTAGGTCTTTGTTCTTATTTACTCATAAATTTTTGATTCACTCGAATTCAAGCAAATAAAGCGGCAATAAAAGCTATGATCTTAAATCGAATTGGGGATTTCGGGCTTGTCCTTGGAATTTTAATCATTTTTGTGGAGTTCAAAGCTGTAGACTACGCGACAGTTTTTGCGATAATACCAACATTTACAGATAAGCTTTTCAATTTCTTAAGTTTTGATTTTGATTTGATATCTATTATATGTTTTTTTTTATTTATAGGTGCTGTTGGTAAATCTGCACAATTAGGTCTACACACTTGGTTGCCTGATGCTATGGAAGGTCCTACACCTGTTTCAGCTTTAATTCATGCTGCAACTATGGTAACCGCAGGGGTATTTTTGATTGTACGTACTTCTCCTTTGTTCGAATACACACCCAGCATACTTAATTTAGTTACAATTATAGGTGCTTGTACTGCTTTTTTTGCGGCTACCGTTGGGCTATTGCAAAATGACTTGAAACGGGTAATTGCATACTCCACTTGTAGTCAATTAGGTTATATGATCTTTGCTTGTGGGTTGTCTAATTACTCTGTAGGAGTTTTCCATTTAGTGAACCATGCTTTTTTCAAAGCATTACTTTTTTTGGGTGCTGGTTCTATTATTCACGCAGTGGCTGATGAACAAGATATGCGTAAAATGGGGGGATTAAAAAATTTAGTACCATTTACCTATTCTATGATGGTTATTGGTTCACTTGCTCTTATTGGTTTTCCCTTTTTAGCAGGGTTTTATTCAAAAGATGTTATTCTTGAAGTTGCTTATGGAAAATACACATTTGAAGGCCATTTTAGCTATATTTTAGGCAGCTTAGGCGCATTTCTTACTGCTTTTTATTCAACTCGTCTAGTTTATTTAACTTTTTTATCCAAACCCAATGGTTATAAACCCGTAATTTGTTCTGCTTATGATTCTTCTTATCAAATATCTGTTTCGCTATTCTTACTCGCTATTCCTAGTGTGTTAATAGGTTTTTATGGTAAAGACATGATTATTGGCTTTGGCAGTGATTTTTGAGGAAATGCTATATTTACTAATAGCGAGAATATGAACCGAATAGATTCGGAATTTATCACTCAAATTTATAAAATATTACCTGTAATTTTAAGTTTATTGGGGGCTACATCGTCGTTTTTACTTTATTTATTTGGCAGCGAAATACTAGTTCAATTAAAAATGTCTGGTTTTGGTAAAAAAATTTACAGTTTTTTTAATAAAAAATGATTTTTTGATAAGATATACAATGAGTTTATTAGCCAATTGTTTTTTACTATTAGTTACACTATTACGTATAAGACAATTGATAGAGGAATTATCGAAGTTTTCGGGCCAATGGGGTTATCTTGAGTTATAGTAAAAAAAGCTTCTGACATTTCTAAATTACAAAGTGGCTATTTATATCATTACACTTTTTTAATGTTGACAGGTTTGACTTTAATTTTAGGCATGCGACAGTTTTGGGTACTTGCAGGTAGAAATACTGATTTCAAGACTTTCTTCTTATTTTTTCTATTAGGTTTTTTTTTAAGAAAAAATTTAAGTAGATTAAACACACAACAGTAAATTTTTCACATTTGGTTATATTTTATTTCTGTAGTAATTGTGGTAATGAAAAAATGTCTCAAAGGAGCCTAATTTTCAGTGGGTCAGATCTCGTAATTTTTTGTAGTTTGTTCGATTAAATTTGTTTTAAATATTGTTTTGTTGGTAATTAAAATTTTAAAGATTATGATGGAGTTTATATCACTTTAGTATAATGATAATTATTTGAAAAATACTGAGTTAAAAAAAATTCTTTATTAAGGAGAAACTATAATTATTAGTCCACCTTAAATTTTTATATTTATTGTTTTCATTGATTAACAATTGTAATGAAAAAATTTAGAGTATAAAAATGATAACACATAAATCACCATTAAATTTTGTTTATAAATTTGTAACTCGTTGACTTTTTTCAACTAATCATAAAGATATTGGAACTTTGTATTTAATATTTGGAGCAATTTCAGGGGTAGCTGGAACTGCCCTATCTTTATATATTCGAATAACATTAGCCCAGCCTAACAGTAGTTTTTTAGAATACAATCACCATTTATATAATGTTATTGTTACAGGTCACGCTATATTAATGATTTTTTTTATGGTAATGCCAACATTAATTGGAGGTTTTGGTAATTGATTTGTTCCTTTAATGATCGGTGCGCCAGATATGGCATTTCCAAGAATGAATAACATTAGTTTTTGGCTATTACCACCATCGTTGATGTTATTATTCGCGTCGATGTTGACTGAAACAGGTGTGGGTACAGGTTGAACTGTTTACCCACCATTATCAAGTGCAACAGCTCACTCAGGGGGTTCTGTAGATCTAGCCATATTCAGTTTGCATTTGTCAGGTGCATCTTCTATTTTAGGAGCAATTAATTTCATTTGCACAATCTTTAACATGCGAGTAAAAAGTTTATCTTTTCATAACCTTCCTTTATTTGTATGGTCTGTTTTAATTACAGCATTTTTATTACTATTGTCTTTACCTGTTTTGGCAGGAGCAATTACAATGTTGTTAACAGATAGAAATTTTAATACAACTTTTTTTGATCCAGCGGGTGGGGGTGATCCTGTATTATTTCAACACCTTTTCTGATTTTTTGGGCACCCAGAAGTTTATATTCGTGCGCCATTGCGCTTACAATTTTGTTATTTTTTCAATAGAAAATATGCTTAGTTACTCTGAAATAGGCATTAAAACACTTCCCCTTGGTTTGGGCAGAAATGCCTTGATCGGTAGCGGGGACGGAAGTCAATTGGGAGGACCTGCTAACCTCGAAAATTTTTGGCGAGTTACATCGTATATGAATAGGATTACAAAGTTGATACTTTCCGCCTATCTTCCACTGGATGGTAATTTTATATCAGGTATCAGATTATTTAAGTCGTGGAGCCTTACCAGAATGTATAATGTTCCTTTAGTAACCGACTTAAGGCTCAGCAATAAGCTGGTTTATGGAAAGCAACGTTCTAAGTACGATAACGGCATAGTTGTAGGAACTTTGGGAAGTCCTAAGGGGTGAAAGCCCTATGGATGCGGAGGCTTTGTAAGGAAGCTAGGTTTTAAACGTTTCAGCTCAAATTCTGTCATTACTGTAAATGCAAGCGACAGTCTAAAGGAATTGAAGAAGGTTAATAGTAAAAACCTTAAGCATGTTAATGATAAGTTAATTCATATCATTTCAAGCCAAGAGGTTCTTATTTTAGCATATGAGTTGATTAAGAGTAACCCCGATAATGCCACTCGGGGATCTGACTTAAAAATTTTAAATAACTTGAGCCCAGATTGGTTCAAGAAAACTAGTAAAACTTTATTAGCGAGTCAGTTTAAGTTCAAATCTGCTCGACGTACATACATACCAAAAAGAATGGACAAGAATAAAAAAAGACCCCTGACTATAAACAGCCTTAGAGACAGGGTAGTTCAACAAGCTATTCATTTAGTTTTAAATGCGATTTACGAATCTACTTTTTTGGACAGTTCTCACGGTTTTCGACCCAATAGAGGTAATCACACTGCATTAAGAAGTATAAAACAGAAATTCACAAAGGTTAAATGGTGCATAGAAGTGGACATAGATAGTAACTTTCATAGCATATCTTGTAAAATTTTAATGAAGTTTTTAAGACGACGGGCTTCGTGTTCGAAATTTTTGGCTTTAGTAAAAAATTCAATGAAAGCCGGCTACTTTGAGGACGATAAATTCATAGAATTGAATGCTGGTCTATTCCAAAGAAATGTTACTAGTCCAATTTTAAACAATATTTACTTCCACGAATTAGATGTTTTTATGAAGAACCTGTGCGATGATTTTAGAAAAAGTGATAAATGTAATAAGTCGTCTGCTTATCGTAGGATTTTTTATCTTATGAGTAGAGAGACCGACATTGATTTAATTAAGAAGCTACGAAGGCAGTTGTGAACAATGGATAGTAAGAACCCTTTACACTCTGGTTTTAAGAGATTACATTATGTTCGTTACGTGGATGACTTCGTAATTGGCGTCGTGGGATCTCGAGAAGAGGCTGTTGAAGTTTTGGGTAAAATTCGACTTTTTTTATTAGACAATTTGAAATTAACTCTTAATCAAGAGAAAACTCTAATTACCCAATTTAGTAAGGACTTTATTTCCTTTTTAGGTGTGATTATTAAAAATACTTGGAAAAGAGTAAAAAGGGTTTGCCCAACTAAAAAAAAGATGGTTAATCAGAAGGTTAGAGTTCTCTCAAGAGTTATTTTGTGCGCCCCTATAAAAAAGATTTTTGAGAAGGCAACGGACAGTGGTTTCTTCTTCAAGCGATCAGACAAATTCGTCCCTACGAAAGTAGGCAGACTTATCAACCTCGATCATGCTGAGATTGTAGGGTATTACAATTTAGTAATTAAAGGGGTATTAAACTATTATTCATTTGCCAACAATCGTAAGTCTCTAGATAGTTTCGCACATGCTTTAAAATGATCTTGTGCCCGTACGTTAGCTTTAAAGTACAAGTTAAGACACTCTTCTAAAATATTTAAAAGGTTCGGAAGTAAACTAAAGTGTCCTGATACAAAAAAAGAAATGTTTATTCCTTCTACTCTTAAAAGCAATAAAAGTTTTCGGTTGTAAGGAATCGGTACCAGACGAAATTTTATTTTAAAAATAGAATAATAAATATACAAATAGTAATCTATTTAAGATATACTATATATGGGTCGAAAGAGAAAATAGAAACGCACCACGTTCGATAAATTAGGTATTTAAAACGTAAAGCCGTGAGTAAAGGGATTGATCGGTTTACGCAACAGTTAACAATTGTTGACCACAAACCCCGCTTTGTTCATTCTATCATAAAGCGTTAGACTAATAAACTAACTTTGGAAGAACGACAATTCTTTAATCGTAAATTCAAACTGTTAAAATAAAAGGTACAATGCTTATAACCTATTTTCTTAGTTTGAAATTGAGAGCCGTATGACATGAAAGTGTCACGTACGGTTCGGAGGAACACTTTTAGAACTAAAGGAGTAAATACTCTTATATTCTAAGAGACAGGTAATTAATGATTTAACTGTTTTTAATTAAAAGAAGAAAGGATAGCTCCTCGCTATTAATTTTCCGCCTTGGATCCTACTAATTTTACCCGGATTTGGTATTATTAGCCATATTGTGGTTAGTACAGCAAAAAAACCTATATTTGGTTATCTTGGTATGGTGTACGGCGCGCCGTTGCGCTTGTTTCTCCGTTATGTATTTTGTCAAATACGTGTGAATTTGTTTTTTTTAAAGAAAGTCACGAGTCTTCTCCGGGTAGCACAATAAAGATTGTGGAAAAGCACAGAGCGACAGCAAGTTGAGATTTAATATGAGAAAGTCAAGACCACTTGAGACGATTTTAAACATGGTTACGATAAGAAAATTGATACGCTTAGCTGGGACCTCATTATCCTATCGGTTACCTCATATTTATAACTTTGTTGTCATGTGGTTGTAGTCATGCGTACAGGGCTTCAACCAAGAAAACACTGACACAGCACTTCAAGAAGAAGTTTACAAAGCGCAAAAACCTAAATTTAAAAGACTTAAAAACCGGAAAAATTTAAGAACTACGGGATTTAACCTCTGTAATAATTTGCATTTTTACAAAGGAAAACGGAGCGTCCATAGTATTTCTTGCATGAAGGAAGGGATGCAGACAAACAAACTTTTTGTGACCTCTCGTTGACTATTCATTACAAAAGATTCGCCTATAAATCTGGATGAGCGGGTTATGGTAATGGAATTAAAGCAATTGGTGGTAAAATGCAAGAATAGTGATGGTAGGTATGAGAACTCAGTTCAGATTATTGCTTCTTTTTCAATTACCCAACTTGCCTATTTAATAATTAAAAGTAACCCAGATATATTTGTAAAAGGAATTGACAGTACAACTCTAGATGGTTTAAGTCTTAAATCGATACAAAAGATATCGCAAGATGTTCTTAGTGACAAAATTAAATCTTCTCCTGTTAGAAGAGTATATATTCTAAAACCAGGTAAATTTGTTTCACGACTTCTCGGTGTTAGCAATCCGCGTGAAAAAATAAAAAAGCTATGGAAATTGTTTTGACTGCTATTTTTGAAGAAATATTTTTAGATTGTGGTCATGGATTTAGATCTGTTCGTAGTTGTCATACCGTTTTGGTTTACAATTTAAAATCTGTAATGCTTCAACTTACTCTTGGGTAATTGAAAAAGGTATTAAAGGTTGTTTTGACAATATTGAAATTAATCACTCAAGATCTGTTAAAGATGTTCAAGTGAAAACTAGAATATATGTACAATGGACGGGTGATTTTTTAAGAAAGTCAACCCCTTTATGTAAATATTACTATGTACAATTTCATGCTGGTAATTTATCACACGATGATGTAAAAGGGTTATTGATATATAAAGGTAAGATACAAGATAAGAAAAGAAAAAATTAAATAGAAGTATTTTTTTTTGTTTGTCGGAGAGCCGTATGATGGGAAACTATCACGTACGGTTCGGAGGGCAGTGTATCCCTATATGCACTGACCCCTACCTATGTTCTCTATAGGTGTTTTAGGGTTTATTGTATGAGCCCATCATATGGCGCGCGTGAACGTTGCATCGCGGGAAAAATCTGTTCGGTATTATGATTTGTGGAAAGACTCACTGCTGTATATAAAGTATATGGTAGCAAAGCAAGAGTTTAAAGGGATAAAGTTCATCTGAGTTCATCGTCAGGATAAGTTCTCAGTTCTCATACTGTGGATCGAATTAGTCTCCATCCTGAATAACTGCAGGGTTAAGAAAATGAAGGTTAGAATCAAGGGTTCGTGTGCGACCGTGTTAGCGTTATGAAAATATATAAGTAATTCGAGCATTTTATTCAATAAGGACTTTCAAACATATGGATTGTCCATCCGAACATTGAATAGACTATTAATAAAGGTACTTTGTACTAATTATTTGAAAATGATTACCGTCCCTAAGCAGTTAGTTCCTTCCCCACTTTGTATAAGTCACGTCATGCCCACAACCTTAATAGGTTGTGGGACAAGGAGCTCCGTAATGTCTAGATATAAGCTCAAAGCTTGTAGAAATTCAAAGGGAGCAGGAAAATTTGTACGTAAGCTATCTACCTCTTGCATTGACTTGTCTGAGGATTGGCTTACCAATGAACTAAGATCTTTAGGTTTTAATTCTCGTGAAAACAATATTGCAAAGGTTAATATAAATGTTAATTTTCTTCTAAGCTCGCCTGAATTTTGAGTTCATTGCTATGAAAGCATCAATAGTAATCCTGGTATTTTTTCGTCTGGCGGAAGCCATGATGGCAGGGTGAATCTTTCCATTGATGGGATTGATTTAGACTATTTTAATCTGTTAGCTAAAAAGGTAAAATCAGGTCGTTTCCTTTTCGGTCCTACTAGAAAAACTATTATTAGTAAACCTGGGGGAAGCAGTCGTCCTTTGGGCATTGCTGACAGTCGTGATAAAATTGTTCAAAAGGGAATGGCTATTATCCTTGAACAAGTTGCTAATCATCGGTTTTATGATTCTAGTTTTGGATATCGTAGAGGCAAATCTGCTCACGACGCTATGTCTTATATTCGTAAGAAAGTCTCTTCTGGCATTTGGGCCATTGAGGGTGATATTAGTAAATGTTTTGATAATTTCGATCATAAGAGGCTCGTATCGCTTATTCGTAAGAAATACGTAGATCATCAGATTTTCTCTGACCTCTTATACAAAGTATTGAAAGCGAAAATCATTTCTGTTGAGGGTTCATTTATTAATAAGATAGGAACGCTGCAAGGCTCTGTCGTTAGCCCTATTTTATATAATATTTATTTACATGAGTTCGACTTGTTTGTCCTTGAAGGCGATTACTTATCCAAATACAGGTCTAATAAAAGTAGTAAGAGTAATCCCGCATTTACAAAATTTTTGAAACTTAAGAAACATGAAATTTTGGAAGCCGAGAGTGTTAGAATTTCGAAAGGAAAGAAAAAATATTGGAGTTTCTTACACAAACTTAGAGTTGCTAAGTTAAATGAAGCTACCAAATTAAAAATACCTCGCTTAAAACATAAGGGTTTCAATAGGAAAATTATTTACGTCCGTTATGTTGATAATTTTATTATTTTTGTTTGGGGTACTAAAAATGATTGTCTCGAGATAAAAAAACTCGTTGGTAACTTTCTCAAATCTCAATTATCTTTGAATCTTTCTAAGGAAAAGATTAAAATTACGTATCTAAAGAAGGACAAGGCTAAATTTCTTGGCTTTGAGCTATGGCAATCCACATCTAGGATCTTGTCTGTTAAAAAAGATGTTAAGCCTAAAGGGATTATGGATAGAGAGGGTAAAAATTTGAAATACCGGGCAGCAACTATGCATGTTCCTCGTCTTCGTATTACGTTTAGCATGAACTCTGTTCTCGTTAAACTCGTTGATAAAGGACTTGTTCGTTATAAGGATGATAAATTCTTCCCAATTAGTTATAAGGCTGCCTTACAATACGATGTTTCTAATATTATTACTTACCTGAAAGCCGTGTTTCGTGGTCTCGCCAACTACTACGGCTATTGTCATAATTGATATGACGCCAAAACATTATTCAACTATTATGGTAAATATTGTGTAGCAATGACTATTGCTCATAAAACTAAATCCAAGGTCTCTAAAGTTTTCGCTAAACACGGGGATGAGTTAAAAGTTATCGATGCTAAAGGTAAAGTTATCAGTTTTTACGGTTTTTTATCTAATGCTGATATAAAACGTAAGTCGGTTAACGATTTCATTAATAATGATGCGTTACCATCTGTTGAAAACCTCCTTTTTAAACATTTAAAGCTAGCCAAAACCCATTAATACACTGGCCGTGCGTTATTTGTGGAAAACCTGCTGAAACGCATATCAAACACGTCCGTCAGGTTTTAAAGAAAAAGTCAAAACCCTACCTGTTTGCAGAGAATACCACCAGATTTATAGAAGTATGATGAAGTTTCCCTTAAGAAACTCTTCAGGTAAAACTGAAGCAAAATAAAATATTGTTTAGAATTTTCTGGAGAGCTCAATGAGGGGAAACTTTCACGTTGAGTTCGGGTAGAAGTTCCGTGTTCTGATTTTATTAGGATGCTTTGCTTACTACACTTTACTGTTGGTTTAGATATAGATACTAGAGCTTATTTTACAGCAGCAACTATGATTATTGCTATTCCAACGGGTATTAAAATATTCAGCTGACTTGCAACTTTATGGGGAGGATCTATAGATTTAAGAACTCCAGGACTTTTTGCAATTGGTTTTATTTTTTTATTTACCGTAGGCGGAGTGACTGGCGTTGTTCTTGCCAACTCTGGTATAGACATAGCTCTACATGATACTTATTACGTTGTCGCACATTTCCATTACGTTGGGCGGTCGAAAACCTTACTACCTTTCCTTAAGAGTTTGCGGACTTGGAAACTGAGAATCAGCACCTCCCGTTTAGAGTCTCAACTCTGGCGCGAATCAGGTGTAAGAGCTTGCTTTCTCAGTAAGAACATGGTTGCGAAGAAATCTATGGCAAATAAATATAGGACCGTGGAACCTGCTTGTTATATTAAAACAAGTACATCATTTTACAATCTCGGGAGAACGTTCGCCGAGGTTGCCGCATATACTAGATGGATAATGCTGTTTAAGCATCGCCATAGCAACCTAAATTCTTGTTATAAAGGTACACGATGGAATTCGATATATGCTGGAAGTTACAGAAGCTTTTCTGACTTCAGTAGAAGCGAGGTAAGAGTAGCGGTTGAATGTACCTGGTTACCGGTGGTAGTATCAGGACAAAAGAACTGTGAAGTACCTCAGTTGGATCCGAACTATGCTCGGGCGTTGAAAAACTCCCTCAAGCTGTTCAAATTATATGAAAAGAAGATCGATAAGGCATCAAAAAGAGTTCGTGAAGCATTTACCCGAAATAATTTTCTTAATGCGCATCTGGACTTATACCGCCTTATGGACCAAGCCGAAAGTTATACCAAAAAGGCAGGTGCTTTAAAACTACCTTTGTACCAAAATTTGTGTAATCCTTGTGTTTTATTAATTGCCTACTCCGCCTTAAAAGGAAAGAAAGCTAGTGGAATTGACGATGTTCCCGTTGAAAACGTTACTTTAGCTTCGATACTTTCTTTAAGTCTGGAACTGTGTTCAAGAAAATATTTGCCTAATTATACTAAGAGGGTGTTTATCCCTAAAGCTAATGGAAAAATGAGACCATTAGGAATTTCGTCATCAAAAGATAAGATAGTGCAAAAGGGGCTTCTTATAGTTCTAAATCTTTTGTTTGAAAACGTATTCTTAGACTTTTCTCATGGGTTTAGGATGAAACGTAGCTGTCATAGCGCACTCAAAAAAATGTACTATGAGTGGCGTGCTGTTAAGTGGTTTATTGAATGTGATTTTGTTCCATGTTTTGATAATATAAGTCACCCTAAAGCGATGTCTATTTTTAGTCAATATGTTGATGATTATTGGACTTGTAATCTGGTTAACCGTTTCTTAAAGAAAGGTTATGTACATTTTGGAAGTCTATGTGACAGCCAACTTGAACTCAGAATTGGAACTCCACAAGGGTCGATCATAAGTCCTTTCATTTGTAATGTTCTTCTTCATGAACTTGATAGTTTTGTCGAAGGATATATAAATAAGTATTCCAACTATAGTGAGGAGCATAATGAAACCAGAAAAATTAAAGACACTCCTTTCGAACCGGTGTACGAGAAACTTCGCCGAATCGTTCATCCGAATGTATCTGGCATAAAAATTACTGGCGCCTTTCGAGGAATCCGAAAACTTGATGGGGGTGTTAAAGGTGTCAGATACTATAAGGAGGATAAAAATGTAAAGAAAATTTACTACATTCGATACGCGGATAACTTTGTCCTAGGTCTTATCTGTAACAAACAGTTTGCTTATAAAACTCTCTGCGCTGTTGCAAACTTTTCTGGACGTTTAGGAATGATTTTGGGTAAAGACAAATCAGGTGTCAAGCACCATGAGAAAGGTACTTTTTTTTTAGGCTTTTATATTTTTGGGAACTATGATTTTAAAGTTAAACGGTGTAGGGATAAAGATGGTTCTATTCAAAGAGTGGAAAATGTTATACTTAAATTTGGAATTCCACTAGAGAGACTCTTTGAACGGTATGTTGATCGAGGTTTCTTCCAAAGGGTTAAAAATAAAAAGTCTGAAAAATTCGTAGGTAGGCGTGTAGATAAATGGCTCTTTCTGGATAATGAATACGAAATCATCCAAAGATTTAATTCGGTTACGAGAGGAATTAAATATTATTATTCGTGTTCTACTTATAGAAATGTCCTTGATAGGTTTTGGCATAATTTAAAACGGTCAGCTGCTCTCACTCTTGCTCATAAAAATAAAAAACGGAGTGCGAAATGGGCTTTTGACAAATTTGGTAAAGATCTTACTGTAACTAACAGAAAAGGTGATAAAAAGGTATCCTTTGAAGTGCCTTTAAGTGGTGGGAAAATTAAGTTTGCTAATGGTAACATTGACCACATGATGGTTGTACCTAAAGGTTCCCCTTTACCTGTTACCTTGACCGCTGTTTGTTCAGCTTTAGAGTTAGATTGTGCAATTCCTAATTGTACTCTTAAAGCGTCTAAATGGCACCACCTCAAGCATCGAAAAAGGATTAAAGGTAACCAAAGACAAAAGTCTTTATATGCTCACACGGCTAAGCAAATTCCTCTTTGCAAAAATCACCATTTACTTATTCATTCTGGCAAGTATGACGGACCATCTATCAGAAAGTTACCTGGGTATACTCCTAACGACTTCGATAGATAATAGGGGTGTAACTACCCCTGTTTGTTATCTCTCTTTTCAAGATCTGATGGAGCGCGTAGTGCCGTCGAAAGATCGCTCGCTACGTGCGGATGGCAGCTTGTTCTCTTAATTGGGGGCATTCTAAGCCGTATTTATCAATGGGCGCTGTTTTCTCTATGCTTGGAGGGCTTTATTTTTGGTTTGAAAAAATCACCGGTGTTTGCTACGCAGAAATACTAGGAAAAATTCATTTTTGAAGTTTCTTCGTTGGAGTAAACTTAACTTTTTTTCCAATGCACTTTTTAGGTGTTGCAGGTATGCCAAGACGAATTCCGGATTACCCCGATGCATATTTTATGTTTAATAAAATTGCATCTTGAGGCTCTTATGTGTCTGCTGTATCTTCATTATTCTTTTTTTATGTTGTTTTTGATGCATTTTCAACTGGTAAGTACGTTAAAGCATAATTTCAGTTTTTGAATTAATGTTATAATGTTGAAGGTTTTTACAGAACAAATTTATTTTTTAACGGTTTTAGAAATTATTATTGTTTAAATTTATGTTTTAGCTTTAGTATCATTTTTACTTTTTGACGTTGCATTAGAAATTTAAAAGCTTGTAAAAACAGTTTTATGACAAGCAAACAAACTAATTTGTGTCTAAATTTTATAAAAGTAATTGAAGTGTATCATGAATATTACACTTTTAAATTACAGAATACAAAAATAATGTGCATTTTTTTAAAATATTGTTTTTTGTTACCCTAAACCGTACCATGAGGTAATTTTGGTTTTTTATATTAAAAACTAATGACTTCTATAACACAGTGTGACAGCCCGGCACTTTGGCAAACTTATTTATCCGATCCTGCTAGTATTACTATGGAAGGTATTTTAATTTTTAACAAACATCTATTATTCTTGTTAACCGTAATTGTTTTATTTGTTGGTTGATTATTGTTCTATACAATACATTATTTTATAGAATACAATAACAAATTTAGTTCTAAATTTGTTCATTCAAAAGAACTAGAAATTGTTTGAACTTCTATCCCAGCTCTTCTACTTTTGATTTTATCTACGCCTTCTTTTACTTTATTATATGCGATGGATGAAATTTCCGAACCAGAATTAACTTTGAAAATTTTAGGCCACCAATGGTTTTGAAGTTATGAAATTTCTGAATTCAATTCTTGTCAAAAGCAAGAACAAAGTTTGAAATACGTTTGTTATATGATGACATTAGATGGATTACCTACAACTAAGCAAGGATATTTTAGGCTATTAGAAACAAATAAAAGAGTTATTTTGCCAACAAATACGCATTTACGACTTTTAGTCAGTGCTGCTGATGTTTTACATAGTTGAACAGTTCCGTCATTCGGTTTAAAAATCGATGCTTGCCCAGGTCGGTTAAATCAAGTGAATTTATTTATTAAACGTCTTGGTGTTTTTTTTGGTCAGTGTAGTGAGATTTGTGGTGTAAATCACGGTTTTATGCCTATTGTTATAGTGTCATTACCAACAATACAATTTCACCATTATATAATGACGAAACTAGAAATAAATTAAGGTTCTCACGAACTGTATGAAATTCTTTGAAGCTTTTGTGAACGGACAATTTTTCTACGGTGTGTTCCCACAAATGCAGATTTTCAAAAACTTTTGAAAATGTAGTTCAACCAGTTTTATAACTTGAGAATCCGATATATATAAATTTCTTTTATGTTTTTAAACAAGAATTTGCCCAAAAACTTTAATTTTTGATAATATTTTAGAAAATTTGTGCTAAAAAAGAATTACTTCTAGCTAGGTTTGAGGTTAATCACTTCAAAACTTTTTATGTATATCACTGATTTTTTTTTTGAAGTTATAACTATTAGAAAATTTGATTCAATTGAGAGAATTTCATTTATTTTTCCCATAATTTTAGTAAAAGATGAAAAATAAAATTCGTTTTAAATATTTAAAAACAAAACATAGTTGACATTTAGTAGACCCCAGCCCTTGGCCGTTAGTTGCGTCTTTAGGTGCATTTTTTATGACTTTAGGGTCTGTATTATATATGAACAAATTTTTAGGAGGGGGTCAACTTGCGTTAGTTGGTTTTCTTGTGTTATTATATGTTATGTATACCTGATGGCGTGACATTATTAGAGAAGCTACATTTGAAGAGCAACATACCCTATCCGTTCAACGAGGGTTACGGCTAGGGATGGTGTTATTTATTGTTTCAGAAATTATGTTTTTTTTTGCTTTTTTTTGAGCATTCTTTCACTCTAGTTTATCACCAGTTTATAATTTAGGCGGAGTGTGGCCTCCAGAAGCAATACAAACAATTCAAACTTCAGGAATTCCTTTAACGAATACGTTTTTTCTTTTAAGTTCTGGTGCTACTGTTACTTGAGCACATCATGCAATAATAGTAAGAGCAAAAAAACAAGCAATCCTTGGGTTGTTATTCACTATATTATTAGCTACAATTTTTACTTTGTTACAAGGTATGGAGTATGTCGAAGCTCCGTTCAATATTAATGATAGCGTTTTTGGTTCCTGTTTTTATCTGGCCACAGGTTTTCATGGTTTTCATGTGTTCATTGGTACTTGTTGTTTAATTGTGTCTCTTCTACGGATTGTTTATAATCATTTCACATCAACGCATCATTTTGGTTTTGAGTCTGCAGCGTGATATTGACATTTTGTAGATGTTGTGTGATTATTTTTATTTATTACTGTATATTGGTGAGGAGGTGTACATTAAACTAACGGTAGGAAGATAGTTCAGTTGGCAGAACAGTGGTTTTCAAAACCAAAAGTCATGGGTTCGAGTCCCTTTTTTCCTGAATCTATAGTTTTTTCACAAGTTAGGTATTAAATTAAAAATAGTTTAGAAAAGGTTTTAACAAAGTTTTTCATTTATATTTTTGTCGATTTTTTCAACAATAGTTTAAATCTATAATAATTTATGAGTTCCAGCTATGATCTTAGGCCTAGTACTTTTGGCAAATTTGTAAATATGATGAACTATTCAAATGATTACAGGAATTCTAATTCTATTTCTTCCTTTGTTCTTAAAACAATAAGATGAGGAAAAAATTATTTATTATCTATATTAGATGGTCATTTGATACATTACCCAAGTCCATTAAATCTATCATATGCCTGAAGTTTTGGGTCTTCTGCAGGTATTTGTTTAGTTATTCAAATTCTATCCGGAATTTTTCTAGCTATGCATTACACACCACACATTGACCTTGCCTTTAGTAGTGTCGAACATATAATGCGAGACGTAAACAATGGGTGGTTAATTCGTTATATTCATGCTAATGGAGCTTCAATGTTTTTTATTGTTGTGTACTGTCATATATTTCGAGGCTTATATTACGGCTCTTATATGCAACCAAGACAATTACTTTGATGTTCTGGTGTTCTTATATTTATCTTAATGATGGGAACAGCATTTATGGGGTATGTACTTCCTTGAGGTCAAATGAGTTTTTGAGGTGCTACTGTGATTACAAGTTTAGTAACAGCGGTTCCGATAATAGGTCATTCAATTGTTGACTGATTATGGGGAGGGTTTACAGTAAATAATGCAACATTAAACAGATTTTTTAGTTTACATTTTTTTTTACCTTTTGTAATTGCTGCTTTAAGTTTGTTACACTTAGCACTTTTACATAAAGATGGGTCAAATAATCCTTTAGGTGTAGACAGCAAAGGGGATAAAATACCTTTTTATCCTTATTTTGTAATAAAAGATTTATTCGCGTTTTTTTGTTTTCTGACTTTTTTTGGTATTTTTGTTTTTTATTTCCCAAATGCTCTAGGACACCCTGATAATTATATACCAGCAGATCCTATGCAAACACCTGCTCATATTGTCCCTGAATGGTATTTTTTACCATTTTACGCAATACTCCGCTCTATTCCGGATAAACTTGGTGGCGTAGCTGCGATGGGTGGTGCTCTTATTGTTTTATTTCTGATTCCATTTATAAATACTTCTGAAATTCGAAGCACAACTTTTAGACCTATTTTTAAAATTTTTTATTGACTACTTGTTGCTGATTTCTTACTATTAGGTTGAATTGGCCAAAAACCTGTTAAAGATATTTATGTGTTAGTTGGTCAAGTTGCTACTGTATTTTATTTTCTATTTTTTGTTGTTTTGATTCCAGTAATTGGTATTCTTGAGGCTAAATTAGCTAAATATAATTAATCAGCCGATTTCGTTAAAAAGTTTTCTTCGAGTAAAATTATTAAGATTTAATTGTTAAAAAATATGAGTGATTTTTATTAACGAAAATAGAACCTTTTTTGATTCAAAAATACGTAAGTAATCCTTAAATTCTTGTATGAGTGATTTTGCTATATTCTATTTCTGCAAGACAAACAGTAAAGATAGAAACACTTTTGTTAATCATAATTTTAAAAGGTATGTTATATACCTCTTTAAAACAGTTCCAGATTATTTCACTATTTCTAATCAAATTGTTCTTTTTTGACTTTCCAATTACCAATTTAGTATTGGTAAATTTGTTAGTCCTATTATTCTTTGGTTCTGTTGTGTTATAGAATTACCGCTAAGTTCACTTTTTGTAGTTTGCTATGATTAAATTTGTTCTAAATATTGTTTTGTTAGTCATATCTTATTTCTGTAGTAATTACTGTGGGGTAATGGAAAAAGTCATCAAACGAGGTTCATTTTAATTGGGTCAAATTTAGAAATTTTTTGTAGTTTGTTACAATCAAATTTGTTTTAAATACTATTTAAATTATTCAAATCTAAAAAAAAGGAGTCATCACGTGGACTAAAGTTTAACTTCTTTGGTATTTTAGATGTTTAACTAAATAATTTGAGTAGTAAACAAATAAAAGATTCGAAAGGTAAGCTATTAGATTTGTCTCACTGTTAAAAAAAACAATTGAAGAGAAATGATAATTCATAAAAAGTGCTCAACTCTAGAAAATTTAGCGTAGTTCTTTCTTTTTTCCGTAAAAAACATTGGCTGTGAAAAATAAATAATTGATCAAAGTTAGAAAAAAGGTTTTCATTTTTTCAAATTGTATCTACAGCCGTTTTCTGCGTTAGAGTAAGTTATGACAATATTAGATTAACGCGATTTAATGATATTTACAATTTTTTCAATTCAGAACTAAAATTACGACAAAATCTATTATTAAGGTAAACAGAAAAGTATATAATAAAAAATTTACTGGGTAACTTTCAAAAATAAAACTGATAAAAGTACAATTTTTGCAAAGTATAAAAAAGCGTATCATATCTATAAATTTTTTTATTTCAAAAGAAATCTGCATATGGATTTTAATAGGTAATTATTAAAACGGTAAAGTGTTTCGTAATAAACGAAAAAATTAATAGTTCAAATCTATTATTGCCTAATGACGTTAAAAAAAAGAAATTTGTTAAAAAAAATTAAAAATTTTACTATCAATTTTGGGCCACAGCATCCAGCAGCGCATGGTGTATTAAGGTTAGTATTAGAACTAAATGGTGAAATAGTAAGTCGAGCAGACCCTCATATCGGTTTGCTACATAGAGGCACAGAAAAGTTAATTGAATATAAAAACTACGTTCAAGCATTACCGTATTTTGATCGTTTGGATTATGTGTCGATGATGGCGCAAGAGCATAGTTATTGTCTGGCTATTGAAAAACTTTTCAATTGTAAAATACCTAAACGTGCTCAATATATTAGAACACTTTTTGCTGAACTCACACGAATTTTGAATCATTTGCTAGCAGTCGGTTGTCATGCTATGGATGTTGGTGCAATGACTCCATTTTTGTGAGCTTTTGAAGAACGCGAGAAATTAATGGAATTTTATGAGCGTGTTTCTGGAGCACGTATGCACGCAGCGTACTTCAGACCCGGTGGATTACAAGTTGATATCCCGAAAGGTCTATTAGATGATATTTATATGTTCACTGAACAATTTATGTTAAGATTAACAGAAATGGAAGATATGCTAACAGAAAATAGAATTTGAAAACAACGATTAGTGGATATTGGAGTCGTAACAGCAAATGACGCTTGTCAGTGAGGTTTTAGTGGAGTTATGTTACGTGGTTCTGGGGTTCATTGAGATTTACGAAAAAGTCAACCTTACGAGATTTATGACAAACTTAGGTTTGATATTCCAGTAGGAACTAATGGAGATTGTTATGATCGATATTTAATTCGAGTGTTTGAAATGAAAGAATCACTAAAAATAATTGAACAATGTTTGAATTCTATGCCAATAGGTTATGTGAAAACCAATGATTTTAAGATTTCACCCCCATCTAGAGTTGATATGAAACAATCAATGGAAGCGTTGATTCATCATTTTAAAATGTATACTCAAGGAGTTGTTGTACCCACTAGTGAAACATATATCGGAACAGAGGCTCCAAAAGGAGAATTCGGAGTTTACCTAATTTCTGACAATACTAATAGACCTTACCGATGTAAAATTAAAGCCCCGGGATTTAATCATTTGCAAGCTTTAAATTTCATGTCCAAAGGACATTTAATTGCTGATGTTGTTACTATTATAGGTACTCAAGATATTGTATTCGGTGAAGTCGATAGGTAATTTTATTAATGTGTTCTAAATTGAAAACTTTAAAAATTTTACATATTTTCCCAAATGGTTGTGTATATTTTAATTACTCAGCTTATCTAAAAACGTATAAAAGGTACAATTTTTCAAAAGAAAGTTTTTTCTCCAATTTATTAAATAAAAAAAAAGTCACCTCAGGTAATTCTAACTTTTTTTATAAAAAATATCGTAATCAAATTATTAAAAAATTAATACATGAATTCACAATTAATTGTACAAAATATCCAAAGTTTATCTAAAATGTGTCCTCTAGAAAAAATTCAACTTTATGGTCAAGAATTGGTAATAGTCGTAAAATCACAACTACTTTACGATACTTTAGCGCTTTTCAAATACCACACGCCATATCAATTCACTATTTTAACTTGTATTACAGGTGTGGATTATCCCAATAATAAATATAGATTTAAATTGGTTTATGATTTATTAAGCATTCGTTATAATATTCGGCTTAGGGTCAAAACATTTACTCATGAATTGTTCGGTGTAGAGTCTTGCGATCAACTATTTTTCACAGCAGGTTGGTATGAGTGTGAGATTTGAGATATGTATGGTGTATTTTTTAAGAACCACTCAAATTTAAAACGAATTTTAACAGATTACGGGTTTGAAGGCCACCCACTTCGAAAAGATTTCCCATTAAGTGGTTTTGTCGAGATGAAATATAACGAAACGGAAAAAAGAGTAATAAATGAATCTATTGAATTATGCCAAGAGTACAGGGCATTTCAATTCCTATCACCCTGGTAACTATTTTTAATTAACTATATGAAAAAAAAATCTCAAAAAGACAAAAAAACTAGAAAATTTTTTAATCAACAAGAATTAACTCAGATTATCTTAAAAAGTATTATCAGAAACGAAAATTTATCTTCCATTGTTAAATGAAATGCAATTTCAAAACTATCAAATTTTTCAGGAAGTAAAAACAAGACACGATTTGTTAATAGATGTATTCTAACGAATCGCAAAGCTAAGTTTACTAATATTTTTAAAAAATTCTCAAGATTAAGTTTTTTACGATTGGCAAGGTCTGGTACAATATCAGGGTTAAAAAAATCTTCTTGGTAAAAAATAAATTATAAATGATTGCATCTATTGTTTTTTCTTGAATTCCGATTGCTTATTTACCGCTGCTTCACACCTTTCTTGATGAAAATCTATTATTTTCAACGTATTTGTTATTTCTAAATTCTTTTCATTTAAATGATTCTTTGTTTTATAATGAATACATTGTTATTCTTATTTTTTTATTTGTTGCAATTATATTATCGGTTGTCATAATTTTATTTTCTTATATCTTAGCTGTTCAAAAACCAGAAACTGAAAAGCTATCCACCTATGAATGCGGTTTTGAGCCTTATGAAGATGCACGGCATACTTTTGACGTTAAATTTTATTTAGTAGCTATTTTGTTTATAGTTTTTGATATTGAGACTATGTTTTTGATTCCTTGAATTAGTGTTCTAGCTCAGTTAGATCTTGTTGGGTTTTGATCAATGATTGATTTTATGTTTGAATTAGGTATTGGTTATGTTTACATTTACTGTGTTGGCGCATTAGACATACATTAATTTTTGAATAATTTTTTAACGATAATTATTAAAAATTTATGTTATACGAGTGGCTTATTTCATTTAAAGCTCCGCTCTTGTGAGAAAGGTGACTGAGAGGTTTAAAGTGAAGATCTGCTAAATCTTTGTATATTAGTTAATATACCGTGGGTTCAAATCCCATCCTTTCTTTAATTACTTGTTTAAAATTATCTTTAATAGTAATCGTTTCACGAATGTTTATGAAAAAGCATATTTTGATTTCGCGAATAAAAGATTTATTGAAAAAGCTTTTAAAGTTAGTAAGTTTCTTACAGAAACAGTGTGAACGTTTTATGCGGAGCACCTAACAGCGCCTGATAGCTTAAAATTTAAAATTAGTATTGTTTAATCGAGAAAGTTTTGAACATTGAACCATGGTAGACGAATATTTGCTATTAAAATCTTTGCCATCAATGTAAAAGTCATTTAATCAAAACCTGAGTTGTGAACTATAAACTTTTTTCTGTTTAGATTTAAATTTTTTTAGATTTAAGCGGCATTTAGTGACTCTTTTCAAAAGTTGAAATCCTAAATTAGATAAGTTAGATACAGCATAGTATTGAAACCCTATATAATTCTCAAAACGGTCAATTGCATTTGAGTTGAAGACTAGTTTGTCGTTTTTAAAAAAGTTTGTGATGTATAACATTTTTTTAGAATAAGAAAATATTTTTCTTATTATTTGTCAATCACTCTTCGTTTGCCCTAATGGGGTTACTATCCTAGTAACTTTGTTAACATCACCTTCAGTACTGATATAAGTTCCTGAAGTTTCAAATAACACAGCATTTGGTAAATGCAAATGATTGTTCAAATTAAAACTTTTTCTCAATTGCGTAACTAATTTTACATTTAAATTACTACTCTGAGTAATTAACATTTTATTGTTGGATTTATGATGCTTAAAAAAGTTTAGTAATTTTAAACTTAATAATTTTTGAATGTTAGGGGTTGAAAATGAATTATTTACAAAATATATTCCTGTAGAATTTTTGAAGTCTTTATATTCTAATGAATTCAAATTATTATAATTTACAAACCCAACGTCGTTCAAAGTTGAGTTTAAAATATTTAATTGACTATGACTTTCAGATTGTGCAAATAAATTAATATGTTTGATCAAAACCTTCAACATTTCAGTTAAGCAGAAAGAATCTTCTCGCTTAGAAATTTCTATGTTAGAAATTAACGTAGGATTTGATGAATTTACGAATTCTTGACAAAATAAATTATTCCCTTCAATTAAAGACCTTAAAACTTTGAGATTACTAGTAATATTTGTGTTAGAAAACGTTAAATTTAATAAAGAACCTATTTGAAGAACATTAAAATTACCTTTTAAATACCTAGATCTAAGTTTTAAATTTAATTTAGACCCTTCATATCGAGGATTTATTCCAACTAATAAACAAGTATCGGACGATAAAATTTTGGAGTCCGTTAAATCAGAATTTAACAAGTAATTTTGTTCTAAATCGATATTTAAGTTTTGCGATTCTGATTGTCTAAGTTTAAAAAATGAGTATTTATGAGTTAAGATGTTCAACAAATTTAATACCTCTAAACTCACTGCCTTACTTAAACACATCGTTATTTGATATGGCTGATAAAAATGATTTAATAGATGATTCTGAAAATAAAGCGTACAAAAAAATTCCTTGAATAATTTCTGCCACGATAAACTGACCAATGATTTTCTTTTATTATTTTTTAATAAGCTATAAATAATTTTTTCCGGTGAAAACATCCCGTCGAATGAAAATCTAGTTTTATCAGAAATTCAAATTGTTTTATATGTTGCTTTATCATAACCAGGTAAAACTTTTATTATATGATTATTTTTTATAAATAATTGAGTAGAAGTACCAAAACTATCTGAAAAATCGATAGATTTAACACTTTTTAATTCTCAACTTCTATTCAAAAAAGGATAAGGCTTTGACGTTAAAGCTCCCACAGGACACAAATCAATAACGTTACCAGATAGTTCTGATTGAAATATTTTTTCAACATAGGTACCAATTTCGCTTTGTAAACCTCTACCGAACATACCTAGATCCTCAACACCTGCTATTTCAGCGGCAAAACGTACACATCTTGTGCAATGAATACATCTCGTCATTACAGTTTTTATGATAGGACCGATATTTTTGTCTAAAACAACCCGTTTAAAACTATAAAATCTTTTTTTTGTTAAGCCAAAAAAAAGCGATTGATCTTGTAGATCACATTCGCCACCTTGATCACATATTGGGCAATCTAAAGGATGGTTTAGTAATAAAAATTCTAAAACATTTTCACGAGCTTTTTTTACTAAAGAACTATTTGTATAAATAGCACCATTTGCTAAGCAAGATTTGGCATTCATAGCACAGGACACTATAGGCTTAGGCGAGTTTTCTAACTCTACAAGACACATACGGCAATTCCCTGAAATAGATAAATTTTTATGGTAACAATAATGCGGTATATTTACTCCTAAAGTTTCACAGTAATCAATAAGAGGTGTATTTTGTTTTCAAAAATCATTATCTAAATTATTTTTAAATTCTAAATCATAATTGAATTTTGTATTATTTATATGAAAGTATTTCAAAATTAAAGTATTTTAAATTTTATTTGGAAACGTAGCTTCAAATGGTTAAAGCGTCGACTTGTCACGTCGAAGATTGCTGGTTCGAATCCTGTTGTTTCCGTTCATTAGAGGTCTTATCCTTTGACCTTTTTAATTTTATCTATTCGAATAGTATTTTTCAATCTATAATAAATAGTTAAAATAGCTAACCCTATAGCAGATTCTGCTGCTGCAATAGTTAATATAAACAAAACAAACACATAACCTATAATATCATCTAAGTATATAGAAAAGATGACAAAGTTTAGATTTATTGCTAATAGCATTAGTTCAATCGACATTAATGTTATCAATATATTTTTTCTATTCAAAACAAGCCCTAGTACTCCAATTAAAAACAAAGTTATAATAATGTTTAAGATGTAATTTATATTTAAAATTATCATGTATATATTAATAAAACTTGGGTATGTTGGGGGTTGAACCCAAGACCTGTGGATTAAAAGTCCAATGCTCTACCAATTGAGCTACATACCCGTTCAATTGCACAAAATATTATAATGCAAAAAGAATTAAAAATGCCATCATTAATGAAAAAAGTGCGATAGCTTCGGTTAAGGCAAAACCTAAAATAGCAAGTTTAAATAATTCATCTTTCAATGAAGGATTTCGTGAAGTACCAATTACTAATGCACCGAATACGGTACCAATACCTACTCCAGCACCTGCTAATCCAATAGTTGCTAATCCAGCCCCGATAAATTTAGCTGCTTGTAATAACATGTAAATTATCAAATATAGACATATGTGTATATTACGATGGCTTTAAAAACCTCGTTTTCAAAGATCCCATCGATTTTTAAAATGAAACTTGGTTCAAAAATTTTAACGTCTTTGCAATCTAAACCTATTATTTATTATAGTACAACTATTGTTTTAATAGGTAATTTAGCACCTCCAGTTTTAAAGGCTGTAATTGCAGTATTTGAGGCTATTCCTAATGCTTCAAATATAATTGTACCAGCATTAACTTTTGCACTTCAATGAGAAAAAGCCCCTTTTCCTTTTCCCATTCTAACTTCAGTAGGTTTTGCTGTAATAGGAACTGTAGGGAAAATACGTATTCACAGTTTTCCTTTTCTATTTAACTTCCTGACAATAGCTTGTCGTGCCGCTTCAATTTGTCGTGCGGAAATAGTACCCGATTTAGTTACTTTCAACCCGACATTTCCAAATTTGAGTTTATTTGAGCGAAAATTGAATCTTGATAACTTACCTTTTTGTACTTTCTTATATTTAGTTTTTTTAGGCTGTAATAACATAAATTTTTTAATGACCGTTTTCACATAATCAAACTTTTATACCGAATGTCCCGTTGACTGTATAAGCAGTTGATTGGTGATAATTAATTTTAGAATTAAATGATTGAAGAGAAAATTTACCAAAGCGTATATGATTAATTCTTGCACGTGGGGCTCTATTAAATCTACCTTTAACAATAATTTTTACACCCATAACACAGGATATTTCAGATTTAATCAATAACATAATTACCTGTTTTAAAAAACCTAAAAAATAATTATCTTTACGCGAAATAGTTACTTGATCTGTTCTTAATTGATTTAGTCGAAATTGATCACTCATGAATTCTGCTAAGATTTTTGCCGATTTTCTTTTAGAAATGTTAACGAACAAAATATTTATAGCTTCTTTAAAAAAAGAGTTTTTGACGAAATTCCTTAATTGTTTAAATATTTGTTTTAAACCTTTCATCTGAATCTTTGATAAGTTTTTAAAACGATTTAAATTTTGTAGCGTGATAGAAACGGAGACTCTGTTTTTAGTATATATTTTTAAACTTTTCATTAATATCTGGTGAAATTCTTTTAAATTTATTACTGAATATTTGTTAAATTTCATCGAAAAAACGTTCTTTTTTATGAGAACTTTTTGATTTTTTTTGATTTCAAAATTACGTATTTTTCTTACTCTATTCGGGCTATTCTGTATTTTCCTTTTGTTCAAAATAACCCGTTCAGAATTATAATTTTGATTTTTTGATTTATTTTCAGCATAGGCTTTTACACTTTTCATTACTATTTTTCGTAGTCTATGACTTTTCACTTTTTTATGCCTATTTGAAAAAGCAGGTTTAAAAACTGCGGTACATTTTTTTGAATATTTAGTTATATTTTTACTTATAGCGTAAAAAGTCCTTGTCGTAACATAAAAAGAAATAAATATTTGCAATGAACTATCAGAATAAAATATTTTGCAATTATGAATTTTTATTTTGTATAAACCAAAAAATCTGTTCAAATATTTTTGTATCTCTAACGTTTTATATAAAAATAAAGAAGAGTCTTCTTTGTTTTTCTCGATATATTTAAATTCCCAATTTTTTTTATTTACCCCTTCTCTAAAAACCCGAGCATCAACTTTTTGACCCATTTTTATTTAGCTTTTTTCTTCTTGTAAGAGAATTGTTTTCGGGTAGAAACAAATTCACCTAGTTTGTGTCCAATCATTTCATTTATGATTTTTACGATTATAAATGTTTTTCCATTATAAACTCTAAATGTAAAACCAGAAAATTTGGGTAATAATATAAAGTTTTTAGATATTGTTTTGATACTATTTTTAAAGATCAATTTAGAGACTTTCATTTTTTTTACCAAATCATTATCAATATACGGCCCTTTTCATTTAACTCTATTCATTCTTTAATATTTTAATACTTTGATTTTTTTATTTATGCATTGAAAAGAAGTTTTTATAAAACCTAAACATATATAATTTAAGGTTGCAGTACTTTCAACGCGTGATGAAACAATTACGGATAAATTCGAATGTAATGAGTTAATGATTATAAACAGCGGTTATATGAGAAAACTCACAAAAATCTAATGGAGAGAAATGATAATTTAAACTCAATATTTAGTTATCACAATTAAGTTGTATTTGCCAACGAGCTATTAGGAAATTTTGTTCAGAAACATTTAAACTTGAGTATTTTATTATGTTTATGGCGTGAGATTGTAATATTTTTCTTCAAACGTCCAAGTCTGATTTTATTTATTTAGAAATTTTGGACGAGCTTGTTTTACCGTTTTTAGTAGGTTTACCTCAAGGTGTCACAGAAGAACGTCCTCCTGAACTTTTCCCTTCACCACCCCCGTGAGGGTGGTCTACGGGGTTCATAGCAACTCCTCTAACCGTCGGTCGTTTATTCATTCATCTGTTGCGCCCTGCTTTCCCTATTTTATTGAAAAATGAGAATTCGTTAGATACAGTACCAATAGTAGCCTGGCATGTTGGAGAAAGAGATATAGACTTGCCAGAGCTTAAAATAACTCGACAATATTTTGGATTTTTTTCAATTAGTTGTGCGCTAGTTCCGGCAGATCTAGTTAATTGAGCTTTTTTATTTTCTTTTAATGAAATATTATGAATGAAACCTCCAATAGGGATTTTCATTAATGTTAAAGAATGCCCAATTTTAGTATATGCACCAAACCCTGATTTAACGATATTCCCTATATTTAAATTTTTAGGAGCAATTATGTAAAAATATTCCAAATTTAAAAAATCATAAATAGAAGCTATAAAAGCTGTTCTACAAGGGTCATATTCAAGACTAGTGACGATTCCTATTGAATCTTTAATTCGTACAAAATTAATTTTTCTATACCTTCTTTTATGGCCACCACCCTTATGGGATACCGTAATTTTACCTGAATTGTTTTTTCCTGCCATATTTTTTTTACCTACAATCATACTTTTAATTAAAGGAACTTTTTTCAATTTTTTTTTTGTTAATAAGGTTAACTTATTTTTTATTGAATTCATATGAATAAAAATTATTTCAAAAATTTATGCTTTTATTAAAAATAGCAAATAAGTCATCTTCTTCGCATAACCACATTATTAGTACTTATACAAAACATTTATTACATAGCAATAAAATGTTAAAGTTTGTGACAAAAGAAACATTATCTTTTTACGTTCGTTGATTACTTTTACTTATTTTTATCAATGTGTACGATCTTAAATCTAAAGCAAACTATTTTGTTTCATATATAGATGTTTCTTTTTTTAACAATCACAAATTAATTAGTTATATTTTAAACATAAATTTATCTTCAACAAATACTATAATCAATGTAAATAATATTAAAGGGAACCCTAAATTCTTTTATTCAGCAGGGATGTTCAGTCTACAAAAAAAACAAAAAATTAGACAACCTAAAGCAATAATTACAATATTAAGATCTTTGTTGTTAAAATCCAAAATTTTTAAAACAAAACCTGTTGCGGTACACTTTAATAATTTATTTTTTAATCATCAATCACATATTTTCAAAAAATTAAAACAAAAAATTTTTACAAAATTATTTGTGAGCTATCTATATCGATCACACAACGGATGTAGATTAAAGAAGAAAAAACGTATTAAAATTCGAACTCGTACTCGAAAATTATAGAAGGAATGGCTGAGTGGTTGAAAGTGGCAGATTGTAAATCTGTTAAGTTTATCTTATCGTAGGTTCAAATCCTACTTCCTTCAACGGAATATAACGCAGTTTGGTAGCGTGCCTGTTTTGGGAACAGGAAGTCATGTGTTCAAATCACATTATTTCGATGTTTAATGTGTTTTTTTATTTTTAAATGCATAATAAGGGGTCTTCGCGAAAGTTTTCATAGAATTATGCAAAATATTGAAGTTTTCAAAATATGAAATCTTCTTTAAATTTTTAATTTGATTTTTTGAATATATTTTGTTGTTCAACTTAAATCCTAACAAACGAATTAATGGACTAATATTTTTTATTTCTTTAAAAGTTAATTTTTTATTATCATAATTACTATTTAAGACAAGGACAGGACCATTTATTAATGTAATTATATTCTTAAATATTGAATTACTTAATGTGTTAATCATTAATTTATTGAGAATTGTAAAATATTCTAGTTTATGAGTAAATAAACTTTGTTCAATCTTAGTTCAATTTTTATTGTTTAAAGAAGTACCCTGAAAAAAATAAAATTTTTTTATTGTTTTAAAATAATATTTAATTTTTGAATGTTTATACGTTTTTAGGTTGAAATCCATTTATTATTGTTTAGGCTTAGTAGGACTTGAACCTACGACAAAACCGTTATGAGCGGTACGTTCTACCTCTAAACTATAAGCCTAATGATAATGGTTCAAATAGATAATATAAACAAATTTCAAAGTTTTTCCTTCGCTTATCTAATTTCAAATTTAATCAATGCTTGCGTTTTTTCTAATTTATAGAGCTTCGTTTAGTTATATATTTTTAAAAACGAATCATAAATTAAATTATTTTTATGTGTGTTTCTCAAATCTTTTAATTATTTCTTAACTTTTTTGTGACCAATCCTCTATTTATTATACATTTTAAATGAATAATTATTTGGAAGTTCTGCCAAAGCAAACGTTATAATTGAACAAACAGCTTTTAACATCATTATTTATCTGAACATATTATAAAAAAAAGCAAGAAACGACGGTCCTTTTTCATTTAACCTATCTCCATTCTTTATTGATAAATAATTTTTCTTACACCACATTGGGTTAATATAATAATTTTTTCAAAGTCATTTATTAACTTTAAAAAACTTTTTATTAACAACGCACTTATAAAATTACCATTTATATATTATTCATAAAGGAATATTTTACGTGATTATATTACTATAAAAGAAATTATATTTTTATGTAGGTAATCAATTAAAACTAATTAAAATCCCTATTGAAAATAATAAATAACTTAACGCTAATGGGAGGAAACTTTTTCAACCTATATACATTAATTGATCATATCTATATCTTGGTAAAGTAGCTCGTGTTACTATAAAGAAAACAACGCCCAAGGCAATTTTTAAACTAAACCATACACTACCGGGAAAAAACGTAAAAGGAGGTAGGTCTATGATGGGTAATCAACCACCTAAGAATAAAATAGAAACGAAAGCACTCATTAAAAGCATATTAGCATACTCTCCTAGAAAGAATAAAGCAAAAGTCATCGCTGAATATTCAACATTATATCCAGAGACTAACTCAGCTTCTGCTTCAGGCAAGTCAAAAGGGTGACGATTCGTTTCAGCAAGCATTGAAACGCAAAATATAATAAACATAGGTAACAGAGGCACTATGAATCAAACATTATTTTGGGCTATTACGATAGAGCTTAAATTAAAAGAACCTGCGCAAATGCAGACGTTAATGATTATAAATCCTATAGAGACTTCATAAGAAATCATTTGAGCTGCAGAACGTAAAGCTCCTAAAAACGGATATTTTGAATTACTAGATCAACCGGCCATTATTATACCATATACGCTTAATGAAGATGTTGCAAATAAATATAAAACACCCACATTTAAATCTGATAAAACTACTTGTTCTGACAAAGGTAAAACAGCTCAACCAATTAAACTTAAAATAAATGTTAACATAGGAGCGATTAAAAATACAATAATATTAGAATTACTAGGAAAAATCGTTTCTTTTACAAATAGTTTTAATCCATCAGCTAATGGTTGTAATAAACCTAAAAAACCGATTACATTGGGGCCTTTTCTTCTTTGTATAATACCCATGATTTTTCTTTCTGCTATAGTGAAATATGCAACAGATATTAATAAAGGAACTACAATAGCAAGAATTTTTAATATAATACAAATTATTATTACAATCATTTTTAATTTATATAATAAAACACATCAAATGTAAGATAAGGTAGGATTCGAACCTACGGTACTTTAAAATACAATAGTTTTCAAAACTAACGCCTTAAACCACTCGACCACTTATCCTGAAAGCGAAAGAAGGGATTTGAACCCTCATCAATAATCTTGGCAAGATTACACTCTACCAAATTGAGTTACTTTTGCTAACTAGCAAAATTAAATAAAAAACTTAATAGATTTCAATAAAAAATAAAGTTCTTTTTGCGAATTAGTGCTTGTTAATAATGTTATATCTAATCGCGGTATATTTTTAAAAAATTGAAATTGATTTTCTAATTCTGCAAATAATAAAGGATTTTTTATTTGAAATGATACAGATTTTATTGTTTTCGGGTCCCACTGAAATTGATATGTTTGAGATTTTTTGATTTTTGAAAAAATAGATACTATTAATTTCAGGTAAAAAAGATACATAGTGTTCTTTTTTAAAACTATTTTACAGCCAACAGGGTTGCCTTTTTTAATCTTTAAAAAGACATTTAAATGTTTAGATGTTGTCATTTTGCCTTTCTTAGAGGTAATAAATTCGAGAGCTAATAAACTGGATACAAGATGTTTAAAATTTGATTTTTGATACCCAAAATTTAGTGTTATTTTTTTCAATTTAGGAATTTCTATCAGATTTTTATAAAAAAATGTATTAACCAAATCATAAGATATGATTTTATGAACATATGTTTCAAAAAAAAACATTTGTTTTTTTATACAAACTCCGCAGAAAGCGTTGCAAACTTGAGTTTTTTCCTTTTCTTAAATATTTTGGGTATAGGACCTATGATACGAGATGCTATTGGTTTTCCTTGTTTGTTTATTAAACTTACAGCATTTGATTGGAAAAAAATTACAGTACCGTCTTTTTTAATTATTTTGTTTTTAGTTCGAATAATAACAGCCTTATGAACTTCGCCTTTTTGTACTTTTGATGTTAATCGAGACCTATTACGTAGTTTTTGAATCGATACTATTATCGTATCACCTAAGACAGAACAACGTCTATTAAAACCGTTTAAAACTTTAATACATTTTACAGTTTTAGCGCCCGAATTGTCTGTTACTTTCAAAGTTGTTTGTTGTTGAATCATCTTTTTTGCGTTTATAGCTTAACTGGATAGAGCGTTGGATTTCGGTCCCAAAGGTTATAGGTTCAAATCCTATTAAGCGTATTTTTTTAAAACCATCTATAATAAAAATATTTTTTTTTTAAATAGGCGTATTCATATAAATCTCTTTTTTTATTAGTATATTTACCTGAATTATTTGCTGTAGTTAATAATTCAGTTACGAGTATTTTGTACATTTTAATTTCTTTTTTATTTTTTGTTCTGTTCAAAAAGAATTTTAAAGCTAACGAAATTCGATTTTTGTTATTGGTTATGTAAGGAAATTCTTTTACTTGTAAACGTTTCTTTTTTTGTTTTAATTGTTTTATTTTAAGTAAAGGAGTTACATTTACAAGTGCCCTATTTATCAATTTTTTATGATCTTTGACAAATGATTTATCAAATAGTTTGATACTTTTTAATCAGAGCTTTTCAGAGACAGCACTTTTTCCACTAAATAACAATTGGTTTATTATTTTTTTATTCATAATTTATTATCTGTTTATTTTTTTAGTGCCATATTTTGAACGAGATGTTTTTCTTTGTTTTAATCCACTAAAGTCTAGTTTTCCTCTAACTAAATGGTATTTTATACCAGGTAAATCTTTTACTCGTCCACCTCTTATTATAACTGTTGAATACTCTTGTAATTTATGTCCTTCGCCAGGTATATAAGCCATTATTTTTTTATTGTTAGTTAACCTTAATTTAACCAATTTACGTAATGCTGAGTTAGGTTTTTTAGGTGTTCTTAAGAAAATTTTAGTGCAAACTCCTTTTTTTTGTGGGCAACTGTCTAAGGCAGGCACTTTATTTCGTGTTTTCTTTTTTTTTCTTTTGCTACGACATAATTGGTTTATAGTAGTCATTTGTTTCGTTACAGATCTTTTTAACTTCAAGAATTAAATTCTTTTCTCTTTATTGTCCTTATAAAATGATCTTGCTATAGTTTTTTTCTTGTAAAAACTTGATTATTACCAAAAAAGGGATTTGAACCCTTACTCTTTTAAAAAGAACTAGAACCTAAACCTAGTATGTCTACCAATTCCATCATTTTGGTATTGGTTAATTTAATTTAATGAATAACCACATAATACTATTATCTTCAACGGGATTTGAACCCGTGTTATCGCCGTGAAAGGGCGATGTCCTAACCACTAGACGATGAAGACGTTTTAGTTAAAAACCACCAATAACAAGAAACTTAAAGTTTTATTTTTTCAAAGGTTATTCCCATATTTTGGACTTTTTTTTAAGTTTAATCAAATTTTCGTTGTTTGTTAAATCTTTTAACATAAAATTCTTTCTATTGTAAATCAAGAACATATTTAAAACTAGATTACGGCTTTTTGGAATAAAAGGATTCGAACCTTTGAATATTCGTACCAAAAACGAAGGCCTTACCAGCTTGGCTATATTCCAAAATACGAAAATTGAATTTAGTGAATAAATAGGAATACCTAGGTTTCGGTAAAGAAACATAAAAAAAGCTTTTATGAAAAAAGTTTTTCTGGGGAATTGAATGAAATAGGTTTAAATCATGAAAATAATTTACACAAAATTTTAGGAGTCGTTATTGTAAAATACAGAACATTTAAGATTTATTATAATTTTTTGGTATATTTAGTATAAAATGGTTTAATTAGGAAAAAATAATTTATAAGAAAAAAAAATTGAACATCATAACGGGTTCTGTAAATTGTAAAAATTACCGAACATAAAAAACTTTTGAATAATCAATTTAAAAGTTTTAATTAGAACGAAACGTCATCATAAATTCCACATGACTAATTAGTATTTAAATGCGTTAGTTCTAAAATACTCTTGAGTACGAAGGTTTCAGGTTATTTTTATATACATAAAAAAAGCTTAGTTTTGCCAATAATTTTTGTTGATTTAATATCTTTTATACTCGTTATCGGACTTGAACCGATACTTTTTATATAAAAATCAGATTTTAAGTCTGACGTGTCTGCCAATTTCACCAAACGAGCTGTTTCTTTATTCCACAATTTGATATTTTAACACTAGGTTCACAAGTATCCGGACTTTTATTTACTTTAACTTTTTTTTATTATTTTAACATTAGCCTTGCTATTCCAAGTTTTATAGAAGTGAAAAAATTCAGAACTAAAAAATTAGTGAAAAATTCAGCAGATGTTTCAGCAATGAGTTTAGAATTAATCAATAGTAAATTGTTATTCATTGACAGATATAAGTGATTTATGAAATAACTTGAAAAAAGGGGATATAACTTAATTGGTAGAGTGTATGCTTTGCAAGCATAAAGTTATCGGTTCGATTCCGATTATCTCCAAATTACAACGATTAAGTCTCTTTAAGTTGGGCTCGAACCAACGACCTAGTGGTTAACAGCCACTCGCTTCTACCACTGAGCTACTAAAGACATTAGATCTTTTATCTTTCATAAAATTTAATGAAAGAATTAAAATCAATTCAAAAAGGGTAATATATTAGGCAATTATTGGAGTTGATTTCTTCTATTACTAAAATTTGAAGTGTTTTATAATTTATATAAAAATGTTTTGGAGGTATGTTTCAAGTTTTGTTTTTACAAATATTAAGAATTACAAATTTGAAGATATTTTTATTCAATGTTATCAAATCTCCTTTTTTTAATGCATAAGAATTATATTGTACAATTTTATTATTAACATAAATTTTTTTATGGGAAATTAGTTGCCTTGCATTTTTGAAACTATAAGAAAAATGTGTTCTATATAAAGCAGTATCTAATCTAGTTTCTAATTTTCGAATAAATAGAATAGTTGCATGTATATTCAAACTCTTAAATTCTTTCAAAGTAGACTTCACTAATTTCTTCAAAGAACTTTTTCTCAATCTTCCGTAAAAAAAACTCAATCTTTGTTTGTTTTGCAAGTTGTATTTAAATTTTTTGTTGAAATAGTTTTTAAAATTAAATAAAAAATATGATATAGGGTCATAAAATTTTTTCTTCCTAAATTTTGAGATTAAACGTTGAAATTTTTGTCATTTCTTTTTTTTGAATTTCATGAGTTTGTTCCTATTCTGGATATTTTGTCTCAATGGCAAAAATTTTTTATACAATGGCTTATCACGCCTATTTTTTATGAAACGCATAAATATTTAATTATTTAAATTACTCTAATTTAAATTTGATTTGGAAACATAGCTTCCTGTGATTAGATCATCGATTTATTACCTCGAAAATTACTGACCCGAATCCTACCGTTTCTGTTTTTTTTAGGTCTTATTCTTTGACCTTTTTAATTGTTATTATAATGCTATTTTTCAATCTATAATAAATAACTAACTCTGTAGCCGCAATAATTAATATAAATAAAACAAACACATAACCTATAATATCGTTTAAATACACAAAATATGCCAAAACTTAGCTTTAGCTTTTGGTGCTGATTACAATCCTAATGTCTTAATGATTTTTCTTTTTTTTAATGGAGTCTTTTTTAATAATGAATAAAATAAAAAGAAAAAGGTTAATTTTATATTTTTTTCAACAAAATTAAAATTTCCTAAAATTTTATAGGCCATTTTGAATTTGTTTAAGCAATCTCAATTGAAATATATAATAGGAATTCCAGCTTTATAAAATTCGTTGATTAAATTATTTTCAATTGTTTGATTAAAGACAACTACTAAATGTGGTTTTGTTTTCACTGTTAATAAAAGATTAATACTTTTTGAAAAATTTTGTGATTGAACTAATTTTAAATAAGTTAATATTGAAAAACGATTTCTAAAAATTCCAGTAATTCAGGATTTCTCTGTTATAAAATCGTGGTTCGTAAAATGTACAAGTTTCATTTGTTTTATTTTAGAAACAACAGGAAAACCTATGAATAAAATCTTAAATTGTCATACATGATATTCGAAAATAACTTTTAATACTTGTTTTAAATATACTTCTATTTGCTCAAGTATATTATTTGATAGGTTAATACTATCAAAAAAAGGTTTATCTGAATATATTTGTAATTTTAACAGATTGTATTTAAATAATTTAAAATTAGGGTTTCTAACTTTTTTAGTTTTCATCTTTAAACTTTTTTACCTTCTTTTAATATTATTTTTTCTGTTGTGTATACAATACCTTTCCCTTTATAAGGCTCGGGAGCTTTATATGATCTAATTAAAGAAGCAATCTGTGTTACAAAAAAATAAGAATACCCTAAAATAAAAATTCGATTGGCTTTTAAACAACAAATCTTTAAATTTTTTGGAATCTTAAAATATATTTGATGACTGTATCCTAATTTAAAGTGTAATAAATCTATATCAAATATTTTCAAAGTAGACACACGAAAACCTACACCAATAAGATTAAGTTTTTTACAAAAAGAAAGCGAAATGTCTAAAAGTGTTTGTTTTAATAAACTTACCTGAGTTCCTTGTATAACTTTCAGTTTTTTTCTTTCATTATTTGAAATTCCGAGAAAAGAGTCTCGTGTTACTTTAATTATTCTTTTATCTTTTTCGATAATTAATTTAGTTTTTAATCTCAATGCTTTTTGAGCAAAAGAATTTACAAAAATAATAAGATGATTAGTATCACAATAATACACCGACACGGTTTTGGGAATTTTGACAATATACCTTTTCGCAATATAATTCATTTTTACCTAATTATGAAGATAGGTTTACCCCCTATTTGAATTTTTTTACATTCATGAGCTGTCATTAAACCTTTTGAAGTAGTTAATATGATGAGACTTTTTTTTGAATCAAGTTTCCATAATTGTTGTGCTGAATAATATATATGACGACTAGGCTTAGATATAAACTTTATAGAATTTATCACTGGATTTCCGTTTTTATATTTCAAAAAAATTTTTAATAAACTCGAATCTGAATTGTCGATTTTATAACCTAAAATAAAACCTTCATCTCAAAGAATATTCAAAAAAGTAATAGTTAAATTTGTTTTTGGTTGGTAGATACAATTTCTTTGTGATATTTGATTGTTTTTTAAATTAGTCGATATGTTTCATAAAGTATTTTTCATACAAAAGTTTTAATGCTTAGAGACAGGTTTGAACTGCCGTCACAAGGATTTTCAGTCCTTTGCTCTACCTACTGAGCTATCCAAGCTTTTGAAAAGATTTTATCAAAATCTCGCCATGTATATCTAATAACCTTAAAAAAGTATGGGCTGTGGTATTGGTAAAAATTACTGCACCCTTTCTTTGACTCTGAAGTTTTAATAGCATTAATCGCCTTAGCCCTGTAATATATTTCATATGATTTCTTGAAACTCTTTTACTATAAAAAGTAGGTTTTCTTTTTAAAGGTTTTGATTTGAACTTATCGCAATTTAACTTAGTTAATTGTGTGTTTTTTAATAAATCATTTGGAACTCAAAATTTAATTTCTATTTTAACATCTGAAAACATTATCGTTTTAACTATTTTCCAAGTGGTTAAAAATTTAATCATTTGAGATGCATGGATTTTCAGTTTTTTATTGTATAAAGAATATTCAAATTGTTCTTGAGACTTTTTATTTACATGAGGTGATTGTAACGTTGAAAAAAACGAAAATTTATCCTTTAATTGTGATTGTATACTATAAAATCTTAATTTTAAGGTTTTATTTGTTTTAAGTTTGTAAAAAAATTTTAGGAAATTTGTTAATGAATTCAAATTTTTTGAATGAATAGATAAAATAATGAACATAAATTTTATAATTTTTGCACCTTGATTTTTTTTATTATTTTCAGAACAAAACAAAGTATAAATATTTAATTAAATTTAGAAGCTGTTTTACCGTTAGTATGCGTACGTTGGCCTCTTACTGGAAGACCACGTAATTTTCTAATTCCTTTGTACGCTTTAATTTGAACTAATTTTTTTGCGATCAAAATTTTTGACTTTTTTAAATTATTAGTTATTAGCAAATTGGAATTTTCTATAAATTTAATTAAATTTACAATTTGATCTGGTGTTAATTTATTCAATTTACAATTGTAGGCTAGACCTAATTTTTTACAAACTAAAAAAGATTGAAAATTATTCATACCAAATACTTTTGTTAAAGAGAAATAAACTGACTTATTTTCTAATACTTCCGTTTCCAAAATATATACCATTTATAGATTACAAATATGTGTAATTTCAACTAACATATTAACACTCATATGCATTGAATTTAAAAAAATTTCTGGGTAAAGCCCAATAACTATTGTTCCTAAAATCAAAGGTAAAAATATGTACGCTTCTCGTTTATTAATATCAATGTAATCATTAAAATATTGAACTTTTAAGTTACCGTAAGAGATTCTATTAAACAATCACAACGAATAACAACCACCAATAACCATACCCGTAGCGCTGATAAAGGTAGCACTTGTATTGGTTTTAAAAGAACCTGCAAATATCAAGAATTCACCTACAAAACTTCCGGTGCCTGGTAGTCCTATGTTTGCCATCGTAAAGAATAAAAAAATGAAAGTATATAGTGGCATAGTATGAACTAAACCTCCATAATATTTAACCATTCTAGTATGATGTCTTTCGTAAACTATTCCAATAATTAGAAATAAAGCACTTGCAACAAAACCATGACTTAAACTTTGTAAAATAGCACCTTCTAAACCAATAGTATTAAAACTGAAAAGACCTACCATTACTAGATTCATATGTGCTACTGAAGTATAAGCAATAATCCGTTTAAAATCTGTTTGACGAATTGCGGTAAAAGATGTGTACATGATACCAACAATCGAAAGTAAATATACGATAGGTGCAAAATAGAAAGATGCTTCCGGGAAAAGTGGAAACGAAAATCGTAGGAAGCCATACGTTCCCAACTTCAGTAAAATTCCTGCTAAAATGACAGAACCAGCAGTTGGTGCTTCAACGTGAGCTTCTGGTAATCATAAATGAACTGGTACCATGGGGACTTTAGTAGCAAAAGATCCAAAGAAAGAAAATCATAGAAACTTTTGTTCTGTTTTAGAAAAAATAAACGTTAGTAAAACTTCATAATCAGTGGTCCCTATTTGATAGTAAATATATAAAATAGACAATAACATCAGAACAGAGCCTAGTAACGTATATAGAAAAAAAAAGTACGCAGCTCTAATTTTTCTTTCTCTAGAACCTCATACGCCGACAATCAAATACATTGGTATTAATATACTTTCAAAAAAGATATAAAACAACAATAAATCTAGAATAGAAAAAACTCCAATCAAAAAAAATTCCATAACTAAAAAAGCGATTAAAAATTCTTTCATATTTATTTTAATACTAGTTCAACTTATTAATATACATAAAAAGATTAACAAAGTAGTTAAAAGAATGAAAAAAAGCGAAACG
>Ga0115008_10000232_pt1 | contig 38842 bp, 34 predicted proteins | sample FraStrMetagenome_FD_87164 | JGI IMG/M metagenome (GOLD analysis project Ga0115008, IMG submission 87164) | Marine eukaryotic phytoplankton communities from Arctic Ocean - Fram Strait ARC3M Metagenome | ecosystem: Environmental > Aquatic > Marine > Oceanic | place: Fram Strait | collected... | reverse complement strand
AGGTGCTAAAAGATTTTTGAACGAGATCCCGTCACGCTAAAAGCGTGAAGGTCGCAGGTTCGAATCCTGCCACCCCGACTAAAACCTTTTAAATTAAAAAACCTCTTATATCATTAGATTTAAGAGGTTTTTTAATTTTATCGCACTGAGAAGAAACGAATCAACAGGGTTATAGTTGGCATGCATTAAAATAAAGTTGAATAGAGTAATAAAAAATTACTTCTCAAGAATATTTTTTGTTGCGACAGTTCTAAAACCAATATGATCAGAGCTAGAATTTGGCTCCATACCCATTCTAGCAGATATTCTAAAACTAGCACAATATGATTGATGACATAAAAAAGATCCACCTTTCATTACGAATTCTTGCTGATAAGGATTGCTTGGTGAATAAGATTTTGGGGCTCCTTTTGGATTTTTGAAAACCTCCATGGGATCTAATGACTTATAATAATTAACATTGAATAAATCTGATGTCATTTCCCAAACATTCCCGGCCATATCAAACAATCCAATATTATTTGAAGGATACGATTTAACAGGAGAAATATATTTAAATCTATCTTTAGGAATATTTTCTGTTGGAAATTTTCCTTGCCAAGTATTCGCATTTTCATTTAAATCCTCGTATTTATTTCCCCAAGAATAAATATTATCTTGAAATTTCCCTTGAGCTGCTGACTCCCATTCTGCCTCGGTTGGCAATCTCCTATTTGCCCATTTACAATATGCTAAAGCGTCTTCTTGTGCAACATGAACCACTGGATAGTTCTCTTTTCCTTCAATCGAAGACCCTGGCCCTTCAGGTTCTTTCCAATTTGCCCCAATTTTCCAAGCCCACCACTGACCATAATTTTGCATAGAAACTACCCCTTCTGCATGTTTATTAAAAATTAAACTTCCTGGTTGTAAAATTGAATCTGCTGGCTTTAAGGTTTCTGGAGGTAAATCTTTTTTTATCACTTCCCAATCTATTGGTCTTTCTGCAACTGTTATGTATTTTGTAGCGTCAATAAATTTCTGAAATTGGTGATTGGTGACTTCATTAGCATCAATAAAAAAGCCATCAACAACAACTTTGTGAGCTGGCTTTTCACGCATCATTGCAAATTTATCGTCAACTTTCGCACCCATTAAAAAAGTTTTAGTTGGTACCCATATCATTCCTTCTGGAGCATTGATATTTATTTTTTCAGAAGTATTTATAATTACTTCTTTATTTTGAGGTACTTGTTTCTTAAAGTCACAACTAGCTGTAGTAGTTATAATTATAAAAAAAAGCAACAACTTAGAAATCATATTCATCATTAAAATTTTTATTTGAAACAAATGTAAAGAATCTTATTTATTATTATTCTCTAAATATTCTATCTTTTTAACAAAAAATTATTGTTTAACAAAACAACAAATAAATTAAACATTTGTATATTTACCTAAAATTTAATTATCATGGCTCGAAAAAAAAACATCACCAAAGACAACATCATTTCATGGTACATGGAATTTGTTTTAGAGAACAATCACCAACCAAAATCAGTATTCAGTTTTGCAAAAGAAAATAATTTTGAAGAAGCTGATTTTTATAAATTTTATGGTTCATTTGAAACTATTGAAGAAGCTATTTTTTCAGAATTTTTCCATAATACTGTACTGATTTTGAACAAAAGTGAAGATTATAAAAATTACGATGCAAGAAATAAGTTATTAAGTTTTTATTTCACGTTTTTTGAGATCCTTTCAGCTAACAGAAGTTATATAGTATATGCTCTAAAAAGTGTTAAAAAAGATCTTAACAAATTAAAAGCTTTAAAAACTTTAAAAACTGATTTCACAAAATATATCGAAGAGTTAAACATTAACCGAATTGAATTAAAACAAGAAACTTTAGAAAAAATTCAAAACACATCAATAAAAGAAACCTCTTGGGTTCATCTAATGATTACGATGAAATTCTGGTTAGATGATATTTCACCTTCCTTCGAAAAAACAGATATTTTCATTGAAAAATCAATCAATGCTCGTTTTGATTTAATGGATATTAAACCTTTAAAGAGTATAATCGATTTTGGAAAGTTCATTCTAAAAGAAAAAGTCAATTTCAACTAATAAGAAGCTATGAAAACTATTGATTCAATTCCGACTTCAAAAATTCAACGTGCCTCCAAACTCGTAACAACCGGAGCAAAAATTGGTGTAAATTATCTTAAATATTATGGAGATAAAATAACCAAAACAGAAGAAGTTGCGAAAGCTCGTTTAAATGAAAACAATGCGGAAGACATTTATGATGGATTAAAACAACTAAAGGGGAGCGCTTTAAAAGTGGCACAGATGTTAAGTATGGAAAAAAGTATTTTACCACAAGCTTACGTCGAAAAATTTTCACTTTCACAATTTTCTGTACCTCCTCTTTCTCCTGCCCTAGTTACCAAAACTTTTAAAAAGTATTTTGGTAAAAACCCAAATGAGATTTATGACAAGTTTGATAGTGTATCTGTCAATGCAGCAAGTATTGGTCAGGTTCATAAAGCTGAAAAATATAAAAAAAAATTAGCTGTAAAGATTCAGTATCCGGGAATAGCGCAAAGTATTGCGTCTGATTTGTCAATGGTGAAACCAATTGCAATTAAAATGTTTAATATTAGAGGTAAGGATTCTGATAAATATTTTAAGGAAGTAGAAAATAAATTGGTAGAAGAAACAAACTACACCCTAGAAATAGATCAAAGTCAGTCGATTGTTGAAGACTGTAAACACATCCCTAATTTAAAATTCCCTAATTATTATCCTAAATTATCTTCAGACAGAATTATTACAATGGATTGGATGAATGGAGTTCATTTATCCGAATTTTCAACTAATGATCAAGAAGTTTCGAATACTTTAGGACAAGCTTTATGGGATTTTTACATGTTTCAAATTCATAAACTAAAAAAAGTACACGCCGACCCCCATCCTGGCAACTTTTTAATTTCTCCTGAAAACGAATTGATCGTGATTGATTTTGGTTGTATGAAAACTATTCCTGATGACTTCTATATTCCGTATTTCGAATTAGCTAAAAAAGAAAACATCTCAAATCCAGAGTATTTTGAAAAAAAATTATTTGAATTAGAAATATTAAGAAAAGACGATTCTAAAGAAGAATTAGATTTTTTTAGAGCGATGTTTCATGAAATGTTGAGCCTATTTACTAAACCATTTAATGAAGAAAAATTTGATTTTTCTGATGAAAGTTTCTTTGGAAAAATATCTGATCTTGGCGCAAAATATGCAAAAAGTACTGAACTTAAAAACATGAATGGAAATAGAGGTTCTAAACACTTTATATATATTAATAGAACCTTTTTTGGGTTGTATAATTTAATGCATGATTTAAAAGCGAAAGAAGTGAAAATTAATAATTTTAAATCTTTATAATGGCTTTTTTTAACCATAAACAAATTCTAGATTTAGAGAAGATCTATAAAATAAATTTAATAAATAGTTGCTCTGGATTTAAATCTGCCAACCTATTAGGAAGTGTTTCAAAGGAAGGAATACCCAATGTTGCTGTTTTTAGTTCTGTGACTCACTTAGGATCCAATCCACCAACATTAGGATTTATTTTAAGACCCACAACTGTGCCTAGAGACACCTACAAAAATATAAAAGAAAATGGGACGTTTACAATCAATCATATATATGAAGATATTATTGAAGATGCGCATCATACGTCTGCAAAATACCCTGAAAAAATTTCTGAATTTAATGTCACTAACTTAGAGGAAGAATACAAAGGCGAATTCAAAGCTCCCTTTGTAAAAAATGCCCCCGTGCAAATGAGTATGAAATTCATAGAAGAAATTTATATTCCCTCTAATGATGTGGTTTTAATTGTCTCTCAAATTGAAGAATTGTATGTTAAAGATGAATTACTTCAAAAGGATGGTTTAATCAATTTATCAAAAGGAAACGTTGTTACCATAAATGGTTTAGACACTTATGCAATTCCAAAGTTTAAAAAACAACTATCTTATCAAAGACCAAAAAAAATAAAAAAAAGTGTATGAAAATTCTCGTAACAGGTGCAACTGGTTATATTGGTAAACGTTTAATTCCATTATTATTAAATGATGGACACACCATAATTTGCCCTGTTAGAGATAAAAAAAGAGCTGAAAACTATTACAAAAATCAAAAAAAAATACAATTAGTTGAGGCTGATTTTCTTAATAGTAATAGTTTAAGTTCAATACCTAAAGACATAGATGCCGCTTATTATTTAATTCATTCTATGTCTAATTCAGCGAAAGAGTTTCATATATTAGAAGAAAAATGTGCTTTTAACTTTAAACGATTTGCAGAAAAAACAGCTACAAAACAAGTCATTTATTTAAGTGGAATAACAAATGACACAAAATTATCTAAACATTTATTATCAAGGAAAAATGTTGAAATAACCTTAGCATCAAACAACTATGCTTTGACTACTTTTAAAGCAGGAATTATTGTTGGCTCTGGAAGCTCTTCATTTGAAATCATTAGAGATATCGTAGAAAAATTACCTGCTATGATTGCTCCTAAATGGCTAAATACGAAAACACAACCTCTATCTATTAGAGATGTTTTAACCTTTTTACATAAATCTTTGGGTAAAGAAAAACTATACAACACAACCCATGATATTTTTGGACCAGAAATTCTGACATACAAAGAAATGTTATTGCAATTTGCTGAAGTAAGAAAACTGAAAAGATGGATTATGACTGTCCCTGTAATGACCCCTAAACTTTCTTCTTACTGGCTATACTTCGTAACGTCAACCTCATATAAACTAGCAAGTTCCCTAGTGAATTCTATGGGAGTTGAAGTTATTGGAAATAAAAGTGAAATAAACGATATAATTGATATTGAGCCAATGTCGTACAAAGAAGCTGTGAAATTAGCTTTCAAAAAAATTGAACAAAATAGCATTATTTCTAGTTGGAAGGATTCTTATATAAGTAGTGGAAAACTTAAAAACTATGTTCACGAATTTATAAATGTTCCCGGGTTCGGATGTTTTAAAGATTATAAAAAAAGAAAAATAATTGATCGAGAATTAACACTCGATAGGATTTGGTCAATTGGTGGAGAAACTGGTTGGTATTATGGCACTTTTCTATGGAAAATTCGTGGTTTTTTTGATCAGTTTTTTGGCGGGGCAGGTCTGCGAAGAGGCAGAAGACATCCTACAGAGTTAAATGCAGGAGATGCATTGGATTTTTGGCGTGTTATTTATGCAGATAAAGATAAAGGAAAACTTCTACTCTATGCTGAAATGATTTTGCCAGGTGAAGCATGGTTAGAGTTTAAAATTGAGGATGGTAATATACACCAAACTGCTACTTTTAGACCTCACGGTTTAGCAGGTAGATTGTATTGGTATGCCGTAATGCCATTTCATTGGTTTGTCTTTAATGGCATGATTCATAATATTAGCAAATAGCATTGAAAAAACAACATCTACCTCAAAAAATATGTTTGATTTGTGACAAACCTTTTACTTGGAGAAAAAAATGGGAAAAGAATTGGGAAAGTGTAAAATATTGTAGTGAAAAATGCAGAAGAAACAAAAAGAAACTAATTTAGTCTGGTTTAAAAATAACTTGAGAATTAATGATAATAGTTCATTATATAAAGCCACTCAGAGTCATAAAAAAATAATTGCTGTTTATTTTTTTGATCCTAAATACTTTTCTAAGGATCGATTTGGTTTTCAAAAAACTGATAAATATAGAGCCAAATTTTTACATGAAACAGTAAATAATTTACAGCAAAATTTAAGAGACTTAAACATCACTCTTCTTACCTATTTTGAAAATCCAGAGAACAAAATGGCAAAACTCTGTGAGGAGTTTTCTATAGAAACCATTTATACTCAAAAAGAATGGACAGAAGAAGAAGTTTCTACAAAAAAATTAATTCAAAAGACGCTTCCTAAAAGAATACATTTTATTGAAGATTATGATCAATTTTTATTCCATCCAAATTCTGTAACAAAAGACTTCTCAAACATCCCTAATGTTTTTAGTGTTTTTAGAAAAAAATTAGAGAAGACAGTAAAAGTTGAAATAGAAAAAAAATGCAGACAACTTTCAGCCTCAAATCAAATAGAAAACCCAACAAAAGTTCCTACCTTAAAAGAATTAGGTTTTAAGAATTTTAGCATTCCTAATAAAACTGCATTTCCTTTTATTGGTGGAGAAAATGAAGCTCTAAAAAGGGTGGGAAATTACTTTTTTGAAACAAAAAAAGTGGCGTTTTATAAAAAAACTAGAAATGGTTTAGTAGGTAAAGATTATAGTACAAAATTTTCTCCGTGGCTTGCAAATGGTAGTTTATCTGCAAGGACTATTTATTGGAAAATAAGAGAATTTGAAAGTGAATTTGGCGCAAATCAATCTACGTATTGGGTAATTTTTGAATTGATTTGGAGAGATTATTTTAAATATATTTCTTTAAAATATGATTCTAAAATCTTTACTATTGGAGGTATTTTAGAAAGAAATTATCAATGGAATTCTGATACCAAGGTCATAGAAAAATGGATCAATGGAGAAACAAAAGACGATTTTGTAAATGCGAATATGCTTGAACTCAAAGAAACAGGCTGGATGAGTAATAGAGGTAGACAGAATGTGGCGTCATATTTTGCAAAAGAGCTACAACAAGATTGGAGAATTGGAGCTGCCTATTTCGAATCTATGCTGTTAGACTTCGATGTGCACAGCAACTACGGAAACTGGATGTATGTTGCGGGTGTTGGGAATGACCCAAGAGATCGAAAATTCAATACAAGGTTACAAGCAGAACGTTATGACCCCAATCATCAATTTAGAAATTTATGGTTAGAAAAAACATTGTTTTAGTATGAAAAAATTGCGCTTAATTCTTGGTGATCAATTAAATAGTAATCATTCATGGTTTTCAAATATTGATGACAATATTGTTTACTGTTTTTTTGAAATGCGACAAGAAACAGATTATGTAAAACATCATATTCAGAAAGTTGTTGGTTTTTTTACAGCAATGAGAAATTTTGCCGATGAGCTAAAAGCTCAAAATCATAAAGTTGTTTATTTTAAAATAAATGATCAAAAAAATACTCAAAATTTAGTCGATAACATATCTCTTTTAATAAAAGAGCTATCGATTAAAAAGTTTGAGCACCAAGAACCAGATGAATATAGATTAGACAATCAATTAAAAACGTTTTGTGAAGATTTAAATATTGAATTTGAAGTATTTTCAACTGAACATTTTTATACAAAAAGAGAAGATCTAGGCTTTTTTTTTAAAGGTAAAAAACAATTTTTGATGGAAAATTTTTATCGCAATATGCGTAAAAAACATCAAATTTTAATGGTTGACAAACAACCTGAAGGTGGCAAATGGAATTATGACGCTAGTAATAGAAAAAAATGGAAAAGCGATGTTTTAATTCCACAAGAAATTAGTTTCAATACTAATGTAACAGATATTCTCTCTGAAATAAAAGAGTCAGGAATACAAACCATTGGAAAAATAAATCCCAAATATTTTGAATATCCTATTTCCAAAAAACAAGCTTCTCTTCAATTAGACTATTTCTGTAAACATTTATTGGTTCATTTTGGTGATTATCAAGATGCAATGCATACAGACAAAATTTACCTTTTTCATAGTAGGATTTCTTTTGCAATGAATACGAAATTAATTTCTCCCAAAGAAATTATAGAAACTGTTTTAGAAGCCTATAGAAATCAAGAAGACCTCATAGACATCTCTCAGGTTGAAGGCTTTATAAGGCAAATTTTAGGATGGCGAGAATACATGCGAGGCATGTATTGGATGCTAATGCCAGATTACAAAAAAGAAAACTATTTAAAAAATAAAAACAAACTCCCCGCTTTCTTTTGGACTGGCAAAACTAAGATGAATTGTCTAAAAAACAGTATCAAAAATTCTTTAGACAACGGATATGCGCATCATATTCAGCGTTTAATGATTACGGGTAATTTTGCACTTCTAACAGCTGTTCATCCAGATGAAATAGATGCATGGTACTTGGGTATTTATGTAGATGCCGTTGAATGGGTTCAGCTTCCCAATACAAGAGGAATGAGTCAGTTTGCCGATGGAGGTAAAATAGCCACAAAACCCTATGTTTCTAGTGGAAGTTACATTCATAAAATGAGTAACTATTGTGTGTCTTGCCATTACAACAAAAATAAAAAGTTTGAAGATGACGCTTGTCCTTTTAATTCTTTGTATTGGAACTTTTTAGATGAAAAAAGAGCACAATTATCTTCTAATTTCAGAATGAAAATGATGTATAGCTTATTAAATAAAATGTCATCAGAAGATCGTATAAAAATTAATGAAAAAGCGAATCACATTATAAAAAACATAGATGAATACTAATAAAGAGGAGATAAATATTGTTTGGTTTAAGCGTGATTTGCGATTGCAAGATAATGAAGCAATCTTTAATGCTTTAAAATCAAAAAAACGCGTCCTTTTTATATATGTTTTTGAGAATTCTTTAATTAGTGACCCACATTATGACAAAAGGCATTGGGATTTCATTAAACAATCTATTGAAGATTTAAACGATGAGTTAATCAACTTTAAAGCAAAAGTTCTGTGCATAAGAACAGATATAATTAATGCCTTTAATCAACTTTTAAACACTTATAAAATCAACACTGTTTTCTCACACCAAGAAACAGGACTTTTAATTACTTACAATAGAGACAGAGACTTTGCAAGATACTGCAGAAATAACTCTATAGAATGGGTAGAAAACAGCAATAATGGTGTTTTAAGAGGTTTACTAAATAGAGAGGATTGGTTTGAAAAATGGGAAGATTACATGTGCAATTCTCAATTTAAGATAGAACTAAACGCTCAAAAAATTATTTCCACAGAAGAAATTTTGAAACTAGAAAATTATTTTCAAACAGAAGATATAGCTACTTCAGAAAATAAAAAATTTCAAAAAGGTGGTACTAAAATGGCCTGGAGATACGCAAATACTTTTTTTAAAACGCGACATAAAGAATATATGTATCACATATCTAAACCAGCTTTATCAAGAGAAAGCAGCAGTAGATTATCTCCATACATTGCTTGGGGAAATACTTCTATTCGTCAGATTTATCAAAAAGCACAAGAATACAAAAACGAGGCAAACAAAAAACACTTAGGTGCATTTGTTTCAAGACTTCGCTGGCAAGCTCACTTTATACAAAAATTTGAAATGGAACATAGCATGGAAAATGCAAGTGTAAATAAAGGATATCACAAACTTAAAAAAAGCATTTCCATAAAATATCAAGATGCATGGAAAGAAGGAAAAACTGGTTTTCCATTAGTCGACGCCAGTATGCGCTGTCTTATAGAAACAGGATACTTAAATTTTAGAATGCGCTCTATGCTGGTTTCTTTCTTTACACATATCTTATGGCAACCTTGGCAGGATTGCACCCAACATTTATCAAAACTTTTTTTAGATTTTGAACCAGGAATTCACTTTCCACAATTACAAATGCAAGCAGGAGAGACTGGCATTAATAATCTCAGAATATACAATCCTATAAAAAACAGTTTAGATCATGATTCTGATGCTTCCTTTATTAAAAAATGGGTTCCAGAATTGGCTTCACTACCACTCCCTTTTATTCACGAACCTTATAAAATGACAGACTTAGATCAACAATTTAATAATTTTAAATTGGGAGAAAATTATCCAAACACAATCATTGAAATAAAATCTGCTCGAAAAAAAGCAAGTGATATTCTTTGGAATATGAAAAAAAATTCAAAAGTATTAGAGGAAAACAATCGCATTCTAAAAAAACATACCAATTCTGACAGAAAAAGAATGTTAAAAACCGACTGATTTTTAGATTCTTGAAGAATTATAATATTATGTTAATTTTCGTTTAAGGATACTTTAGATATGTTAAACATTCTTATCTTTGAGATGGATATGATTTACAATACTACACACACAAATAAAGAAGCAGAAGCAATTTTTAATGATTTGTTAGGGAATTCATACTCTTTTTTCAAGGCTATAAAAATTGGTGGTGTTGGTTCTAAAAGAATGATTATTGATGAAGTAAGTCCTAATTTCTTAAGATTTATGAACACAATTTCTGATATTAATTATGGCAATATTGAAATAAGAGACAAAGGAATTCTTATCCATATAAATAAAGGCTTAAAAAATTTTAGTTGGGCTATCCCTTTTTATCAGTTACACACTTACAAAACAGATGGTTTTAGCTTTCACGCCCATGGAAATTTTGTTCGCTTTAAGAACAATAAACTTTTGAAAGAAAATAAAAAATTCATTGATAGAATAATTCATCTAAAAATAGAGAACGATAAAGAGTATAATTTTTATGAACTTTCAAATTAACCTCACTTATGAAAGAATCAAATAGTATCATAATTGATAGAATTATAGAAATGGCATGGGAAGACAGAACTACCTTTGAAGCAATTAAATTTCAATTCAACTTAAATGAAAAAGAAGTTATAGAATTAATGCGAAAAGAAATGAAGTTAAAAAGCTTCAAAATGTGGAGAAAAAGAGTTCAAGGTAGAAAAACAAAACATCAAAAATTAAGAACTTTCGAAAAAGGAAGATTTAAATGTTCTAGGCAAAAATCAATATCAAATAACACCATCTCAAAAAGATAATCCTTGATTTTTTTTAGTATAATTACGAAGAAGAGCGTTTCAAAAAATTTGACAAATGGATACAAACATAAAATCAACAGATAAAAAAATATTAGAAAAATTAAATGGATTTTCAATTGAAGAAATTGGAGACGATCATTTACACACTGGCTTGAAAACTCCAATAAAAAAAGATGCTTTCAAACTCTCTGATGAAGAAAAAAAACAAAAAATTGAGGTCTTATTTTCTAAAATTATGGATGTTATTGGCTTAGATTTAACTGACGATTCTTTAAAAGGAACCCCAAAAAGAGTTGCTAAAATGTATATAGATGAAATCTTTTCAGGAATAAACCCTATAAACAAACCCAAAGTTGCTCTGTTTGACAACAAGTACCAGTACAATCAAATGTTGGTTGAAAAGAATATTACATTTTACTCTAATTGTGAACATCATTTTGTGCCAATTATAGGTAAAGCCCATATTGCTTATATTTCATCTGGAAGAGTAATTGGTTTATCAAAAATTAATAGAATTGTACAATATTTTGCCAAAAGACCTCAAGTACAGGAACGATTGACAAACCAAATTGCAGAAGAGTTAAAAGTTATTTTAAACACTGAAGACATTGCTGTGATCATAGACGCCAAACATCTTTGTGTTTCCTCTAGAGGAATCAAAGATGACACCTCCACCACTGTTACATCCTATTTTGGAGGGAAGTTTAATAAGCAAGATAAAATAATAGAATTACAAAACACTTTAAAATATTAAGCTATGGATTTAATAAATGAAGCATTAGAATTTGAAACAAAAAAAATGAGATTTCCAACGACTAGCGATCGTATTATGGCAGCTAGAGAAGCTAAAGATTTAATACTAGGTTTAAACGAAATTTATAAGAAAACAAAAGATTCCAAAATTATGGATATCATGAAACGTTTGACAACAATTAAGAAAAAAATCGAAAAACGCCTAAAAGGGAAACCTTTAACTGCATAATAAGTCCATATTTTTCTTGCTTTTCTAACATTTATATTTATATTCGAAAATTATAGAACAAAATAGAAAAAACAAGAATGGATTTATTAGAAAGAGCTGTTGAATTTGAGAATAGAAAATTTTCATTTAAAACCACAAGCGACAGAATTGTAGCCTCAAGAGAGGTTAAAGCTTTAATACTAGAGCTTAATGAAGTATATAAATTAAAGAAAAATCCTGAAATAATGGATCAAATGAAGCGCTTGACAGTAGTTAAACAAAAAATTGAAAAGCGCTTGAAAGGAAGACCTTAAGGCATATGAATAAAATTTTAGTTATTGGAGGAAGCAAAGGAATTGGAAATGCAATCATAAAAAATTTGGTTGATGAAAATTTAATTATAAATATAAGTAGAACCCCTCCTTTGGATTCTCATATTAATCTGACACATTTTAACTGTAATATATTAACTAATGACTTGCCTGAAATTGAAGAAATAGACACCTTAATCTACTGTCCAGGAAGCATTAATCTTAAACCAATATCACGACTAAAACTAGAAGATTTCAGAAATGACTTCGAAATAAACGTTATTGGTGCTGTTAAAGCAATACAATATTATTTACCTGCTCTCAAAAAGGGAAATAAACCTTCCATTTTACTTTTTAGTACTGTGGCTGCAAAATTAGGAATGCCTTTTCATGCAAGTATTGCCGCTGCAAAATCTGCCGTAGAAGGTTTAACAAAATCCCTAGGTGCAGAATTAGCTCCATCAATTCGTGTTAATGCAATTGCACCAACTGTGACTGACACAGAACTGGCTTCAAAATTACTTCGTAACGAGAGAATGATAGAAAACATCACAGAACGTCATCCTTTGAAAAAATATTTAGATCCAAAAGAAGTTGCTGACTTGGCCACTTTTTTAATCTCTGAAAAAGCGCAATCAATCTCAGGTCAAATTTTTGAATTAGACTGTGGAATTGTAACTTTTAAAATTTAATTAAATCTAAAAAGAATGAATTTTTATAATATTGAGATTAATAGTCTCCAAAATAGTCCTATTCTTTTATCAGATTTTAAAGGAAAACACATCCTTTTTGTAAATGTGGCATCTAAGTGTGGCTTTACACCTCAATATAAAGAACTTGAAGAAATGCATAAAAAACACTCAGATAATTTAGTAGTTATCGGGGTTCCTTGTAATCAATTTGGGAAACAAGAGCCTGGAAATAACCAAGAAATAGAAGACTTTTGTAAAGTCAACTATGGAGTTTCCTTTTTAATTTCAGAAAAGATAGATGTCAAAGGTGCTAATCAACATCCTTTATATACTTGGTTGACATCGAGAGAGCTGAATAATAAAAAAAGTTCTTCAGTAAAATGGAACTTTCAAAAATATTTGATTTCTCCTGATGGAAAACTAATAGATTATTATTTTTCAATAACAAGACCTATGAGTTCAAAAATCACAAAACACATAAAATTATAAAGTTATGTTTGGTATATTCAAAAAGAAAAGTGACATCGATAAATTACAAGACTCCTATAAAAAACTTATGGAAGAAGCGTATAAATTGCAATCAATCAATAGAAGTGATAGCGATAAAAAATATCAGGATGCTGATAACGTCCTTAAAAAAATTGAAGCTTTACAAGCTAAGACTTAAATTGATGAAACAAGGAAAGCTTACTGTTTTATTTTTACTAATCAATTTTGGTGGACTGGCAATTGGTAGTTGGTTAATGAATAATGGACCATTGACTGACTGGTACGCGAACTTAAACAAAGCTCCTTGGAGTCCTCCAGGCTGGGTTTTTGGCGTTGCATGGACAACAATAATGGTTTGTTTTTCTTTTTATTTAGGATACCTTTTTATAAAAAATTACACCTTCAAACTAATCTTTATTTATTTTATTCAGTTTGTTTTAAATGTAAGTTGGAACTATATTTTTTTCAATCAGCATTTAATTTTATTAGGTTTTCTAGTAATCGTATTGTTAACAGCATTACTCTTTTTCTATTTCTTTAAACTAAGTAGTAAATGTCAAAATTATAAATATTTACTTTTACCTTATATGATTTGGCTTTGTATTGCAACTTCATTAAACCTCTACATCCTAATTCATAATTAAAATGAAAATCTACACACTTCATAAAACACAAAAATTACCAATCACCCTAGAAAAAGCATGGGAGTTTTTATCTAATCCTAAAAATTTAAAGATAATTACGCCAGATTATATGAGTTTTAATATTGTTTCCACTATCGATAGACCTCTATATACAGGTCAAATTATTCAATATATTGTGACCCCTCTTTTAGGAATAAAAACCAAATGGGTTTCAGAAATTACTCATATTGAGGACAAGCAGTATTTTGTGGATGAGCAAATGTATGGTCCCTATTCTCTTTGGCATCACAAGCATTTCATAAAGGAAATAGAGGGTGGTGTTGAAATGGAAGACATCATCGACTATAAAGTTCCCTTAGGTATTTTAGGCCAAATAATGCATCCAATTTTAGTGAAACCAAAATTAGAAGAAATATTTTCGTACAGACAAAAAAAATTAATTGACCTTTTTGGAGAATATAAATAACAGTGGAAAAAATGAATGTTTTTTGGTTTAGAAGAGACTTACGATTAGAGGATAATTGCGGACTACATGAAGCTTTAAAAGCAGGTGAAAAAGTGATGCCTATCTTTATTTTTGATAAAAACATTATCAATAAACTACCAAATAACGATGCAAGGGTTTCGTTTATTCATCAGGAATTAGAAAATATTAATAAGCAACTTGAAGAAATAGGAAGTGCTCTTTCAATTTATTTAGGAACACCTAAAGATGTGTTCAACTCATTATCTGAAAAGCACACGATTGATTCTGTATTTTGCAATCATGACTATGAACCTTATGCAATAAAAAGAGATTTAGAAATTAAAGAATTTCTATTGACAAAAAATATTAGTTTCAAAACATATAAAGATCAAGTGATTTTTGAAAGGAATGAAATTACAAAAAAGGATGGCACTCCTTATAAAGTATATACACCCTATTCAAAAAAATGGATGGAAGCTTTTCAGTTTAAAGGAATTCATTTCTTCCCTTCGGAAGATAACTTAATCAATTTGACAAAAAACAATCATGGTCCATTTCTAACATTAGGAGAAATCGGTTTCAAAAAATCTTCCATAAAAGTATCATCCTATAAAGTTTCAACTAAACTAATTAACACCTATGAAGAAACAAGAAACTTTCCTGCAAAAGATAGCACCTCAAAATTAGGAACGCATTTACGATTTGGTACAGTTAGTATTCGAAAAATGGTAGATAAGGCTTCAAAAAGCAATAATATCACTTTCTTAAAAGAATTAATTTGGCGTGAATTTTTCATGCAAATATTATGGCATTTTCCACACACGACAAAAGACAGTTTTAAACCGAAATACGATAGAATTCTTTGGGTAAACAATGAAGAAAATTTTGATGCTTGGTGCAAAGGAAAAACGGGATATCCATTGGTTGACGCAGGAATGAGAGAACTTAATAAAACCGGTTTCATGCACAACAGAGTTCGAATGTTAGTTGGTAGCTTTCTTTGTAAACATTTACTAATTGATTGGAGATGGGGCGAAGCATATTTTGCAGAAAAACTACATGATTACGAACAATCTAGTAATATAGGTAACTGGCAATGGGTTGCTGGTTCTGGGGTTGACGCTTCACCGTATTTTAGAATATTTAATCCTACCACTCAAATTCAAAAATTTGATAAGAATATGGATTATATTAAAAAATGGGTTCCTGAATTTCAAGAATTGACCTATCCTACTCCAATAGTAGAACACAAATTTGCACGAGAACGCTGTTTAAAAACCTATAAGGAAGCGGTTCAATAGTTTCTAAATTAATAAATAGCATCTTAAATTTAAGATTAATCCTAATTTATTACTGAAATACCAAGCACTAAAAAACGATATAAATTTCAAATTATATCTTCTTTCAACAAAATTAAACTTTAGTTAGGTATATTTTAATAATTACACTTTATTTGCCTTCTGAAAATTAAAAAAGCCGATGTAGCTCAGCTGGCTAGAGCAGCTGATTTGTAATCAGCAGGTCGTGGGTTCGAGTCCCTCTATCGGCTCAAATTTTATAAAGCCTCAAAAATCACTTTTTTTTGAGGCTTTGCATTTAATTCTATAAATTGAGAGAAAGACGCAATAATTATAATTCAAAATTATAATGTAATTTAGAGACTAGAATTTGTAAAAAAAAACTTTAATGTTTTAACGATCCGCTACTTTAAAATATTGAATTTGAAATAAGAAAGTATATAAGACTAAAAAACTCTAAAATATTGTAAAATCTTTATTATTTTAGACACCTAATAATTATAATTATATGCTCATTATTGGAATTACCGGAGGGACAGGAAGTGGAAAAACAACTGTTGTAAATCAAATAGTTAAACATTTACCTGATAATGAGGTCTGTGTTATATCTCAAGATTCATACTACAAGGCAACAGACAGCTTATCCTATGAAGAAAGAACAAAAATTAATTTCGACCATCCAAGAGCTATCGATTTTGATTTAATCGTTAAACATCTTAAAGAATTAAAATCATTTAAAACCATAGAACAACCTGTATATTCTTTTGTTACTCATAATAGAACAGATAATACTGTTAAAACACATCCAAGAAAAGTAATTATTGTTGAAGGAATTTTAATTTTTAATAATGAAGAATTAAGAAATTTATTTGACATAAAAATATTTGTTCATGCAGACACCGATGAGCGTCTAATAAGAAGAGTTAGAAGAGATATTACTGAAAGAGGTCGAAATATTGATGAAGTTTTAAACCGCTATCAAGACACATTAAAACCAATGCATCGACAATTTATAGAGCCAACTAAAAATTTTGCAGATATTATTATCCCAAATGACAGGTATAATACAGTTGCTATTGATATAGTAAGAACAGTCATTAACGAACGCTTATAGAATTTATGTCTTTTAATAAGTTTAGAAATAATAAAATTATAAAATTTATTACAAATATTTTTGTTTTAATCTTAGTTCCATTCCTAATATGGATGTTTTTTTTTGATGAAAACTCGTACTTAGTTCATAAAAGGTTTAACACTGAAATTACTGATTTAGAGAGTACAATATCATTCTACCAAAAGAAAATAACCGAAGATAAAGCTACTATTAAAAAACTAAAAGATTCGCTTCAATTAGAGCGATTTGCAAGAGAAAAATATTTAATGAAAAAAGAAAATGAAGATATCTATTTAATAGAATTTGACACCATAGAAAAATAATATGATTACCTCTCTATTTGATGAATTTAAAAAAACGTCACCGCCTGCTTGGAAACAAAAAATTCAAGTAGATTTAAATGGGGAAGATTACAATGATTCACTTCTTTGGAAAACTAATGAAGGAATTGTTGTGAAACCTTTTTACACTGCAGAAGACAGAGAGAATCATAAAATTACAACTTCTAAAGATGGATTTAATATTTGTCAACCAATCTTTATTGATCAAGAAAAAATAGCAAATCAGCTCGCAATTGACGCTCTAAAAAGAGGCGCAAATTCAATTTTATTTAAAGCAAATTCAATTTTTGATTATAAGAAATTATTACTTCATATTGAAGTAGAATCAATTTTCTTATACTTTCATTTTTCATTTTTAGACGCTGAATTTCAAACTGAAATAGCTCGTTTTATAAATTCTAAAAACACTTATTTTCAAACAGATATTATAGGGAATTTAGCGGAAACTGGAAATTGGTTTTTTAATCTAAAAGAGGATTTTAGTAAATTAAATAGAATTCAAAATAAATCTGAAAATTGTATTTCTATTTCAAGTGACCTATATCAAAATACAGGAGCTACAATTACACAACAACTTGCTTATACTTTAGCACATGCAAATGAATATTTAAATCAATTTGGAAATACTGTTGCTAAAAAAATTCACTTTTCTTTTTCTGTTGGAAGTAATTATTTTTTTGAAATTGCGAAATTAAGAGCTTTTAGAATTTTATGGACAGCACTTTTAGAAGAATACAATGTTCATAATTTTGAAGCTCATATATTTGTAAAGCCAAGTCTAAGAAACAAAACACTATATGATTATAATGTTAATTTATTAAGAACTACATCAGAATGTATGAGTGCAATTTTAGGCGGAGCAAATACAGTTTCTAATGTTTCTTATGACACAATTTATCACAAGTCTAATGAATTTGGTGAGCGTATTGCTAGAAATCAACTACTTATTTTACAGCAAGAAAGTTCTTTAAAAGAAGCTCAGAATATTGCAGATGGTTCTTATTATATTGAATCTATAACGCAACAATTAGCAGATAATGCTTTAATTATTTTTAAACAAATAGAAAAAAGTGGTGGTTTTTTAAAGCAATTGAAGTCGGGTACTATTCAAAAAAAAATTAATGATAATTCAGCAAAAGAAATAAAAGAGTTTCTAGAAGGTAAAACCACTTTAATTGGTACAAATTTACAACAAAATAGCAACGATACAATGCTACAAAATTTAGAATTATATCCTTTCACAAAGCAAAGAAATATAAAAACCCTAGTAGTACCCTTAACTAGAAATCGAATATCAGAATCACTTGAAAAAGAACGATTACTTTCTGAAAAAAACATCTAATTATATATAAATAAAGGGTACTTAAGTGTTTGTGAAGAATTTATAATCATTAATAAAGTTAGCATTAGCTTCTAAAAATGAATAGAAAAGAAGTACAACATATAGAACTAAAAAGCGCAACGCAAAAAGCTCAAACTTCTTTTAAACAAGAAGGGTTTGTTGCTGGAATTGCTCCAAATCTTCGAGGCCCTTATACTACAATGTACGTAAGAAGGCCTTGGACTATTAGACAATATGCAGGTTTTTCTTCAGCAGAGGAAAGCAATGCTTTTTACAGACGAAATTTAAAAGCTGGACAAAAAGGACTATCTGTTGCATTTGATTTAGCAACGCATAGAGGATATGATTCTGATCACGAACGTGTTCAAGGCGATGTTGGTAAAGCTGGGGTTGCCATCGATTCTGTTGAAGACATGAACGTTTTATTCGACCAAATCCCATTAGATAAAATGTCAGTTTCTATGACTATGAATGGAGCTGTTTTACCCATTTTAGCTTTTTATATTGTTGCGGCTGAAGAACAGGGAGTTTCTCCTGAAAAACTTTCAGGAACCATACAAAATGACATCCTAAAGGAATTCATGGTAAGAAACACATATATCTATCCTCCTTCTCCGTCCATGAAAATTATTGCCGATATTTTTAAATACACAACATCTAAAATGCCAAAATACAATTCTATTTCTATTTCAGGGTATCACATGCAAGAAGCGGGTGCAACTGCAGAAATTGAATTAGCATATACTCTTGCTGACGGATTAGAATACCTTAGAAAAGGATTGGAAGCAGGAATGGATATTGATTCTTTTGCCCCTAGACTCTCCTTCTTTTGGGCAATAGGAATGGATCACTTTACTGAAATTGCAAAAATGAGAGCAGCAAGGATGTTATGGGCAAAAATTGTAAAACAGTTCAACCCAAAAAATCCAAAGTCATTAACCTTAAGAACACACTGCCAAACAAGTGGCTGGTCATTAACAGAACAAGATCCTTTTAACAATGTAGCTAGAACTACAATTGAAGCAATGGCGGCAGCTTTTGGTGGCACACAAAGCTTGCATACAAATGCTTTAGACGAAGCTATTGCTTTACCTACAGAATTTTCTGCAAGAATAGCAAGAAATACTCAGCTATATTTACAACAAGAAACATTCATTACCAAAACAGTAGATCCATGGGCGGGGAGTTTTCATCTCGAAAGATTAACAGAAGATATTGCTGATAAAGCTTGGGAATTAATCAAAGAAGTTGAAGAATTAGGAGGGATGACGAAAGCTATTGAAAAAGGGATTCCTAAAATGAGAATTGAAGAGGCTGCCGCTATTAAGCAAGCTAAAATTGATAGTGGTCTTGATGTGATCGTTGGGGTAAATAAATACCAATTGAAAGAAGAGGATCCTTTACATATTTTAGAAGTTGATAATGAAGCTGTTCGTAGTTCTCAAATTGAACGATTAAAGAAATTAAAAGAAAATAGAAATAACGCAGAAGTACAAAAATCTTTAGTAGCTTTGACTGAAGCTGCAAAATCTGGAAAAGAAAATTTATTGAGTTTGGCAGTAAAAGCAGCAAGAAACAGGGCTACTTTAGGCGAAATTTCTAATGCGTTAGAAGTAATTTTCGGAAGACATAAAGCAGTGCATAAAACAATTTCTGGTGTGTATAGTAAAGAAATAAAAAACGACACTCTTTTTTTAGAAGCAAAAAAATTAGCCGATAGTTTTGCAGCTTTAGAAGGGAGACGTCCACGAATTATGATTTCTAAATTAGGGCAAGATGGCCATGATAGAGGCGCCAAAGTAGTGGCTACTGGTTATGCAGATTTGGGCTTTGATGTAGATATTGGACCGTTATTTCAAACGCCAAAAGAGGCAACAAAACAAGCAGTAGAAAACGATGTTCATATTTTAGGGATTTCCTCTTTAGCTGCTGGACATAAGACATTAGTACCTCAAGTAATTGCCCAATTAAAAAAATACGGCCGCGAAGATATTATGGTTATCGTTGGTGGCGTAATCCCTGCTCAAGATTATCAATTTTTATTTGATGCAGGAGCTGTTGGAGTATTTGGACCAGGAACTAAAATTTCGAAAGCCGCCATAGAGTTGCTTACTATTTTGATAGACAGTGTTTCGGAATAGTTTAATATACTTCAAACTTATTCTATAAAAACTAATGACACAAAACACTGAAGGTCTTTAAAAGTTCATAAATAAGAGTAACCCTCCAGATTTTATCTCCAAAACCCATAAAAAATATCGCTATTTTTAACAAATCTTAACAAGAAAAAACAACTTTAGATTTAGACATATTCTTCCTTTTATTCTTAAATTTGCATGGCTTTATAAATTGGTAATTCGGATGAAAAAAATTCTTACTCTACTCTACTCTACTCGCTTAATGGCTGTATTGTTCGTGCTTTTTGCAACAGCAATGGGTGTAGCTACCTTTGTAGAAAATGATTATGGAACACAAACCTCAAAAGCACTGATTTACAATGCATGGTGGTTTGAATTGATCATGGTTTTCTTTGTAATTAATTTCTTTGGAAATATTTTTAGATATCGTTTATTAAGAAAAGAAAAATGGCCTGTCTTGTTATTCCATGTCGCTTGGCTATTTATTATAATTGGTGCAGGAATTACTAGATATATTGGTTATGAAGGGGTGATGCCTATTAACGAAGGAGAAACAACCACTTCTTTCCTATCTGAAACTACTTATTTGAATGTTGTTATTGATGACAATAAAGATCAAGCCCCAAAAATTCACGAGAAAATGTTGCTTTCTGCCTGGGGAAAAAACAATTTTGAATTTGATACTTATTTCGGAAAGACCTCTAATAATCAACAAAAGGTAACTTTTAAATTAATAGATTATATACCATGGGCAGAAAAAAAGCTCGTTAAGAATGAAAACGGTGAAGAATATCTTTTCTTAGTAGAATCTTCAGAAGGCTCCAGACATGAACATTACCTTAAAAAAGGAACCATACAAAATATTCATGGAATTTTAGTTGGTTTTAATGCATCAGATAACAATGCAACTGTAAATTTCTCTAAAGAGAAAGACGGCCCTCTTAAAATGCTTACCAAAGAAAGTGGAGACTGGTTTAGAATGGCTGATCAGAAAAAGGGAAATATTGTAAAAGACTCTATCCAATATTTTCAATATTTAACATTACACAACGTGTCAGGACTTCAATTTGTAATTCCAAGACCCGCAGAAAAAGGGTCTCTTAAAATGGTAAGCGGACCAAAAGACGACAAAAAGTTGGATGTTGTTGTTTTTGATATTAGCACCAACAATATAACTAAAAGAGTCGAATTAACAGGTGGCCAATACAACACACAAGGAGCCAAAGAAGTAACAGTAGATAATTTAAACTTTAGAATGTTATATGGTGCCAAAGAATTAAGAACACCTTTTAAAATTAAACTCAATGATTTTCAGTTAGAAAAATATCCAGGTTCAGAAAGTGCTGCTTCGTATGCAAGTGAAGTAACAGTAATAGCTCAAGATGAAACGTTTGATTATCGTATTTTCATGAATAATATTCTAGACTATAGAGGTTATAAGCTTTTTCAAGCGAGTTACGATCTATCTGGTGAAGTGGAACAAACTAGACTTTCTGTAAATCATGATTTTTGGGGAACTTTTATTACCTACTTAGGATATTCAATGTTATATTTTGGAATGATTTGTATCTTTTTTGCAAAAAACACACGCTTTGATGACTTAAAAAAATCACTGGTAAAAATGCGTAAGAAAAAATCAACAATCGCGGCAATCACTTTTTTGATATTTACATATAGTTTGTTTGCTCAACACACAAGTCACCAACAAAGTAGATTTTCGAACCAACAAATTGACTCTATTTTAAAAGCTAATTTAGTTAATGAAAAACATGCCGAATCTTTTAATAAATTAATCATTCAAGATGCAGGAGGACGCATGAAGCCTGCTCATACTTTTGCATCAGAATTGGTTAGAAAGGTTAGTCAAACAAATAATTTTAACGGAATGAAACCGAGTCAGGTGTTGTTATCTATCATCGAAAACCCTCGTTTATGGTTTGAAGTACCGTTTATTTATTTAGAAAAAGGAAATTCACAAATAAGAGAAATTCTAAGTCTCAAGGAAAAAACAAAATATGCACGATTATCTGATTTCATAACTCCCAAAGGTATTTATAAGATAAGGGAAAAAGTAGCAGAAGCACAAAAAGAAAATGTAAAAAATAAATTTCAAAAAGATTTAATAAAAATTGACAGAAGAATAGGACTACTATATAGTGCCATTGGTGGCGGTATTTTAAAAATCTATCCTGTTCCTAATGATGAAAATTACAAGTGGGTTTCACAGCCAGAAACTTCTAGAGCGAACTTTAAAGGTACAGACTCTGTTTTTGTTCGCCAATCTTTAGCTGTATACGTTCAATTTTTACAAGAGGCTAAAAAAACAAAAGAATATGCACAAGCTGATAAAATCTTAAAAGGAATTAAATCCTTTCAAAAAAAATACGGGGCTGCAGTTTATCCATCAGAAAAGAAGATAGATTTAGAAATCTCATACAATAAGTTTCAACCCTTTTTATCGCTTTCTAAATATTATGGTTTTTTAAGTCTATTGCTAATTTTATTTGTAATCGCACAAATTTTTTATAACAAAAAGTGGATCAATACTGTCGTGAGAATTTTAGTTGTACTGGCAGGAATCTTTTTCACCTTGCATACTTTAGGTTTAATCTCTCGGTGGTACATTAGTGGAAATGCACCTTGGAGTAACGCATATGAATCTATTATTTATGTAGCTTGGGCAATTATGCTTTTTGGATTGACTATTGGTAGAAAATCTTCTTTAACATTGACTGCCGCTACATTTTTAACCGCAATCACATTGGCTTTTGCACACCAAAACTGGTTGGACCCAGAGATTGCGAATTTAATGCCTGTGCTAAATTCTTGGTGGTTGTTAGTGCATGTTTCTATAATTGTTGCTAGTTACGGCCCTTTTTCATTATCTATGATTTTAGGAATTTTCTCACTCTTTTTGATTGTTTTCACAACCAAAAAGAACAAAAATAAAATGGATATAAATATTAAAGAATTAACTGTTATTAACGAAATGTCTATGACTGTTGGTTTGGTTATGCTAACCATAGGTAATTTTTTAGGTGGCATGTGGGCCAATGAAAGTTGGGGTCGTTATTGGGGTTGGGATCCTAAAGAAACTTGGGCTTTAATTTCTATTATGCTATATGCATTTGTATTGCATATGCGATTGATCCCTGGACTAAGAGGTCGATTGGCTTTTAATTTTGCATCAGCATTTGTATATTTATCGATAATGATGACGTATTTTGGAGTTAATTTCTACTTATCTGGACTCCATTCCTATGCTAGCGGAGATAAACAAGTAACTCCGAGAGAAGCATATATTTATATTGGTTTTTTATTGGTTCTTTTTACTTTCGCTGCATTTAAATACAAGAAATATTATAAAAAGTAATGATATAGTTTGGCAAGAAAATGTATTTTTGCATTTTACGAATTAACTAAAAAAAACACTATGTTTCATAAAAATATAAAATTAGTTTTAGCAGCATTCATAATATCTTGGTCTGTATATCAATTCAGCCAAGGAAATATAATGAATGGAATTTCTATCTTATTTCTGGCAGGAATTTTTGTTTTGTTGTACTTTAAAAACGAATTTATTTTAATGGCTTTTCTACAGTTACGGAAACAAGATTTTGAAGGAACAAAAAAATGGCTAGGGTATATCAAAAATCCTGAAAGTGCTTTAATTGTGAAACAACAAGGGTATTACAACTATCTTCACGGAATTATTTTAAGTCAAACTAATATCACACAAGCTGAAAAATATTTAAAAAAAGCTGTAAAATTAGGCTTAGCCATGAATCATGATTTGGCGATGGCAAAACTCCAATTAGCGGGAATTGCAATGACTAAAAGACGAAAACGAGAAGCTACTAATTTAATGGCAGAAGCAAAAAAATTAGATAAAAATGGGATGCTGAAAGAACAAATGCAGATGATGAAAAAACAAATGAAAAAAATATAGTTTTCAACTTTTACCAATACAAAAAATCCGCTTAATAGCGGATTTTTTGTGTTTTATCAAATACGAGATTATTTTATTTAGAAATTTATTTCAACCGAGTTAAAGTTAAGTCTTTGTTATATTTAATAATAAAAAGGCCTTTATTTTCTTGAGAGCCAAGAGGTTCGTTTGCATAATCAAACTTACTTTCAACTCTGAATGATGCACCTTCTTTAAAAGTAGAATATAAATCATTGCCAGATGACAATCGGATTAAAACATCATACGTAATATCAAACCCTTTGGTTGCATAAAAAGAAGGCAATGCATTATTTTTTGTAAAATACTGTTTGTTAAACGATTGTGTTGAAACAGATGTATCATTGATAAACTCATCGCTTATGTAGGTATACTTTAATTTAGCCAATTTAAAATTATCTATTTTATCGTATGCAATTCCTTTGTTATAAGAAAAAACACGCATACTTAGAGAGTCTGATAGACTGTTTACACTATTAATAGCATCTGCTATAATTACTTTGTCATCTGTAGCTAACACAACCCAATTAGCAATGTCTGGTTTAAAAACATCCGTAAAACGCTCTCTTGCGATATAACCATCCTCAGGTTTCACAACATGAACCATAGTAATAGAATCATGCATTTCTAATGATTGTTTCATCAATTTTGTAGAAAGATCTGAAACAGAATTTCCATCACTCACTAAGATTAAATTTTGATTCGTAATACTGTCCTTAATATAACCAATCAATTCTTGTCGAAATATATTTTTTTCTGGTGATGTTTTTATTAGATTAACTTCAGAAAATTTAGATTGATTCTTGGAATAAAAAGGAAAAACAACAGGTACAGTAACGCTGGACGCTACTAATTCAACCTCTTCGGAATATAAAGGACCTATAATTATATCATTAATATTTAGATCATTTATCAATAAAATACTGTCTATTTTAGTACCGTTTCTTTCAGTATCGAAAACATTTAATTCAATTGAGATCCCTTGTCTTTTTAGAGAGTCTATTGCGATTGCTGCTCCCAGGTAAAAATCGGTTACAATATTTGCCAACTTACTTTTTGTAAAAAGTTCATTAGATTCTATAGTATCATTTTGATTTGTTAAAAAAGGGAGAAGCAACCCTACTTTTAAAGAAACATTTTCAGCTATAACGTCTTCATAGATAGTGTTCTCTGGGATTTCACCTTCTACTAATGGTTTAATTTTTATGAGTTGTCCAACTTTTAACCCTTCAGATAATTCTGGATTTAGAGCGATCAATTCCTCTTGTGAAACATTGTAAAAACGAGTAAGGCTATAAAAAGTATCTCCTTTTTTTACTTGATAAACAACAAAATTCCTTTTAAGTTCGTCAATTATTTCTTCGATGTCTTCTTCCTTTTTAAGTTCAGACACAACTTCCTGTTTAATAGAATCTTTGGTGAAATTTATTTTTTTATTTGGAATTACAATAACTGTATTTACAGCTGGATTTCTTCCAACATCCGGATTTAAACGTAATAAATATTTTGTTTTCATATCCAATTTCTTGGCTATGGTTCTCATCGTTTCACCTTGTTGTACAGAATACTGAACATACTTTTTTTGTTGACCACAAGAAACAGCAAATGTAAAAACACTTAAAAAAACAAAAGCGGTTACATATTTCATATATTTTATTCCCATTCTATTGTTGCAGGTGGCTTAGAACTAATATCGTATACAACTCTGTTTACACCTTTTACTTGATTTATAATTTTATTTGATGTTTTTTGCAAAAATTGATAAGGTAAATTTACCCAATCTGCAGTCATTCCATCCGTACTTTCCACAGCTCTTAAAGCAACTACTTTTTCATAAGTTCTTTCATCTCCCATTACTCCCACAGAGTTTACGGGAAGCAACATAGCACCTGCTTGCCAGACTTTATCGTACAAACCATCTTCTTTTAATCCGTTTATAAAAACAGCATCAACTTCCTGTAAAATACGAACTTTTTCGGCAGTTATATCTCCTAAAATACGAATTCCTAGACCTGGTCCTGGAAAAGGATGGCGTCCTAATAATTCAGAATCAATTCCTAAAGATGCTCCAACTCTTCGGACTTCATCTTTGAAAATCATACGCAAAGGTTCTACAATTTTTAATTTCATATAATCTGGCAAACCTCCAACATTATGATGACTTTTAATGGTTGCCGATGGGCCTCCGTTTACTGAAACCGATTCAATAACATCTGGATAAATTGTGCCTTGTGCCAACCAGGTTACGTCTGTAATTTGATTGGCTTCATCGTCAAAAACTTCTATAAATGAATTCCCTATTGACTTTCTTTTCTTTTCCGGATCTGTGACACCCTCTAACGCAGACAAAAAAAGATCTGAAGCATCTACACCTTTAACGTTTAATCCCATTCCTTCGTATTGAGTTAACACACTTTCAAACTCATTTTTTCGTAACAAACCATTATTCACAAAGATGCAATACAGGTTTTTACCAATTGCTTTGTTTAATAAGACCGCTGCTACTGTAGAATCTACACCACCAGAAAGCCCTAAAACTACTTTATCATTTCCTACTTTTTCTCTAATTGCTGCAACAGTGCTTTCTACAAAAGAATCTGGTGTCCAGGTTTGAGCAACACCTGCTATTTTTACTAAAAAATTTTCTAATAATTGTTTCCCGTCTTTAGAATGATAAACTTCTGGATGAAATTGAATCGCAAAAGTTTGTTCTCCTTTAATTTTGTATGCCGCATTTTGAACTTCTTTTGTACTTGCTAACAATTCTCCATTTGTGGGTAATTCTTTAATAGTATCTGAATGACTCATCCAAACTTGACTCCCTTCAGAAATATTTTCGAAGAAAATTTCATCGCTTTTTATAAAAGATAAATTTGCTCTACCGTATTCTCTGGTATTTGATGAAGATACTTTTCCGCCAGAAAAATGAGCTAAATATTGCGCCCCATAGCAAACTGCTAAAACTGGTTTTTTTCCTCTAATCTCTGATAATTCTGGATGTAAAACATTTTTTCCTCTAACTGAATTTGGACTACCTGATAAAATAATCGCTTTAAATTCTGATTGATTTTTAGGAGGATGATTGTAAGGATGAATTTCACAGTAGATATTCAATTCTCTTACTCTTCTCGCAATTAACTGTGTGTATTGCGATCCGAAATCTAAAATAAGTACGTTGTGTTGTTGCATGCGCAAAAATACCATTTCAGATTAAATTTTAACACTGAAAATCATATTTTTTATCAAGATTTAGAATTCTCAAGAAATACAGTCTAATTTATCTAAAATTAGTATTTATAAACAATGGCATTTAAGTTCATTCCTGCTCCAACAGAAGCAAAAATAATAACATCCCCTTTTTTTATTTCTTGGTTTTCAATTTGTCCTTTTAAAACTAAATCAAATAAAGTAGGAACCGTGGCAACAGAACTATTCCCTAATTTATGAATACTCATTGGCATTACACCCTCAGGAACTTGTTTCTTAAATAACCTAAAAAAACGTTTGACAATTGCTTCATCCATTTTTTCATTTGCTTGGTGAATGAAAATTTTCTTTACATCATCAATTGAAACATCACTTTTATCTAAAGCAGATTTCATTGCTAAAGGAACATTTACTAGCGCAAATTCATAAATTTTTCTACCCAACATTTTAATATAACGGATGTCTTTGTCCTCTGTTTTATTAGAGGATCCTCCATAATATAAAAAAAAGGCTTCTTCTTTTGCAAAAGTTTGGGTTGCGTGACTTAAAATTCCAGATTCACCTTCATCAGTAGCTTGCACTATGCAAGCTCCTGCACCATCACTAAAGATCATAGAATCTCTATCAAATTTATCTACTACTCTAGACAATGTTTCAGCGCCAATGACTAAACATGTTTTTGCAATTCCTGCTTTTATAAATGCTTGCGCTTGAATTAAACCTTCTACCCAACCAGGGCAACCAAAAAGAATATCATAGGCAACACAATTAGGATTTTCGATACCTAACCTATATTTAACTCTTGTTGCTAAACTTGGCAAAAGATCACTTTGAATTGTGCCGTGTTTAACATCTCCAAAATTATGAGCAAGAATTATGTAATCAATTTCTTCTTGGTTTATGTTAGCATCTTCGATTGCTTTTTGGCTTGCAAAAAAAGCTAAATCTGACGTATTTGATCCTGGTTTTGCATAACGTCTTTCTTCAATTCCGGTAATTGCTTTGAATTTATCTATAATAACATCATTTTCAGAAGTTAAAGAGGATCCATCTTCATTATAAAATTGTTCATTTAAAAATGCATTATTCTCTTTTTTTATTGAGGGAATATATGCTCCTGTACCGGTTATTTTTGAAGTGATCATCTTTTTTTTTGAATTGATATAAAGATTTTATTAAATAATATTTTTTTATATTGATAAAAGTACTAGATAACGATATTCAAAAAAAAGAAAATCAACTTTTTTATTGATGTCATTCTTTTTAGAAAACATCATTTTTTCTAGACATATAGCAAGAACAATAGAACTTGATGTATTTCAATGGATTCATTTAAAATAAAATAAGTCTTAAAAAAATTCAAATAAATACGATATCCAAATGGTAAAACAGCACTTTTAAAAAAGTACAAAAAGAAACATTCGTAATCTTATTCATCTCATTATACCCCTGTTAATTTAGGTCTAAATACCCATCTTATGGATTGTAATGATTTTATCAAAATACGTCCTGTTAAAAAAATCAAAGATAAGAACTATCAAAAGAAAAAGGCAATAAAGAAAGTAAAGACGCTGTAGCAACCACCTCTCCTATTTCCCCCATAAAAAGGACTTTAAAAGGGGCCTTTTGATTGATTTCATATTCAGAGAGTGTTTGCCTACAAGCGCCACAAGGTCCGATAGGAGTATTTACTTTGGTAATAGTTGAACTTGCAGAAATGGCCAATTTAATAATTTTAACATTTGGATAGGTAGAACCCGCTTTCCATATAGCAACTCTTTCTGCACACATCCCAGATGGATATGCCGCACTTTCTTGATTATTTCCTTCAATAATTTCACCATTCTCTAACAATAAAGCAGCACCAACATAAAATTTAGAATATGGAGCGTATGCTTTTTTTCTGGCTTCTATTGCTTTTTTCATCAACATATTATCTTCTACTGAAAGCTCGGAAATATCATTATAAACGATCGCAGAAGTTGAAATTTCAATTTTTCTCATAAAAACTTTGTTGGTCAAAAAAAGCAGTCTTGTTCGACTGCTTTTAAATATTTTTATAAACTTACTAAAAAAAAATGACTTCTAATAATCATCGAAAACTTCACCTAAATCAAATGATAAGGAAAATCGTAAAGAGTTTTCTAAAGGGTTATTTACATCCGAAGAATTAATCAAGTAGGATAAATCTATATTTAAAGCATTGGTTTTGAAACCACCACCTAAAGTAAAATACTGTCTGTTTCCTTTGTCTTGGCTTTCATGAAAATACCCTCCTCTAATAGCAAATGCATTATTATATAAATACTCTGCTCCTAGAGCATATGTAAATTCCTTTATCTCTTCACTAAATCCGCCTGGTGCGTCTCCAAAAGATTGAAAAAGACCACTTACCCATCCAACGTTGTCATCTTTACCAGAAAGTATTTCATTTGTATCACCGTCTTCATCCTCATCATTAAAATCTCTAGTTGGTGGAGTTGGTACTAATAATTTTGTAAATTCTACTGTTGTAGAAATTGTATTGTAATCGTCTAAAATAAAATCAAAACCACCACCTAATTTCAAATTAGTTGGAATAAAATCTTCTTCACCTAATGTGTAAGATACTTTTGGCCCAATATTGGAAATATTAAAACCTATTCTATAACGACCATTAAAATCTCCGTAGTTTTCTTCTAATGATTGATAATATCCAGAGACATCTACCGCAAATGAGTTTATAGGTTGTAATGAATTACCAGCTGTTCCAGTAAAAGCAAGATTAGATCTAATATATTTTAAAGAGACACCACCAGAAAAAGTTTCACTTAATTTTAAAGCATAAGATCCTGTGAAAACTAATTCGTTAGGATTTATCGTTCCGTTAGGATTACCACCACTATCTGTTAAATCTATCTGCCCTAAAGAAAAATATCTAAATTCTGCACCCCAAGCAGCATTTTCACTAAATCTATTCGTATAAGCAGCACTTCCTATAAAAATATCATCAGTTAAGTTACGAAGCCAAGGAGAATATGTGATTCCAAATTTTACTTGCCTATCACTAAATGCCATTTTAGAAGGGTTGTGAAATAAGGAGAAAGCATCTGCAGATGTTGCAACCCCCATATCTCCCATACCGCCAGATCTTGCATCTGGTACAATTAATAAAAATGGAGCTGCTGTTGTTATTGCATTTTCTTGTGCTTGCATTTTAAAAACACATAACGCACAAATTAAAAAATAAATACCTAATTTTTTCATACTACTTTATTGTTGTTTGATTACAAATATAGTTTTTTATTGAAGTATCACTAATTTTTCGAACTTTTCTGACACTAAATTACTAATTGTTGATTTTACTTTTAATTTATAAATATAGACACCTTTCCCAATTTTGTTTCCAAAATCATCCAAACCATTCCAAGAGATACTTCTTGACAAATTACCTGTTGTAATTATATTTTGATGAATTGTTTTTATCAATTTACCAGAAATAGTAAAAATCTGAACCTGAACCTCTAATGTTTCATTTGGTTTGTTATGATTGAACCAAAATTCTGTATAATTTACAAAAGGATTCGGATAGTTTAAAATGTTTTCTAGGTTTAAAATAGCATCACTGACAACTGTAAAATTCAACGTAATTTCAGAAGAATTGTTATAGGTATCCCAAGCTTTAATTTTTATAGTATGAGGACCTACATCTAAATCTCTTAATTTGTAGTTTACTTTTCCTTTTGTATAATCATTCAATTCCGTTTGATAAAAATCATTTAAAGTAATTGGATTCGTTGTATCTCCGTCTAAAACACCAATAATATCATGATCTACAGCAGTTATAGAAGTATTAATTCCACTTGAATCTGATAAAACTGCGATTAAATTTGGAGAAGCATTGGTGTTAGCTCCATCTATAAATGACTCATCATTCATAAATAGTTTTATTTCTGGACCAACGGTATCTTCAGGGGCATTTTTATCAATTCCTCCAACTACCACATCAAAATTATACCCTGCTTTGTCTATTTCACCATTTTCTGCATAAAAGCTTAATTTTCCTTTACCGTAGGCAATTTTTATATCTTTAGGTACAATAAAATCGAATTTAAAAATTCCATTTTCAACTGTAGACTTCCCTCTAAACAACTTACTATCTTGCGTATCAAATATCATTTTAATGCCAAAGCCGTCATTATCAAGGGTTGTTTTATTAATTGGCTTATCAAAAACTGTAGTTGATAGTGAGCCATTAAAATCATTTAGAACAACATTTGTATTATCTACAACAACACCCTCAAAACTTACTTTAGACAATGCTTTTAAAGTATCTATTGGTTGGGATAGATCTTTGCCATTCATTTTTGTTATTAAAACATTTGGTTTAGGAACTGATAGTTTCATCGCTGGATCACCAAAATGATAAATAAAAAATTTTTGTGTATTAGAAAACAGATTTTTAGTCTTCATTAAAGATTCTGCAATGGTTAAATCTTCATTATTAAACTCTAATAATATTCTAATCAACTGAAGATTAAAGTTTTGACCAACAGAAATAAAAACTTCTCTAGTTGTGGTAATCATACTTGCAGCACCTCCTGTAGGATTCCAAAGTGTCAGCTCTCCAGCAGTAGTTCTTGTTGGATTGTCAAACCTAGAAAAATCACAGGTAACAGTAATTAAAAGTGGCAATGTATTTGGATTGTTAAAATTCTGTATTTGTGATTTTTCTAAAATTCGTTCTGAAGCAAAACCGTCTTCACCTCCATGACCAAAATAATCAAAGACTAAAGTTCCTTTTTCAATGGCATTTGTAATGGCATCTTTTACTTCTGGATACCGTTCACCACCTGAAGAATTCTCCTGTACATAAGAATCTAAATAAATTTTATTAACGTTAAAAATAGGTTTATTTACTTTAATTTCATCTGCAATAGACTCTACACCTTCTTCTATAACCTGTTCTCCTGGTGCATCGATATCATCCGCTAAAAAAGTGATTGTATTTCGCCAATCTCCAATTGCATTTTCATTATAGTAGGTTAATATTTTGTCTACTACATCTTTTGCTTGACCAATAGTTGAAACTGGAATCCGACTTGATGCTACATCTATTGTATGACTTGATGACATTTCACCTTCACTATCTTCTAACATTACAAAAAAATCGTCAGTAACATAAGAAGATGCAAGATTGAAGCTTTTTTCAGATAACTTTACCGGAATTATGTTGTTATTTCCAGTTATTCTATCTTTATAATCATAAGAAGCATCTCCAAAAAAACAAACATATTTTAATTTTTTTTCTACTGTAGAATTAGTAATATACACATGCTTGATAAAATCTCTAATACCGGTAATATCTCTAGAACCTGAAGAAAACTCATTATAAATCTCGTCTAAAAGCACAACTTTGGTTGAAAGATTTGAATTGTTCTGATGATAATCCGCTAGTCTTTGTGCTTCAGAAGATAATTCAGAATTTGTAATTACTAGGTAATTAATGTCTTTTAAATCATGTAAATTTTGATTTACTACCCTTCCGTTTTGAAGTAATTTAGGCGTGTAATAATCATTTTGATTCAATACAACATACTCTTTTAAAACTCCGCCATTATCTTTAAAAGTAAAAAAACTAGTAACATCTTCTTCGTTTGTAATATTTTTAGGTTCTAATGGATTACTTACATCCCAAACTTGAAAAATATTTGAATTATTTTGAATTTTATATTTTACAGCCCCAATAGTTTTTGCCTGCTCAAAACTTCTAAAAGAAAACTGATTTCCATTGGCTACTAGTTCTTTTTTGCCAACTACTTCAATAAAATCTAAAAAGGCCTTTGCAGAGGGATTTCCTCGATTATCATAGGTAATAGAAATATCAATTATATCTGCTGAATTTTGCACTTCTGCTATTCTTTCTGATACAGATGCCTTGGTTAGTGAACTTGGGTTTAAGTAAGAAAAGTTAAGATCATAAAGATCTTCACCATTTACTTTTACTGCCATAGTTGTAGAACCAAAAGACAAGGAAACTCCTCTAACCCCTACGGAAATTGGATCATTTGAAATAGCATTAGGAAAAGGAATCTTAAAATGCTGTGTGTTTTCAATATTAAAATCATCATCAAAAAACCATTGTGTTCCCGCTGCTAAAATATTTATTTCTTCTTTTTCAAGAAAAATATAATCATTAAAAGTTGTTATTTGTGATGTTGTATTTGCTGTTAGTGAACTTTTTTGCTGAACTCTTTTACCGTCTGTGTTCGAAACTGTAAGAAAGTAATATGCTTCATTAGAGTAAATGTTTTGTCGATGCTTTGCTGTATTCTGCTTTGTGTCTATGATCCAATCATGTGCCCCTTTAGCATAGAAAAGAATAAAATCTGAAGAATCAAACGAACCATCGTTTTCACCTTCGATATAAATGGCATTCTCTTGTAAATCATTGTATCTAAAATCAGAATTCAAAACTGGCAGGAGATTTCCTCCATTTCCATAAATATGAATTTTCTTTGGATTTAAGTTGTTTGAAGAAACCCCAAGTTGTTGTAAAAAATTTTTGTCAATTTTAAAAACACCTGAAGTGTCAACAGAAAATTTAAACCAGTCGCCTGAAGACAAAACAGAATTAATAGTTTGTGCAGAAATTGTTTGAACAAAAAAATAAATTAAAATAAGTGTAATCAGTCTCTTCATAATCGTATTCAAAGAACGCAAATTATTTATATATATTTTAGCACTAATGCATATAAATTATACGAAAACTAAAAATTATTCGTTTTATAAAATGTATAACAAAAAATATGCCTTTAAAAGTTACAAATAACTTGCTTAAAAATATATTTATTGTAAATTGCAACCATGTAATAACCCCCCCGAATAATTTTCAATTAGGAAATGAGAAACGTATTTAAAATAGCGACAGTAGTTCTATCATTATTAACATTGGTGAACTGTAGCAAATCAACTTCAGGAAATTCAAAACTCACAGGAATCCCTTTTAACAATCCTAGGTACGGCAACTATATCAAAGGAAATATTTTTGAAAGCCAAAAAGTTCCTCTAGGAATGGTTGCAATAGAAGGTGGTTCTTTTACTATGGGACAGGTTCAAGACGACGTTATGTTTGATTGGAACACGACACCTAAAAGTATTCATGTACGTTCATTTTACATGGATGAGACTGAAGTGACCAATTCTGAGTACTTCTTGTACATTCAATATATAAAAGATGTTTTTCCTCCATCAGAAGAGAAATACAAACATATCTACAATTCCGTTTTACCTGATACATTAGTATGGAGAAAGAGTTTAGGAAATACGAATATTTTATCTGAAAATTACCTGAGACATCCAGCATATGCAGATTACCCTGTAGTTGGTGTTAGCTGGTTGCAAGCGAACAAATATTGTAAATGGAGAACAGACGCAGTTAATTTAAAGAAATTAATAGACAAAGGATACATCACAAATATCTTTCAAAATGATAGTTTAAGAAATTTCTTTGATACTGAAGTTTTCTTAGATGATTCAGACAAGCTTTTTGACGGTGATTCAACTGTCTATAAAAGAGGAATTAGAACGAGAGGTACTGCAAGAAACACCCAAAGTTCTTTTCAAGGAAGAAAAATTACACAAGCGGATGGAGTGCTTCAACAAAAATTCAGATTGCCCACTGAAGCAGAATGGGAATTTGCTGCTAAAGCAAATATTGAAAACAGAGAATACAATAACATAAGAGGGAGAAAAAAATATGCTTGGAATGGTAAGTACTCTAGAGAAACCAATAAAAGATTCAAAGGGGATCAATTAGCAAACTTTAAGCAAAGTGAGGGAAACTACAGTGGTTTGTCTGGATGGAGTTCTGACGGCTCTGATATTCCTATCAAAGTTAAATCTTATCCACCAAATGGATTTGGCCTATATGATATGTCTGGTAATGTTTCTGAATGGGTTGCTGATGTTTACAGACCAATTATAGACAGCGAAGCGAATGACTTTAATTATTTTAGAGGTAACATATTTACAAAAAAAATGATTGATAAAGACGGAAGAGTTGTCATCGCTGATATTTCTGATAATGCAGAAGTAGAATATGAGACACTCCCAAATGGGAAAATTATTCCAAAACAATTACCTGGTAGTATTAAATATATTCCAATTACAAAAGACGATACGAAATTGAGAAGAAACTTTAAAGTTTTTGACAATACTGATATTGGAGATGGAGACTTAAATTCATCTAGATTCTATCAAGATAATGAAGATCAATTTTCTTCTAGACCAGTAATGTATAATTCTCCAATAAATAAAAAAATAGACCCGGATACAGGTGAAGAAGTACTGGTGAATGATGCTAAAAAAAGAACTACATTGATTAGTAATAAAACAAGGGTCTATAAAGGTGGTTCTTGGTCTGATAGAGAGTACTGGTTAGATCCAGCTCAAAGAAGATATTTACCAGAATATATGGCTACAAATCATATTGGTTTTAGATGCGTTACTGATAATGTTGGTCCAATGTCTAATAATAAAAGAACAGCTAGAAATCCATCTAGATAAAATAATATCAATATAAAAAAACCTCACTGTTGTTCATACAGTGAGGTTTTTTTTTATATTTTTAAAAGATGAAGATTAAAGATATTTATAATTTATACTCTAAATACTTTCTTGTTGATACAGATACAAGAAAGATTAGAAAGAACACAGTGTTTTTTGCTCTAAGAGGAGAGAATTTTAATGGAAATGAATTTGCCGAAAAGGCTCTTAAACTTGGAGCTAGTTATGCTATTGTTGATGAAAAAAAACACAATGCTAACAAAAATATTATTCTCGTAAATGATGTTTTAAAAACACTTCAAAAATTAGCTAATTATCATAGAACCGTTTTAAAAACAACTATTATTGGAATTACAGGTAGCAATGGAAAAACCACCACAAAAGAGTTAATAAATAAGGTTTTATCAAAAAAATATAAAATTACTGCTACAAAAGGAAATCTAAACAATCATATTGGAGTGCCCCTTACGCTGCTTTCTATGACTCCTGAAACTGAAATAGGAATTATAGAAATGGGTGCTAATCATCAAAAAGAAATTGAATTTCTATGTACTATTTGCGAACCTGATTTTGGGTATGTTACAAATTTTGGAAAAGCACACGTAGAAGGTTTTAAAGGTATAGAAGGTGTCATAAAAGGAAAAAGCGAATTGTACCAGTATCTAGAAAAAAATAATAAAACAACATTTATAAACCCCAAAGATGCTATTCAAGTTGAAAAAACAAAAAATATGCATAGCATCTCATTTCAGACTCGTTTGAAATTTATAGAGGTTAATCCGTTTGTGAAATTATCTTATAAAGATGATACTATTCAGAGCCATCTTATTGGAAAATATAATTATACAAATATTGCAATTGCATGTACAATTGGACATTATTTTAAGGTCTCTGATGCTGATATTAAAAAAGGTATTGAAAGCTATATTCCTGACAATAACAGATCTCAAATAATTAAAAAAAAATCAAATACAATTATTTTAGATGCCTATAATGCAAACCCCTCTAGTATGAAAGCAGCGTTAGATACTTTTAAATCCATCGATACAAAGTCTAAAACAGTTATTTTAGGCGATATGTTTGAATTAGGCACTACTAGTTTAAAGGAACATAAATCTGTTATGAATCTCGTAAAAAAATTAAATTTTGACAAAGCTTATTTTGTAGGTGATCATTTTTACCAAACAAAAAGCAAGAACAATATTTTTAAAACATTTGAAGAGTTATTTGAATACTTAAAAAATAACTCTCTTAAAAATCAATCAATTCTTATAAAGGGTTCAAGAGGAATGGGTCTTGAAAGACTTCTAGATATTATTTATTGACATTATTTATTGACATTATCAATTGATAGTATCTTTATGGTATTTAAGTAAATTATCAATAGGCCTTTGTATTACATCTGAAATTACTAAATTATTTTTCTGAGCTACTTTTTCTAAAATATCTCTAAAAAAATATGCAATTGAGCCAATAAAATAAATTGGGGTTTCTGATGTTTTATTGAAAGGTAAAACTCTGTATTTAAAAAACTCTTGAAATCCTTTTTTAATGATTTTTTTGATATACTTATCCTCTTTAAAATCGAACATAAACTTAGCAAAAGAAGCTAAATACATATTAGGATTTGTTTCTCTATATAAATTCTTCTTTATATGATCTGCGTCCAAATCAAATTCTTTTGAAAACTTCTCGGCAATTTTCTTTGGCATAGTATTGTAAAAATAATCTACTATTAATATTTTTCCAAAATAATTACCACTCGCTTCATCCATTAATATGTATCCTAATGAATCCGCTACCATCTCCATATTTTCTCCATTGTAAAAACAACTATTAGATCCTGTTCCTAGAATACAAACAATAGCTGGCTCTTTACTAGAAGCAGCATAAACGGCGGCTAACATATCTTCAGCAATAAAGACTTTTGCGTTGATAAAAATAGACTCTAGTACGGTTTTTAAAATACCTATTGGCTTTGGAGTTCCACAACCAGCGCCATAAAAATGTATTTCCGCTACTTCTTCCTTAATATTGATCAATTGAAACATATTAATGATTCTATTGTACAACTCTTCTTGAGGTACAATAGCCGGATTTAAACCTAGTGTTCTTACTCTGAAGGCTTCCTCTTTATTATTGTTTAGTGCAATCCAATCAGCTTTAGTAGAACCACCATCTGCTATTAATATCATGTTATAATATATTTTTTGTAAATATATTATAAGTAAATTCCACACACAAGAGCAAAATAATTTTCAATCGATTTCGTTGTTATAAATTTATTTTGAAAAATAATTTATTGGATAAATAACTGTAATTTTACACAATAATACACGTACATGTTATTTTTTAAGAAAAAGAAAATCCCACTTTCATTGTTTTTCCCTGAAAACTTTATTGATATCCACTCTCATCTATTACCAGGCTTGGACGATGGGGCTTCTGATATGGAAAATTCAATAGAATTGATTTTAAAATTGCGATCTTTTGGTGTTAAAAATTTCATCACGACACCTCATGTTTTAGGAAATATTTACCCTAATTCTTCTAAGATAATAAAAGCGAAACTAAAAGAGGTTCAGAAAGAACTTACAAAAAGAAAAATT
>Ga0115008_10000231_pt1 | contig 38859 bp, 30 predicted proteins | sample FraStrMetagenome_FD_87164 | JGI IMG/M metagenome (GOLD analysis project Ga0115008, IMG submission 87164) | Marine eukaryotic phytoplankton communities from Arctic Ocean - Fram Strait ARC3M Metagenome | ecosystem: Environmental > Aquatic > Marine > Oceanic | place: Fram Strait | collected... | reverse complement strand
TAATATATTCAGTACAATGTCAATCCTTCTTTTTGTATATACTTGTAATAAAATGTTAGTGTTTGTGTTGATGGCGGAAGGCTGGTTGCGAGATTCCGGGCCAATTAATTTTTTTTTGGGACCAAATCCGATTCTCAGGTCTCATGTAGACGAAAGGTTGTATTGTGAGTGTTCACAATGACAAGATTACAATCATCTTCACATTAAGTATCGAAAATTATTTTACGTTCTGCAAAGTTGAGATGTTGTCACTTATAGAACGAACAATGCGAGATGAGGAGGTTGAAGTTTGAAAAATACTCGTTGTCAATTTGATAAGTAGACTCCGAAAGAAAATGTCAGCTCGAAATAAGCCAGAATGTGAAATTTACAAAAAAAAGCCAGAATCATAAAACAAGTTTTCGGTGCTGACACGATTCGAACGTGCGAGGCTGACGCCAGCAGATTTCAAGTCTGCCTCCTTAACCACTCGGACACAGCACCTTCTTGAAATACCTTGCGAAAACACAATATATAAACATTTAAATTCTAGAAAATTTCTTCACAACATGTCAAAAAATATCAAATGAAATCGTAGATCGTAGATAGCGGTAACCGGTAACCTTTTTATTTTTTTAACTGTATGCTTTTATTTTATTACCTTTTTATTTGTATTCCATATATGGCAAAAAAAGACATAACGGTATGTACTTGAAACTTGTGTTTTTCTTTGGAATATTCCATATGCCCATCTCAATTTACTCACGGCATCGATCTATTCAAAATCAGTGAGGCAACGCTAACGCTATGTTCAATCTACAGGTCTACATGGGTAAACACACCATGTATCGATTACTACGTGTATCATATTCTAGTACCTTCTTGTTCTTCAAAGTTAAAAAATGATATGGCTTCATACAATTATATTGCATTATAGAAAAATTAATTTAAGGTGTCAAATGAATCGTAATACCGGTAATCTTTTTGTTCCATATGCCCATCTCAATTCACTCACGGCATCGATCTATTCAAAGTCGTGAGGCAACGCTATGTTCAATCTACCAGTCTACATTGGCAAACACACCATGTATCGATGATTACGTGTATCATATTTTCTACTGACGTCTCTTGAGAAGATAAGTCTACTTAGTTAACGCCACAAGCTAATGGAATGAAATGAACCAACCAAAACATATACTGTCAAGTGTTTAACCGGTATGCAAAACCTTGGTAAGGAAAACATCATTCGTTGGTATCGAGATTTCTGCCTACTCCAAATATATGTGAGATCTAATATCAAAGAAAACTTTGAATGCTCTGCAAATACATCGAGCGATCAAATACGGTAAATAACAATAGAAATAGGACTTTAGAGGGTGCGATAGCAAACAAATTTTTGGCCAATAGTAAGTGTGAGAGCAAACATTGAACGACTGTTCTTTTACCAAATCAAAGACTCGTACATTCTAATATACCTTCACAAATCATTACGCTGAAGAATAAAGTTTAAAATTTAGAAAATATATTGTTACTGTCTACGCTTCAATTCCAAGTTACAAATTACAAAGGAGCACTTAAACCTAAAACGTGCTAAAAACAAACGAAAGCACCGGTGCTGAGCTAAACTGGTTAGTTGAATACATGTACTCGTACGCACAAATTCGAAAGTTCGCCTTACCTCTTTCACACCACACATATCCCACATATCACATATCACGCACATGCGAGTACATATTGTATTGTGATTTGTGATATTTTGATATTTTACTGTGCGGCAAACTCTAATCCTACGTTACGCATCAAACATTTGCATTTTCTAACTTACTAGAGGAGATAGTTGTGACAACAACCTGACATGGCAGATCAGCAGACGGCAGTGGAATTGGCCGTGAATCCTGCTGCAGAAGGGCTATCGCATCGGTTACAAAAGTTTCGAAGTTGGTTATCTGAAGATGCCGGCATCTTCGTTCATCCGGCCTTGGCAATCATCAATGGAAGCGAAAACGATGGCACGAAAAACGCACCGTAAGTGGAATATTCGGATGAATCCTGATGTATAGGTTTCATATCCAACTTTGATCTGTCGTTTATTTCAGGATTTTGATGACCCAAAAAGCAACTGTAACGGAAGATGAAAGTCCTAATCCAGCGTTCAGCGACTCGGCATTGGCCGAGGAATTTGCGCTTTGGGATAGAACTATGGGGTGTCAAATACGAACCACTCGTGATATTAAGAAAGGTGATGTTTTGATGAGAATTCCGAGAAAAGCGATGATTACTCCGGACTTGATTGAAAACAGTGATGTAGGCGTGGCTTTTCATCAATGCTTGGAAACAGAAAATAATGTAGGTGGTAATGTTCAGAATGAAAATAAACTTTGGCATAGGTTGGGTAACTCTGGGGAAATGATTGAGAAAAATATTGAACAATTATCGAATCAAAAAGCTACTCAGCTATTAGTAAAAATTTTGCAATGGCGTAAAAAGGCCGAACAAAAATATGTGACTGCATTGAAAGCAATTGATAGTGGTGGAGAAATCCAGGAATTTTCGCATTGTACCGGCAGCTCTTTGTCGACTAGGGCGCCATTTCTCGCATTTTTGATAAGTCAAAGATTTTCTAATCTCGATCGACCACCCGTTCTTACTGCTTCTATTCAATCAGCTTCTTATACTTTGAAAGAGGAGATCTCCGATGATGCTGGTGCCAACCCAAATCCGCCCTCGTTATCACCAGTAATGACGTTTGCTCCGTATGTCAGGTCAATTCCATCGTTCATATCTCTTCCAATTTGTTGGAAACGTAACCAATTAGCATTGCTATCGAGTTCAATTAGTGGAAGCTCAATTTTGCAGGAGGTTGCCGCTCATACTCTTCTGCTTTCAAACGAATATTGCAGCTTAATCGATGCAGGTATTTTGACTAGATTTCCCTCTTTATTTCCACGAGGAAGCTTCACATGGGAAAATTACGTTTGGGCATGTACGTCATTTATGTCTCGCGCGCTACCGATGGAAATATGCGCAAGTATTAGCAATGACTTTGATGAAACACAACAATATCACTCAGTGTGGAATGATCTTGGTGTATTGGTTCCATTTCTTGATATGCTAAATCATGAACGAGAATCAAATCAGGTTACATGGGAAACGAGTCCGACTTTTGGCGATGGTTCCGAGAAAGATGATGATAAAACAGAGGTCGATGTAAACGGATATCCTCGTGCAGTTGCTCACAAGCGTATAAAGAAGTCTGCTCAGGTCTACACGAATTATGGATCAAAGCCAAATTCAGTTCTTTTGTTTGACTATGGTTTTGCACAAATAAGCAATGGTGATGATCGACTTGGTGGTATTGGGTGGGTATTGTCTGATTGTGTACTAAGAGAACAGAACGAAAGCTCTTCTAATTATGAATGTGGCGAGTGCACTGATGTGCAAAAAGTACGGGCTTGGTGGGATAAGGAAAGATTAGAGCTTCTCAGTAAACAGGCGCTGCGCGGGGACGTAGACTTGGTCAGTAAACTCTGCAGTGGACAGCAGTTAGTAAACGAATTATTTCGCGATGGAACGTTTAGCCCCATTTTGCTGGCCGCTTCTCTGATTGGTACAATGCCCCCTGCTTCTGTAAAATATAATGTAGACCTTGACGAACAAAATATTTCAACGAAGATCAAAGTCAGTAAGAAGCACCAAATTTCTCTCAGAATCTTCTTGAAAAATTATCTCGAGTCAAAGATGAATAAATTACTTTTAAATTTATCAAATGGGTTGCGTGCACATTACAAGCACGTAACGATTTGGTCTAAAATAGAAGAGGGAGGTTTGAAATATCAAGCAACTGAGGGAACAAGCAACGTGATTGGTTGGCAAGGGTTTTTCGATATGCATGCCTACCGAACATCAATTGAAATTGAAAAACGATACTACGCAATGGGTGCTGATAGTTGTGTTCTGGCGCTATTTGATGGTCATTTGAAATCGATTCAAACATGTATCGATAAAACCGATGAGGGAAGCTTTCAAATAATTCTTGATCAATTGAGTGATCTGGGTTTTGATGTAATAGACGGTGATGTTGAAAGCGAACAGGATCAGGATTCTTTGAAAGAAGGTCGAGCTAATGAGAATAAAGAAGATCTCAAAGTTACTGAAGAAAATAAGTCAGAGAAGTCGGAATCGATAAAAAGCAGTGGTGAGGATGAGAAGACGGATCGGCCCGGCGTTGAAATTGTTAACGCGACAAAGATTAAGAATAATTTAGTTAAGTCTCGCAGCCCGGCCTTAAAACTTCACATTGGAAATCTTGCCTACTCAACAACGCCGCCTAAGCTGTTTGACTACTTCTCTGAAATATTTGGTATGGAGAATGTAATTGAATGTCATGTTCCAACTGAGAAGGGTACTGGAAGGTCAAGGGGGTTCGGTTTCGTTACTTTACCGGAATCTGTAGCAATGCAAGCATTAGAACCAGAGAGAACCTATACGATTGAGGGACGCCTTTGCAAAATTGCGAAGAGCAACTCGAAAAGTAGCAATCAAAAGAAGAGCAGTGCAGGAAATCAAAGTAACAGTGGGCGGTGTCCGAAATGCGGATTTCGACCGAAATATTGTGACTGCTCTCAGAAACTACGTTTTCCGCCAGCAGGAAACCCTTATGGACCTCCCACTGGCATTTATTTTCATCCTGATCGTAGTGGTGGACCTCATGTAGACCGTTACAACCGACCTTATGGTCGTATGCACCCTGACGATTTGAGAAGAGGCCGGAGCCCATCCCCACGCCACCGTAATTATTTGCACGATCATGATTACGATCGAAGAAGCTCTCAGCGTTCCTTTGATGGAGGACGGAGGAGAAGCCGATCGGTGAGTAGAAGTAGGCGGAACGGAGAATTTGAGGGTGGGGATCGAGGAAGGAAAAGCCGTCGAAGTAGAAGTCGAAGTTTATCTCGCAGCTATGATAAGGAAAGTCGTCGTGGTAAAGGTAGATCAAGAGTCAAACGCAGTTGGTCAAGGTCCCCAAGTCGGGATAGACGAGAAAAAAGTAGGAATGATAATGTAAATCGTTTGAGTGATGTACGTAAAAGGGATCGGGATGAAGCGAAACGATCCAGAAACGGAGATGATAAGCGTAGTTTTTCAAGTGATGTAAGTAGAGAAAGGAATAAGCGTAAAAAGAAGAGGAAAAGCGGTAGAAGAGAACGTCGATCTAGGAGACGAAATAGAAGCATTTCGAATGATAGGCGAAGCAAATCAAACAGTTTTGATTCTCCTGTGAAATCATAAGTCTTTAATTTTTATTTATAAAGAAATGTGTTAACAATGTAAATCGGAAATATTGAAAAGTAAGTATTAATACATGTATCTACATGATTAACTTTGAGGAAAGGAGCTCTTTGAGAGTTCCTAGATTTACATGCTAATTCGAATACGAACTTCTGTACTTTTCTGCCACACTGGGAGAAAACGTAGAGAAACCCAATTTCAAATCGTTGAAACTACTTTGAAGGGAAGGGAAGATTGATGTCTGCATTTTTACTGTGAACAAGTATTGAAAACGATTTAAGAATTTGCGCTTTCACTCCAGTGCTCCATACAACTGGAAACATACGATTCCCATTTCCTCTGATTGGATGTAAATTACTATAACAAATCAGTCCTCGTAGAAAAAGTAGTTGTTCAAGACAAGCACCTACACCATATACAATGTAAATGCATTTCGCCAATCAAACATTTTTTCTGTAGATTCAAATTGTTCCTCGATTTTAAAGTTCGCATGATGGTCTTTCTTCATCTTCATCTGTCTTCGCTCTTCGCCACTCAAGTCTCTGTCTCAATTTCGTTACTGTATTCCAAAAGAAGATGATTACAATATGTATTAAAAATACATATTATGCGTATTACTTCGAAGTATATCATTTATTCATTTCTTTCACTTATATACATAACTCCTTCACACAAACGATAAATCTGGTTAACGTAGTAATATGACTGTAATGATGGCAGGGACAAGAATTTGTCGCGGTCCCTTGGCACGAAATATCAACCGTAGAATCTCTACAATCCAAAGACAAACGTCAACTAAATCGTCGGGAAAGCCTGAGTTGGTCAGTTTTGAACAGAAGAAACGGGTTTTTCTTGCAAGTTCGGCACCCATGTTTGGTTTTGGATTTTTGGATAACTTTATTTTAATTGAGGCAGGTGGGGTGATTGACAGCACTCTTGGTGTAAAGTTTGGCCTGGCGACCATGTCAGCTGCCGCCTTGGGGCAGGTCGTAAGTGATGTATGCGGAGTGTTGGGAGGTGGCGTGGTAGAAAATGGCTTAGCAAAGCTCGGGTTTCAGCCACCGAATTTACATCCAAATCAGTTGCCACAAGTGAGAACCTTGAAAGTATTTGCAGCAGTTTTTGGTGTTGCACTTGGGTGTCTTGTTGGAGCGTTTCCACTGCTCATCCATGATTTTGATGCGAGCGAACGAGCAAGGCGTGAAGAGGCGGTGCAACAAGTTTTGAAAGAAATGCTGAATCCGACTGAGAAAGATGGAGATCCAATACTCTCTTTGGGGCAGGTTGAAGCTGATCAAGCCACTATCCATCTTGGGCAGGACCATGATAAGCATCTGAGCTTTGAAATTTTTGACGATAGGGTTGATAATTCATACCGTACTTCGAGGAGAGCTTCGATTGTCTTTCAATGTGCAAAAGAATCAAAGGTAGTCAGATTTTCAGGGAGTGATGAGAACTTGACAATTATGTGTAAGTTTACTTGGTTTGTTCCATGAAGAATGAAATTCCCTCATGCTTGAATCCATATTTACAAAAGGTGCTCCAATCCTTTCAAAAGATCATGGAAAAGTTATCGGCGTTGTTGAATTCGTCAAATTATCCTCATCTTCTTTTTCAGATGTAGACGTTCGCATGGCGGAAATGCTTTGTCGTCATATGAGCATATTTATTGAGAAGTTTACAGATGCGTGATTCGGTTTAAGAATCCACTAACAAATGGTCTATACAGAGCGTTGGCGCTTACATGGCAGTGCATCGCAATCAAAAATTAGTATTCTCTTTATCAGAATCCCATTTTTACCCCATCGAGAAGCGTGTGGACCGACAGACCAACAAAAATGATAGCTACATTTTTGTGAGAAAATTTCCTTTTTTATTATTCAAGGTCGTTGTTATCTTGCCATGATCAACTCGTCAACGATATCGGTACCATTAGGATGGTCAGCAACAGGGAACCCGATGTATAGAATTGAGCCATACTTTGATTGTAACCTTTCAAAACACTATTTCTTCGACTTCATCTGCTACAGCTTGTCTCGACTGATAACTAATATTTGTTTATGAACATTCTTTCTAAACCATAAATAATGCATTTGGTTTGAAAGATTGATGATCTATCTGTGAGAAAAAAAAATCCTCCTAAAATGAATGAAAAGCAAAGGAGCCGATTTGAGGGAGATGGAAAACAGTACAGACCCTGTTTATAATTTTACATTGTGCACGTTTGAGAGACTTTACCGTCATCGCTTCCTAACGACGGCTGATTAAGTGAGATCCCACTGGACTAAGCTTTGGACAAAACTAAAATATTGTAGTGCCTTCACATTAACATGCAGTTTTTGAGACGTTTTAATATTGTCCTCGATACTTATGTTCCTTCTGGTATGCTTGAAACACAGGGCGAAACATAATTCTAGCAGTCGTATCCATCAAACAATTCATATGCTGCGTTTCGTATTCAGTGCAGACGTCGAGAAGTGAAAAACATACTTCGTTCATGGCCCGTTTAATTTCTCCTTGGAAATTTACGGACTGCAACGAAACTGCATATGCTAGAACTAATCCAACCACGTGTTTCTTCATCACTTCTTTATGATTTCCAAGCCCTTCACATAATTTTAATAGATGAAGGCAATTTGACAACGTTTCATTTCCATTGCAATCAGCTACGTCGAGTATGTGGCGTAACAGCGCATGAATTGCTGCAGTAAAATTATGTACAACCACGTATACTCTTTCAGTATAGTGTTTAAGCAACGAAGACAAAATTAAGCAACATCCCGAGTATACTTCAGGACTGGCAGGAGTTCTGAAAGACACACATAGTGCAGATACGTGGCATAGTATCGAAGAAATGCTTTGACTGCTGAGCATATGCAAGTCTTTACGAGAAATTATCGAGCAAACGAGACTGAGAGAACACATCAACAGCGATTCATTACCTGATACAGACATCATTTCCCGCCCCTTTTTGAGAAATAAAGGCGTTCGAGAGACTATTTCCTTACGACATTCTTCCTTTTTAACAATATCATGGACAATCCGAAAAAAATGTAAACGACCAAATTCTCTTCTTTCGTCGTTCGGTATCATGTTTGAAATAATTGCGCGATTTGCATTATCGTTATTAGCTGATGACAAATTGTCAAGAAAGACCTTCACTTCCGCTGATGTAGAATATTGTGCCAAACTTGTGCAGGCAATCGACAAAACATCATGGTTACTTTTATGGTTTACAAAAGACTCAAGCATACTTCGTGCTAGATTCTTCACAAAATTTGTATCCATACCCAACACAGCTGGTTTGATTCCTGTTTCATCCTTTGCTTGTACGAAAAATGTGGAAAGAAAATAAGCCGCAGCTTTGTTCTCGTGCACTGAGGGGCTGTGCAGCAACTCTATGGCTTTCTCAAGGGAAGACCGAATATTTACCTTCTTTAGGTGGCTGATTTGTAGAATTTCGTCATCAGAATCAATAATAACACGAAGACGTAGAATATCGCCGATAATGACCAGTCTTTCGGACTCGTTGCTGAATCCACTCGACAATTTCCATGCGGTTTCGCAAAATCTTTTCATCTCAGCAACGAAAGTAGAATCTAAAAAAGATTTTTCATCTCGTTTCCATGTCAACAACATCTTTAAAGGTATATGTATGAGTGAAAAATATTTAGTACTGATGTCCTTCGTTTCTTCCGTAATATTGTTTACTAGAGTTCTTATAAAGTTGGAGAGCGAATCTGGATTTGAGCATGATCTTCTTGTAAGTTCATATAGATGCAGCAAGGTTGAGACAAGTTGGTTACATAAATCATTTAGATTCAATTTCTCCAATAATTTCATGATTTGCCGAAGCCATTCGTAAGAACTTTTTGTTAAGGCTAATATTGATTCTTGTTCGTTTGCTAGAGGTAAAGAGATTTGAAAGCAATGCCCAAACATAGTCCAACATCCGAATCCTACTTCCGTCCATGCCATGATTAATGCTTTATCATTTAGCTGGGGCAATAGTAGATGCAAAAGAACAACGAGTCGGAGGGAAGTACTTTTAGCTCGTTGGCACACATTTGTGTGAAAGAAACAACTTGGAAACGATCGACAAAGCATAAATAGGTTGCGAATCTTCTTGATAGCCAGCACATTTGATTCCTTGCTATCAGTCAATGTATCACGAACTGACTTGTTTATCTTTTTCCAAAGTCGCGTCTTATCTTTTGACAGCATCTCAAGTAAACATGTGAGATCAAATGCCAAGATGTTTGACGATGGACTATCGTCCTCGTTACTCTTCATAAATGGGTAGAGTTGCTTATTATGCAAGGTAATGTTCGACTTCGAAGGAAGTATGTCAGTGGCAAAGACCTTACTTATAACATCGAACACAATATCAACGATTCCCATTCTAACAAAGCGCATCTCGAAAAATGAAGCATCCTCCAAGATTGAGTGATTGATATCTTCGACGGATTCAATAACCCACCTCAAATATTCTTTGGATTGTAAAGCAGACGAGTAAGGTCCCCATGTATTGACATTTCGCGTTAGCAAAGTCCAAGATTTCGTCTTATCTTTCATAGATACAAGGTTTACCGATGTAAAGCAAAATTCAATCAAAGATGTTGCCTCGCGACGCAAACTTTCTAATTCTTTTTCATTGGTTTCACCTAGGGTCACTTCTTCTTCGAGATAGTACAGCAAAGAATGTAATTGCCGAATTCGCTGCATGCACAAGTACTGCAAAGATAGGACAGATGGTGTAGAAAGTGACAATTTATGTTTCTTTACATTCATCGAAACATAATTTACAAAGCTAGCCAATGCTTTTGAAAAGTCAACACCATCTTCATTGGTACAAAAATTTACAATTTTCTTTGTTTCTTCATGAGTTTCACTTCTATGCAAAAATACACACTTCGTGTGAAGTTCAATCAAGAAGCCGCACGCTTTCAACCGATATTCAGATGTACCATCTTGTAGTCGGTTCATAATTTTTTCGGTGGATAACTCATCTTGAAATAGCTCCCACGTAGCTTCACATAAGGATTGAACATTGCTAAAATTTGAAGAGTTAACTGACACGCTTTGAACCAAAATGATAAATAACTCCGTCAAGCCATTTTCAGCGTACGACTTTGATGATTTGAAGTTGGTTGTACAGAGATTCCATAGTTCTGGTATTTGCGCGCTCGGGCAACCATGAATCGCGGCGTTAAGTACATCGCTTATCCTGTTACTAGATAATAAAGAAAACGAATTCACGGGTTTCTTTTGGATAAAGGTAATGAATGAAGAAAAGAAGTGGTTCAATTGTCTCAATTTACTGTACGTTGATATAACGGCTATGAAGAAATTCTCAGATTCAATTTTCGAGTCAGATGCAAGATGATACTGAATAATGCCAAGGACATCTTGTAAATTATCGTGCAGCAACCTGTGATCTAAAGATAATATAGACATCAATGTTCGAATCTCCTCATTTGTATAAATCTGATCAAAGAAATGTATGAGCGAGGAAAATAATTAAGGAATGTTTGATAACAGCAATTCCTACCTCATTCGTTCTACCATATTTTTTGACGACTGGCTCCAAGCACGTTTTCAATATGGACTGGGAAAATGTCGTCATTGCCTGATATTGTTCTTCACTCTGAGTATCGTTTGACGGGGAATAGACATTGTGGTTCAATACTAGATCTAACATTTCATTTAATGACATTTTGATTGCTAGCTTTTCCAATGGTTCTGCAATGATTTACCAAAAACGTTAATGAATGCAAGAAGAAAGATAAAAATGTGTAAATCCCACCTAATTCTTGGTTGGACTTTAACAAAGCAAGGGCATCGTGATGACACCATTTCCAAAACATGAACGCTGTATTTTGATATTTCGATCGAGCTTTCCTTTTCTTGCTTTGAAATAATGTTCCTTTATAGTCTACTCCCATATGAACGCACTGGCCAATGTATAATTCTAATAGAAGAGGTAAAATTTTTGCTGTCCAGATTATTCTTGCCGAGTCAGCTTCCACGGAGAAATTCAATCTTAAGTTAGAGAAAAGCTCTTCATGATAGCAGAATTTGATCTGTACATCAAAGTTGAATTTTAGAAGACAAATATTTCTTTCGAATTTTCTTTTTTAATATGTACCTTTGAACTTGTTTTTCTTTTCTTTTTCGGAGATTCATCAGACGAATTGCCATTTTGAACTCGATCGAGAGCTATAAAGGCACTCAAATAACCTTCGAAATGATGCTCGGCGTGGAAAAGCCCCTCGTTCAAAATTTTCGTCACCGTATCTTTATGATTTGGTGATATGCTTGCATATTTAGACATTAAAGGTAATATTGTGGACGTACATATAGTCTGAAAAGATTTCTTTGCACTACCAGCAGCCAATGCGCTTAGGAATAGTTTCAAAATTGCTTCCGTAACCTCCATTATAGCAGTAGGAAGCTCTTTTGGCATTGCCAAATCAGCCTTACTCAAAATTAAAGATTCTATCGCGGACAAAGATTTTAGGCAAAGAGCGAGCGGAAGTTTGCACAGTACTGGCTCTTTCATTGCGAACTGTATAGATTTAACTGCACTTAAATTTGATGTACGACATGCGACTTCTGCAGCAAAAGGTATTATCTTTTGTAGAGTGCTCTGGGTAAGGCAGGACGGTAGTCCCTGAACCCGTGTGCTTTGTTGAGAGAGTATGTATAAACTATCTGCAAATACTTCAAAGTATAAATCTAGAAAAAAGTTCCTAGCACGAAGCTCTGAGTTCGAGGTTGTCCCTTGGATAATGAAGATCAGACGCTGAACGGAAAACGGAAGCAATATCTCCGTTGCGATTCTTACAGGCGAAAAATACTGCGACACACCATTATATTCGTCCGCACTCTTCTTCAAAAATTGAAGTAACTGACGACAAGTTTGTGTCTCATCAAGCAACGTTTGAGGATGTTCATGATCATTCTTCTCGTCGAAAGATGGCGATGACACTGGTACATAGAGAGAAGTAGATAAGCTGCTATTGCTAGCTTCTATTGCTGATTGAAACTTTACAATATCTTCCAAAATATCCATTTTCATACAAGATTATGCAAAACACTCAGCTGATTTTTGCCTTTGATAAAATTTGAATCTATATCTCTCATTCCAGTGACAGGGTGATGTTGTTGTTGTGTACGAGTTAATTGAACGATATGAAATTAATAGTGTAAACTTGGGTGGCCCTGAATGTCAAAGTTCGTTTCTTAGATGTCGTGGATGCCTTGCTACAAGTTACTTATGATTATATTGAAAGTTCCCATACGAAAATAATAACATTCCTTACCGATTAACGGGACTTGCAATGTCATAATAATTATACAGAACGAACTTTGAAGAGTTTTGACAAATGGACTAAAGTTTCAATAGATGGTAGATGTAGAGAGTGTTCGTCTCCGCCATTCAATAATCGTAGTGTACAATGTATTTCAATTATCCTTTTAATTTCTTGATCACTGCGAAGAACACTAATAGGGAGACGAGAAGGATTTGCAAGAAGACAAGTGACAATTATGGAGGTGTTCATTACTTCATCTAAACCTCCAGCTTCCCAATCCGGGGTCAAAGCAATTAATGTCGAGAATGGAACCGTCAAGACACTTAAGTGCCCATATGCGGTGAACTCAATTTCGCTTACGCCACATAAGTCCTATTTGATGCACATTGGTACGAGCAAGAAGGATGTCTATGGGAGCCTTTTCGCTTCGTCTTCCTTAAAGTGGAAGTGCAGGTTGAATTCGAACATAACAACTTCGTTTATAACGTCACACTGCGGAAGTTTCGTCTTCGCAGGTAATTCGGAGGGATCTATCTATACGTGGAATAATCTCGGCGAGTTAATGTCAGTTATCAAGGCTCAATATCGAGCTGTTACGAATATCGAGCTTATCAGTAACGGGTCATTTTTGATGTCGGCTGGTGAAGAAGGAACATGTCATTTGTGGAATCTGGCCGACTTGTGTTCCGGGTCCGATGACGACGACGTGACAGCTTTGCATTCATGGTCGGAGCATAATCTCCCAGTAACATCATTCCTTGCTCTACCTAATAATATTATGGTCTCTTCGGCACTTGATCGTCTAGTTGTAATTATGGAATGTTGCAATGGGCAGGTATGAAATTATTTGATATTATTGGATTTTGCGAAGGTGTGCACTTTGTATGTTATATTTTCCCACTCACTCACTTTGAATTCTCAATTAGACTTTATCTCAGATATCTGTACCGTCTGCTATTCAAATAATAACAGGTGATTATAGAAGAATATTTGCTGGAGGTAAATTTAACAAAGATGATGATCTATTTAATCTTGTTTATAGCATGAGATAAAAGTTTTCTTTTCATTACGTAGCTGCAAATGGAGATATTTATTGTATTGATTTGGCAGTTCAAGCTGCTAAAGAAACAGCAGAAGGCGTCAAAATGGCTACGCAAGAATTTCAACAATCCTCGCGTATGACAACTCTAAAAGGTCATGAAAGAGCAGTAACGGCGCTATTTCTCGCTTCTGATAAAATATTGGTTTCGGGAGCAGAAAACGGAGAAGTAAGGATTTGGGATCTTTCGAGCCGATGCTCTACGAAGATCATTACGCCTTTTGCAAGTGAAATCGCATCTGAGAATTCTGGAGTATGTCCGATTTCCTGCATTATCAAGAACGAATTTTTCAAATGTGAAAAAGATAGAGGTCTTTTTACGAATAAAAGGAAGGCTATGTCTAATCAAAACGACCTTATGTACCAGCCGTTTCAAAGATTTAAGAAAAGCTGCACGGAAGATGATCTGACGAAATTTCTGGTTGCTCCGCGAGTTTTGTGTAACGATGAATCATTACAGTTTTGGAGATATCCAATAAATACCTGTGTAGAAAATCATAGTTTTCGTCGAAAATACTCAAAATCTGAGGAGAAATTGTGTGTGGACAATAATAGCGACGAAATCAGTAGCTTAAAATCGGCTTTAGCTGAAGCAGAACAAAAGATTGAAAGATGGGAAAAAGTGAATAACAAACTGGCAGCAAAACTCCAGAAGGCAAAAGCTAAATCTTGAAATTCAAATTCGTCACCCTGCTTACTTTTTGGAGACTAGCGGCAGAATTCGCGAGCACATCATCTAAACGGTTGCTAATTTTTTCAATGTTTTCGTCAAATGATAGAATATCGATTGATTGTATGATATTCTTAATTTCTTCATTACTTGTAATGATAATGTTACCAATTTCATCTTCATCAATCCAGCTTTCTCTCGGCAGCTCTTCACAATACTGTGGATCAGCCATAGCTGAGTTTGGACAACGTGTCAACTTCGCAGCTTTTTTGAATTTCCTTACTTCGTAATCTAGTAAAAGAACACTCGACAAATGTTCATCAATTAAAGAATGATATCGGATATTTTGGCAGAGAGGATTAAACAATGATTTTTCAAAATTTTGAAACGAGAGATACTTAAGATGCTTATTTTTACGAAGATTCTTTAGTTCCTCTACGTCTTCAATTTGATTACCCTCAAGCTGCAGAGATGTTAAGCACACAAGCTCTCCCAAAGCTTGTGAAGGGATTCGCTTTAGATTATTACGAGATAAATCAATCACCTTCAGGTTTTTGAGGGTTTTTAGCCACAAAAGCGACTTTACGTCAAGAATGCTGTTAGAACTTAGGACTAATGAACGCAAATAGATTGGAGGACTTTCGAATGACAAACACCAATCTTCATCTGTTTTCTTATCAGAACAAAGACTCGAAAAATCGAGGTTTGTGACAGAACCAGAGTCGCATCCACGAATAGACGAAAGCTCACGGATTTGCGACTCTGTAATGTGTATGACCATGATCGAGAAGACAACGTATATATTCAACGAGGATATAGAGAGAAAAAGATTAGGTTAAGAGTAGTTCTTCTTTCACACCTATAATACCTTAAATCTTCACAGAAAAACTGATTGAAAGGATTTGTATCTTTCAAATACATAAATCTCTTTCGTATATATATATATATATATATAATATCTATATCCATTCCAACATTAATCGTTCTTTACCTGGTTGAATCCCTGCCTCTGATAACAACAAGTCTTTATTTGTGTCTTGACATTCGATTATTCTTCTCGGATATTGTGTTGCTAATCTAAATGGGCGTTGTTGATCCGTGACTGATGATGCAAATGCGTACAGATCACTAATTTTTGCCGTTAACACATCAAATCTTCTCTCCTTTACTCCATTACTACTCTTCACTATGACTTTGCAAACGTTGTGCTTTTGTTCCTTTGGTGGTTCTTCTAAAAGATTTCTCGAAAATTTATTAATTAGTTCGTTCTCTTGTCCATCCCTACTTCCCTCATACGTTTGACTTCCATCAACATTGGAGCTAGACGCAGTCGAAGACAATTTTTTGCCTGCATTAGTGCTGAGCGGAAGACTCTTCGAATTATCACCGCTACCTACATTAGTTTCTTCTGCTGATATTTCACCGAAATTGATTTCGACATCCGTATTAATACAAGAAACAGCATTGAAATTCGAAGGAAAAACTTCCCCTATTCTTAAATCAAATGCAGTACCTCTGTGCCAGGTATAGATCAAATCTCCTACCACCAATGTTCCTCTGGTAAGGATGATTGACTTTGACAACGAAACATAATGATATTAGCACGATTGCATTCATTCCCTAAAATAGGATAGAGATTAATCATTTACCTTCTCAAGAGCGACTTTGACGTCTTTCAGGCTATAAAAACCTTTGTGTATTGCTTCAGTACTTGGAACGAGTGTGCACGACGTCGCTTTTGGCAAGGAAACCATTGTAACCTCAATATCCACACTGGGGACGTCAAACAAACCCCAAGCAATATGTCCAGGTGTTTTATCATCATCATCCATATTAGCTGCTTGTTCCTCATTGTTATAGCCTACTTCATTTCTAACGTTTGCAGGATCAATAGTCCGCATTACTGGGACCGACGGCGACTTACACAGAGATTTAGAAACAATGGATGGAATGCCAATGAATCCTTCTTCTTGTGAAAATTCAATTACCGTGGCATATGTGAACGATAAATACTTTAAATTCATTTCTTCATCATACATTTCTCGTCTGAGTTTATCTTCTTCCTCGTCACTTCCTTCGTCGACATTCATTGTTTCTTCGTTCTTATCCTTCCATCTTTCATCCCAATCGCGAATGGATTGAGAAGCAGGAAATCCAGCATAGTTCGGATTCAAAACTCCTATCCGAAACATAAGAGGCGATATTCCACTCAAGTCATTATTGAATCGTTGCATCAAAAGTTCTAAAATGCTCACCGGCAACGTGATTTTGTCACCGTCGCCATGGATGCTCACCGGCCTTAACTTCAAATCAGGTTCGTCCCTGCTTTTTCCGAGACTAACCAGGCGGAGTTCCTGTTCCGAATGCGTTAAAATCGACTTCATTCGTGCTTCCTTCACCTGCTTTTCTTCACGAGCACGTCGACGTTCCTCTTCCTTTTTCTTGTTCAAGGCCTTTAATCGCTGAACTCGTTGTTTTTCTCGTTGTATGTCTTTATTTCGAGCCCGAATCGCTCCGTTCTCCTTGTTAACTCGCCGTACTGCCGAATCGAAATCCATCATTGTTCAGAGTTGTACTGGTAGCAGTATTAAATTAAGGCGAGGAATGATTTGTGTGGAATGGTATTCTTGTTGTTGTAATAATAAAATGTATGTAAACAAACGGAAGGCATAAAGCGAAGGGAATTTGGGAGATTATCGAAGACTCCCCAGAGAAGAAAATTGAAAATTGAAGATTGTGAGTTGTTGTCGGTATTTTCAAAGCTCGTCTATTATTAGCGAACTTTGAAAGAGTTGCGGTAATGAGCAAATGAGGAGCGGCAGCGATGATGCGATGGCGATGATACAACATGTCTTTACATACACAAATAAAATACAAATGTGTATTGATACATTGTACTTCGAAATATTTAACCCATATCCATATCATATACACCCACTCGATTCGTCAACTTACCCGAAATCATGGCCTCTACTGAAGCTCAAAACCAAATAGATCCCAATCAAGCACCGACGGACGAGCAGAAAGGTGAGATTCTCGTTTCGGAATATCCCCCACCGCCACACTATTATACACACAGTAAAAAATTAAGCCCTCCGCCGATACCTGTTGATGCGTTCATTAAGGCCTCAGAAAATGCTATAATGCAAGCTGCTTCTGCTGCTCCAAATGCAACGGGTGAACCAAAAGAGCAACATCCCCCAGATATTGAGGCAGAAAATGTTGCAGATGATTTAGTTGGAGTATTTCGAGAGGTCGTCGAGGATCCGCTGTTAGTTTACCAGCATTTTGTGGATAAAAATGACGAGGATCCTAAAGTCACGTTTGAGAAGATTAATAAATTGAACGATGAATGTCTAACGAAATTCATTGAACTTGTAAACGATTTGGTTTATCGACCAAAAGAGAACAAAGCGAAAAGGGATGAAGTCTCCAATCTATTGATGCAAATGATGATAGAAAGTAACAATTTTAGAAGCCATCAAGCTCGAGAAATTTTAATAGAATTACTGGAATATAGATTATCGGAAAAGAAAAAGGCGTTGGATCAATTAAAGATTGCTTTGAATTCCTCTAATGAAGTTTTGGACAAAATAAAGGCGGATGGATCATGAAGATGAAAATAATCACAATGGTATTTGACATGACGATATTAAAGCAACAATAACATTCTCCATTGATTCTATCATATTAAAAGTGTAAATATTAGTCATATGCTGTAATGGAAGTGCTCTTGTCTGAGACAAATTACTCGCAATGTATGACACTCTCTCATGGAACATTCTACAAAAAATGATGCCAAAAACTAGTAGAGCCAACTGCTAGAATTTTCATCATCACCACGGTCGAACACTTCAGGATTCATCAGTGTACCGCTATCTGTTGCCATTTGAAACCATGGCAGAGACTGTCGTATTCATAAATGAAATACCTTTTCAAGAGCGTCGATAATAATTTAGATTTTCAATATCGGAAAAAATCTACCGGTAAACGAATATCTAGGTAAAAAATTGGAAAAATCGCACCCCTCCGCTAGGGGTGGCTGAAAGTTCGGAAAAACTTTTTTCATTGAATAAATCTTTTTCCGAACTTTCTACTCCCCCCTAGCGGAGGGGTGGAAAAATCGGTGAAAGGAGTAGAATGTAGAGTGCCCTTCATTTTTCACTACTTCCATCATCCAACACACTGCGACTTTGTGACCCCCCCCTTCTCCCCCCCCTCCCTACCACCTTTCAGTGACGACGGATCGGGTAAAGGCAGTATAATATGTCACCTAGTGCTTACGAGCTCCTGCGGGAGGCAAAGATACTCCGTAATAAGAAACGCCTTGTAGAACTAGGACTTGACAAACCAATCATTAGAGAACGTGAATCTGATACACGTCCTCGTAAAAAGCCAGTAGTTGCGAAGAGCACTGTGTCTTCGACTGGCACTCAAAGTACCGTCATTTCTTTACGGAGGTCGTCAAGATTGGAGAAGTTATCGGTGAGCAACACAGGCAATGGTGACAAGGTTAGGAAGCGTAACTTGAATGAAAACGTAGACGAATTATCGACGAATCGATCGCCTCGCAACTTGATAAAAGATAAGAAACGCCAGCTTTTAAATGTACCCACCATATCAATAGACGATACAGTACATCCGCAAGAGTTGATGAGAGCAAGCGCAGAAAGGCGGAAGTCAAGAGAGATAATGATTGATACGGATCGTATCCTAGCGCATGCTCTTGGGAAGTATGCCAGTGAGAAAATGGGCAAAGCAGCTGTGGTAGAATTTGCTAGCTTAAACGACAATGTATCTTTCAATAAATACTCTGGAGTTCTTGAGTGGAACAATAGCCTATTTTTGTGGGTGAATCTTGGAGGGCCCAATACATTTACAGAAAATAAAATGACTTGGTTTGGAGGAAGTCGAATGCATGACGAAAGTGAAGTCGTTAAAAGGCTCATAAGAGCTAGCAAAGCCCAGAGATGTGATGATTCAAGTGAGAGTGTTTTGTTGTGGGTTCGCTTCATGGATGGTAGCAAGGCGCAGCCATATATTTGTCTTGGAAGATTGGCTTATGTTTACCACTCACCAGGCACGCATCCATTGGAGTTCGAGTTTGAGCTGATGGATTACAAAACACTACGGGATTCTTGCCCACTTCTTAAACATATTCCTAATATGCTCCTTTCAAAGGCGGTATAGTATTCGAATTCAAAAAAATTGTTTGACTTTCATAAAAAATGCCACAGTTCTGTTCTACTGAAGATATGGCATCAAAACTCTTCCCCTCGTTCCACGATAGTGATCTTGTTCGTTCTATTGTTCGTCAAAAAATTGTCATTCTTGGTGATGCTGCTGTCGGAAAAACTGCTATTAGAAAAGTTTTGAGCAATGAACCATTTCCAGAAGCTTACAGGATGACACCAGACGTTGAATTTTCAGTGCACAATGTTAAAAACATTTCAGAAAAAGTGAATGTTGAACAATATATCTTTGAAATACCCGGTAATAGCAGCTTATTTCATCAAGGAGGAGATTATTTCGAAAGTTGCTTTCAATATGTAGATATCATCTGCTTGGTATACAACGTTTGTCAAAATGATACGTTCCGTGGTCTCGTAAAGTGGTTAAAGTATGCAAAAGGCTTTTGTACTAGCGCTAGCACGAAAATATTTGTCATTGCAAATCAAACAGATCGACGCAGAAGTAACGGAGAGAGTCTATCTAAATGTGATTCTTTTAGGACGGATGATAACGGTATAATGGAAGTACATGTCGAATCAAATAGCAACGATGTAAGTGATTTTTGTGAAGAGCACAGTCTTGAGCTATTCGAGTGCAGTGCTTATCTTAACGCAGATCATTGTAGCGTTAAGACGATATTTGAGGATTTGGCTTCCAGGAGTATTTCGTATCAATCTAGTAGTACTGGTGAACGAAATGAAAATGAAAGTACACAAAGTTAAGAATACAATGCAAACGTTAAAACTTGGTATGAAGTGTGCAATCTATATCTGAATGTATTAGTAGTAGTCTTTATATAGTGATACAATTTTTTATTTGTCTTGACGCTGCATGATGAGACACGTGCTTACCAGTAGCAAAAAACAAAAACGCCCTGATTTTCTTTATCCCCTTTCAACCTCGGCATTGCTTCAGATAGTAAGTCAAATTCGAATAAAATAAATTTGCATATGCGCTCGCATTATTATATATCAAAAGCTTTGATATAGGCTTCGACCATCGGGTAACCTATATTTGCTCCGCAATCAAATGCGGTCAATAAGTGTCCATCTTTATATATTCTAACAAAAGGCACCTTGTCTACGCCCAACCGTTCACAAAGAACTTGATTTTCACCGAATTCAACTTCCGCAAATCGAACATTTCCTTTTTTGATCAATTCATTCGCATCGTTACCCCTTCTCACTACATCACCTTTTTCACGGATGAGCTTAGGCCATCTCATCATCAACTTCTGACATTTCTTGCAAAACTTTGCTGTAAAGACAACCACGCAAAGGCGCTCATCTTCATCTAAAAACTCCTCGTAATCTATGTGACCATGAAGATGCCATAGATCTGGCACGCCTGTTGTCGGAGGCGACGCATGAGAATGTAGCTTCGTCTGTTCGTTGCCGTCACCATCCATTGGAATAAACGCCGTCGAAGTCACGTGTCGAGACGTTCCAGAGGTCAATCGTAACAATAACGCTCGTTGGTGCTGCCCACTTAGGCTGATATTCGAACAATCTTGACGGCTGGAGAAAAGAAAGCCGTTGATACTTACAATCGCCAGTAAGTTCAGTGACGTTATCCAAAAGAAAAGTCTCATCATGATTCTCGTCATTCCAATTCTATATAAACATAAATGTCTTTAACAGAAAATCTTTCCCAGCCTCATTCAACACTCGACTATGGATAAACAATTGTGTCAGAGTGTGTTTTAATCGATTTCCTTAAACTCTGTGTGCGAATTGTTTTCTTGGCGTTCCCAAACCCACGAACGAGAAAGAGCAAGTCAGTATGTTGGACATCGTTCCGTAGAGTAATCGCAGATGTTGATTTAGTCGCCGAACTTTGATGTCATGAACGCGGAAACACGTCATGACTAAATGCTCCCTGCCAGAGTTGATAGTCCCGACAGCATTTATCACAAATTCATCACGACTTGCACATTCTTTTCCGAACTTCTCTTACGGAGAACCGAAAGGTGAATTTGAAAAAGTCTCTGCAAGCCTTGGACTTCGCACATCAACAACAGATGGCGTGTTCCTCCTGCAGAATATGTCATAATGTAATTCTCTCTCGTTTTATTAATTTGCATGATCCGGATCTTGTAATACATTGGAACCATGATATGTGAGAAGGTAATAGGAGAATGTGTTGTGAGTTTTGTGATAGTCGAAGGGTATTTTTATAAATACAACATCGGTAGTTTCGTATGAAGGTCTAATCACACGACTTTTGCTGAAAATTAAGATTGATCTTTTCTTAGCGGTGTTGTGAAATTATGATATGAAACTGCATATTCATCGTGATGATGCATCTCGTACCCCAACATTGAATCCATCAATGCCGGGTACACGAGCAAGTTTGTTTTGATGTTATGACCTAAGACGCTCTTCACAGTGTGCACCGGTACATGCAATGAAGTGACACTTTTGTATTGTGAAATTTTACGTTTCTTTCTCTTTTGTTTTGTATCCATTATAAAGAGTAAATGTTAGCATTTATTCATGTAATACGCATCTTTTTCGAATTTGCGCATTTAAACTTTTAATCGGATTCAATGAAACTTTCAGAATTAATATGTTTGATATTTGTTGACATATGAATATAATATATGAAACCTTTTCTACAACTCTCTACTCTCTCGTATAATGTATACATGTACGTAGATATGTGTTCGTAGGTGTGTGTCTGGTGTAAGCAGTATGCACCCATGTAATATATTCAGTTTCTAGCACAGCAATATTCTATAATGATCTTTTATTCACCTTTCCTTTCTTTTGATACTTAAAAGTATTATATTCTTGAAATTAGTATCTTCCTGGGTCCTTTCCTTCTACTTAAGCATCATCAGAAGATGCTGTGAGTAATCTGTCCGTCTCTTTGAACACTGAGCACAAAGTTCCGAGGTATTCAAAAGTAAATAACTCACTGTTAATGCACCGGATTAAGAGAAAAGGCAGTAATAACCATTTCATTACGAAATATAATGGACATAAAAATTTTGGGTTAATTGGACTCACAACGAATAACTAATGCGCAAATTTAGAATTTTTTGGATCTGAATGGACCATAAGACGACATCACGACTATCAATAGTTCAACCTCTCTTCTTAAAGTGAATAAGCTTTTTTTGTCCTCCATATGATGTCTCAAATCATTAATGAGAACTAGACTTTATGTTAGAACGTATGCTGCGTATAAATAGATCTTCAGTTTGATCGCCAAATCCTTATTTCCACTATATTGATCGTGGAAACTCTACAACATCCACGGAATTTTCTTATAGAAAAGAAGTTTTGTTTCGTCAATTATGCGAGACAAGCATTACATTTAATCATCCGTCTTTGCTCGGGACGAACCATTTAAATAAAAACTATGCCGCGTCAAATACGTATTAAAAATATATACTACATTACAAAATTCACTCAAAAGATTAATCACGAAACAAGATTGGAGCAATTCAATCATTTATGTGAATAACAAGCAACCATGATGGCAGTACAGCGGTGGCCTTTCACTGCGGTAATTTTCCTATTGTCCCTGACGCTTATGGTATGGGGCAAAAACAAGGAGGAATCTGTCCCGACGAAAGCCCCAACTCTCATCCCGAGCATGCGACCATCGTTTGCTCCTATTAATCCTACAGGCTCCCCAACGAAACCACCAACGCGCACGCCAACATATTCACCGACTCCGGAACCATCTCCCGAACCATCTCCAAAACCGACGAATGTGAACGGCGAATCATTTACGCGGTTTGACGTTTCGATAAATCCGTTTAGTCTCGTTATTGGTCCTTTGAGCGAAAAGTTATTGACGAATGATCGTGAAATTGCAGAGCAGATATCAGAGAGTCACTTGAAAGAACTTTGGGATGCTAGGCTTAATAATACTCGGAATTTGTTTAATTTGGTATCGATTGATAAAGAGGATGTATTGACCCGAAGGATTTTGCAGACATCAATGACAAGCGACCGATTTTTTTTCAAAGGTACTGCCGTCCTATTTTCTACAAGTCCTGCTTTTGTCAACCCAGCTTTAGTTAACCAGTACATTTTATTTTCGGCTTTCGAAAATGAAGAGGGGGATATGTACTTGGAATCTTTAAGCGAGGTTTTCAATAACGAAGATATAACCTTTGTAGAAGCTGCCTCAGTGGAGTTGACAAATAATTCTCCAACGATTGTTCCTGTTGAAGAAGAGCCATCGTCTTCCAGTTTTTGGGATGACTATGGTTTGTTGATTATCATTGTATGTTGTTCCATCGTTACTTTAGCTTTCATCTTTGTTGCGAAAAAATATTGGAGACCATGTGGAAACGATTCTTCATCAAAACGCAATGGACGAAATTCTAAAAAGCAATTGGTAGATGATTCAGAAGGACCGAAACAATTTAGTCGAAAGCGATTCTTTGAAAAGGAGCCAGAAACTGATATGGAGCTAGATGCAAATGAATTTGAGCATAATTTAGATGAACTAGAAGGTAAACAAACATGCTTGTATGCATTCAAATATCGATTTATTTTACTTATCTTAAATTCTTCTTTTTCAGACCCCACTTCCTTTCAGTTTCAAGACCAAGATCCAACCGAACAAGCACATTATTATGCTTTTCGGCATCAATATAATGAAAACATTGATGACAACGAAATGGCCAAAGCCGCCGTGAAGGGTTCAGCGATTGCTACTTTCGGTAAGTTCTCTAATATGTAGATAGTTAGATTCGAAAACGAACAAATGCCTATGCTTACTTGTTATACCTAGCAAATAGCGATGATGCTCCTTCACCCTTAAAAGTTACTCAACGATATCACATGCAAGAAGAAAACATATCACCTCTGGGAAAATCACCTGATTCATATTATGGCAGAACACCGAAGATACAACTACAACCAAGTGATGAAGACACGATTGAACTTGAAATTCCGTCACCTGATATATCGCCAATCCTGCATAAAAAGAGTTTGCAGACTGACCCCTCGTACGTGTCTGAAGCTCCACATCAGTCATTTAGAAACTCTCGAAAGAAAAGTAGTAATTCACCTTCAGACAATCCCAAGGGAACCATTACAAAGCCTTTGACTGCACAATCATCGGTTAATGATGACTGCCTGATTAATCCTATATCTCAATTTATTTGCGGAACTACAGACGATAATTACGATATGCCGAGTAAGGGAAGCTTGCAACAAATTGTAGTGGAGGCACCATCAGGAAAGTTAGGAGTTTATCTCGATGGCACTAACGTTGCGAAGGGCCAACCTTGTATAGTTCACGGATTAAAGGGGTCTTCGGTCTTGCAGGGTAAGTTGCAAGCAGGTGATATCCTTGTCAGTATAAATGACATCGATGTGCAGGGGATGGATGCTATGTCAGTTTCAAAATTGCTATCTCGATCAAATAAGGTCAACCGACGCATTACAATTCTTCGACCATCTTCGGTATCACCCGAGCAGAAATCTGACTCCAATCCTGAAGAAACATATCATTCGATAGTTTCGAATGCAAAGAAATCGTTAAACAGAGAAAGGTCATTCTCTGGTAATAGTCGTGAATTAAGAGATCGGAAGTATAAAGAATTGGAATTCAAGAGTATAAGAAGTGGTCGATTTGAAACCATGAACGCTGATTATGACAGCGATGTTAGTGACGAAATAATTGTAGATGATTTGGATTAGGTCTGAATCTATGTAACATGTAATGATGTTTACTTATTTTTGTTAAGACCTACCGGGTACTGTTTTATAAGGAATATCTACTCTTGTACATTTTACAGATTACTCCACACTTTTAACTCGTTACTACTGGTTCGGAACAGGAGTAGTAGCAGTTGATATCGGTGTCGTACGTCCTACATGTACCAATTTCCTATTTTACTGTTAGTCATTTTCCAAAAGAGAATCGCCATCACGCCATCACCATCAGGGCTCTCTCTCTCTCTCTCTCTTTCTCGAGGTCTCGAGGGATACTTATACGAGATAGACTATTGACAACTGAGACAGACCAACGGAAATATGATAGATGGACAGACGGACAGACAAAAAAATAGGAAATAGTGAACTTGAGAAAATTACGTCCCTAAACGGGATATGGAGAAAATCTAGATATTTCTAAGATTGAGACCACTCATTTATCGACCTGATCCAAACGACATGCATCGCGTAGTCAATAAACTTACACCAACCGTGTCACGTAGTTATCAAGCATCACTTGCATTTCGATCGTGTGCGGTTATAGGGACAGGAATATCGTCATACAGAAAATTTTCATCCAGAGGTACCAACCAGGATGAAGAAGAGATCAACAGATCAACTGGAAGCACAATAATCCAAGGACCGTCGTTACTGACGTCTACGGGAGTCCATCGGCCTATTCCGTCACTTTTTTATTTGCCTGGTCTAAGGAGTATTCCTTTCTGGACTAGAAACGAACAGATGGCATACAATGATCCTATAGTGAAACAAATATTGAGCCATGTGGAAGGACATGCAGAAACAATTACAAAGGAATATCAAGCTGCTGTGATGGGAGTTAATAGACGTGATGAAAATGCCGCACTTGATGTAGATTATGATCTTGCTAAAAGTGGTGGTGAGCATGCAGATGGTGCTCTGCACGAGGGACAGTGGGATTGGCATTCATTTATACTTAAGGGTAAGAACGTAAGAAGCAGATTCTGTAATGTGCTACCGATAGTTCAATACTAACGATGATAACTTTATACCATTGTATCTTTGTCATTTGCACATTTGGGAACAGGTGTAAAGCAACCAAAATTTACTGAAGTTTGTCCTAAAACAGTGCAGTGCTTGAATGAAATTGAAGATCTTCTATTTTCAACGACACCTTTCTCATTTGCATTCTTTTCCACTCTGCAACCTGGGGCTTCCATTAAAGTAAGTTCCAATCTCTGTGTTTATGATTTTATGAAAGGTCTAAATTGTTGACACTTTTCTTACTTTTGTCGTAAAGCCTCACTGCGGTCCAATGAACTTAAGGTTAAGAGTTCATTTACCTCTGATTGTTCCTAGCAACGGAGATTGTGGCATATTTTGTGGAGGACAAAAAAGGAAGTGGGATTGTGGAAAAGCTCTTGTTATTGATGACAGCTATGTTCACGAAGTATGGAATCACTCCAGGTAATTTTCGAGGGATCATAATTGATATTCCCCTTATTTCTGCACCATCTTATTTATATTGCGTTGTCTTGAATCACAGCGAACCTCGCGTTGTTTTTGTTTTTGATATCTGGCATCCCGACGTGAAAAATATAGAAAAGGAAAACATTAATGAAATGTTTAAATTTGCAAAATCTGAGGGTTGGCTCTAACATGAGTTTTGATGCATTTTCAATTATGTGAGGGATTTACGGAACCATAAACTTTCCTCAAAGCTATGGTGCTATGGTCGTGCAGACTGCCTTCCTGTCGGCTAGGTGCAAAGGAAAAATTTGCAAAAGAGAGGATGACTACCGACAAGATTATGACAATGGTAAAGATCTGAACAGGCGGCGTAACCTCAATAGCGAGCATCTCCAAGTTATTGGTTTGTGCCGAATCTAATGCATCATCACATGCTTTTGTTAGATTTGCTATTGAGCCGATATGGCTACGTAACACAGAAATATCACAAAGTTCTTCATGACAATTGTCAAGCCTGTGAGTTATTGATATTCCATTGAAAAGTAATCGAAACACAGTTTGTGAGAGTACATTACTGTTTCCTTCTTTCTTGTAGATCTATATGCGGATATTTGTTAGGTACGTCAAATAGACGACATTGTGCTTAAAGATTTTAGTATTTACCTCGATGACAAACATACTCGCATACGGAGGCCAAACACCATCCCAAATTTCAAGGCTAACCAAAAGAGCAATGAGAGTATCATCATGCCCAGAGTATAGTAAAAATTTGTACTTTTGCTCGTTTATTCTTCTCAGAAGATCTGACCACAAGAAAGAAGTAAATTGCTTTGCGAACATCGCATTTTTGAATGTGAAAGGGAAAGTATACAGCCAGTTACCCTTTAGGCGTCAAAATGAGAAAATTATTCAAGAAGCTCCGAGAGATTACATAAGACACTACCACTTACGAAATCAAACAAAGTAGTAAAATTTGAGTCATCATTATCTTGAGTAAAATCATCTATAGCCTTTGGAAGAAAACGATCACTGCATATTGCTGTCAACTGGCAATCCATTACATGACCGTTGACGATAGACTTTGGATCTTGAAATTTTAGATCGTCTTCAACAAGTGATGTCAGAAATTTCGCATTTGCTAAAATTAATATTTCATGGTTTGATGTTAACATTGAGAAGAACTTTGAGACGAGTTACATATGAATAATTCTTTTTCAATTATCTTACCGTTTCTCTTTCCGTCGAGATATTCTTTACTTGACTCTGCGATTTCTCTTAAACTGTGTAATCGAGGACATGCCTTTTCCAATGAATACGGAGATAAGATATCGTCGGGTTTATCAGCAGCTATCAGAAACTGAAAGTAAGTGCACAAATTCAAACCCTTACGTTGACGGTAACCACTTACTATGAAGATCAACTACAGTATTTAGGGAAGTAGCGTTAAACATACTTGATAGAAGAGTTTGGCCCGACATCAAGGTTCGTTGCTCGTCGTCAGATCTAAAGTATACAGAAGTGAACTCATCACCTTCGTCTTGGCTTTCGACAAAAAGTTGACTATATGGCGACGCTGAAGATCCGATGTATGCTTCTTGCAAAATGACCCCATTTTGCGACTGCTGTTCATAGCCTTGTTCAATAAGCTGACCTACTTCGCAAGTGCCTTTCAACTCATTCGATAGCATACTAAAATCGTCGAGCCCATCATATATCTTTTTAAAGAGCAGCCTTGATTGCCTAGTGTTTCCCTTTTCATTGATTGGATTGGATATAATCGTATTTAAATCGCAATCCCATCGACTTTGGTAAGGGTCAGTATCATAGCCAGCCCAACAGTCAAATGCTGACACGAGGTAGAGTAAAAAATGTCAATGAAATACATAACCGCAACAAATAACAGCCTAAGGATCTTCGAAAAACTTACGTCCCCAAGGCGTACGAGCTCCATGTCGAATGAATGTAGCAACCTGTATAATTCTTAATCCGCTCGCGTCCTTTACGGGATAAATTTTCCGCTTTTCCATGGCCTTCGGAGTGGAGCAATAATCGGGATAACTTTCACGTTTGGAGAAATTCGTTGGCACCACGTACGGGGAAGAGCCATCCGCTTTACCAACCAAAAGTAATGTAAATCCAAACGTAGAGATTCGATGCACTGACAAAATCATGGTGAAAGTCTTACTTGACGTTTTTCAAAGCTTGAGGAGAACGAGCTTTTTAACCTCTAGTTTGCAAATATGGATGGATGCAGTTGATAAGATGCCGATGAATAAAGTTAGATATATTTTTATAATTTATAATGCTTGCTTGTCCGATGCGTCCATCATCATACTTGAATTAAAACATGTAAACGATGATTTTTCACTGTCAACTGTCAACTGCTCTCTTTTTTGGATGAGGAGTTTGGAGTTTGTGACACACGGTTTGACGTTTGTGTACCTCTGCTCGTAGACTTCTACACTATATATACAAATGTACGAATCGTACATCAAGTGTGCGAACTCACTCCGAACTTTGATCTGTTAACGGATATGAACTAAGCTTCTCTTATTTCGAGCTATACCGGTAGTTACTTTTCGGGAACGATACGAACTTTACGTGAATTCTGCCCACTGTCCTGCTTGCGAGTACAGTTGCGACTACGTGTACATTGCACGTGTATCGAGTGCACCACCGCAACCGGCCTTTTCTTTGACGCAACTGCTACTTCAGGCCATCAATAATTTAGGCCTCACAACACAAGACTCTTTGATTCAAATCGCGACAGCTAATTGCCGATTTGAAAATTTGAAATATTGAGACGCGGCGCCAATAATACCTTATTAGCAAGACATGCCTGTCTTGCCATTGCCCATGAGTGTCAATGGCCTCAGTAAGAAGCAGCACAATGTTGATGAAGGAGAGGCGAGTAGAAGGAAAAATACTGTTGGGCGTAGGGGTGACCCTCGAATGCACAATGCAGTTGCCATCCGGCAAAAACATCCCGAGATTAGTTTGACGCGCGCTTTGGCACTAGGTGGTTTTGACGTTACAGGTGAAACCGAAGCAGATGCACTGACGAAACTTAGTCAAAGGAAAAATCAGTTGAGTCGAAGGTTGAGATTGCTGCGACATTCCAAGAGAAGTGGAGGAGGCGAAGATAATAAAAATGGACAACGTAGAGGCTCGTCAAGGGATAAAAATGCCTCTTCGAAAAAACTTAAGATGGACAATGTTGCAAAATCAGGCAACGCATCCTCTTCATTTGACGACATATCTGCGGTTACTTCTCCTCATAATAACTCTTGGGCGACGACTTACGAAAGTTTTGCCCAAGTAAATCGAGCGCCTTCTCGTAATTTTGATGATAATCGACATACTGCATATGAGTATAAAAATTCCTATGATAAGGCACCAAAATCTTATAATCCTGTGAACGTGGAATTGAGCTTATCATCAGAACAAGATCGGCTAGCTTTGCGCCCAGTGAATGAATCTCAATATAACCAGAGCTATCAGTTTCCGTTTATTGGAAATAGTGCGCAATCAGGTTATTATCACTTTGGAAGATCGGGATTTAGTAATACAACGACAAGTGAAAAAGTAAACCAAGCGCTGAATATGTATCGAGCTGAAAGCTCATCTCTTTTAAAGCGTTGCATGCTGAATGCTGGATTTGGATTGCGTGAGACAGAAGAATGTGACCCTGCATACATCGCTTTTAGCTCGACGGTAAATAAAACCGAGGCGTCGCGGATTGCTCGTCTACGGTCTATGTTTGCCAACAATGACACATTAACATCGCAGCAAAAAGTACAACATTTGGGTGACATTCCAGATCAGCATGCGAACAAATATATAGAGAAATCTGGTTCCATAATAGATAAGGTCGCTAATACAGAGTTCCTTAGTAACCCCACAAACACGGATTCAGATTCGAACAAAAATAACCTAAATATGGGTAATCAAGAATGCAGTGACGACCATGACCATGATGCGAAAGAACCACATGCAGATTGTCATAAAGAAGGCTCATCAGATGTTCCTACGGAACACAATGAACATTGCAACGTGAACGGCAAGCATGCTCATCATCTGAATGGCAGTTGCGGACACAAGCCCATCATTCACAAACCGAAGGATGGTCCAGCACATGTAGATTTTATGGTGAATGGAAAAGTTGAATGTTACGAAAAGTTCTATCCATCGATACCTTCTGACTCGACCGAAATTATGTGGCCTAGTAAATTTTCTTGTGCGGAGTTAAAGTGCGAACACAAGCGTATTGGTGAATGTGTAGACGAGGTAAGAAATCCGATGAAAACACTCATTCGCTTCATTTTTCTAATTTTTCATTTCTTAGTGCGCCACAGGTAACAAGGTTAGTGATCATTATTCACCCGAGGTCTTTGATGTGAATGAAATCCAATTGGGTACAGATGAATGGAACACGAGTTTCTTTAACGATGAGAGTAAAAATGATGAAATTCTCATTGGCTTAATGAAACTGGGAGAAATTCAAGCCGGAAAGCAAGATAAAAGTGGTAACGATCCTGATTAACAATTGAAGTTATTCACCAGCCGCACCGGTTCGGGTGCATTCGTATTGATTTAAAAAGAAAAATTCGACCTTAGACGTGTTCATAACCCTTAGTGATGCCATATAAAGATAATACATTGTTATAATATTGTACGTAGCCTAAGTTCAAATTGAAAATGCCATCTTCTATCTTTTCTTGGCAATGCATCGAAGAGATGTGGGCGAAACGTGTTTGCGGCGCATATCGTATATCTTGCATGACCATTACAACTTCTTTGATTGAGATATCACATATTCTATCTGAAAGCCCTTGAACATAAACTCGTACACACTATGCACATAAACTCGTATGTAATGTGTCAAAAATCCAAAGAATAGAAGAAATGCTCAATGTCTGATAAAACAAGTTCCTGCACAAACTTCTCAAAACGCTTCATCATCTTTCAAATCATCGACGTTAGTTTCGACAAGATAATCAGGCGCACTATCATTCGCCTCAGCTCTTGCTTCCAACATCGTCCTTGCTTTCGCCAACCACTCTGCAGATCCTTCGCCCTTAATTGACTCGTCCTCTCCGAATTCATCCAACCAAGCAGATAAATCATCAAGATTTTGAATATATCTAGCAAAGGAATCCGGAACCATCATATGAGACTCATCCAGAACTTCCTGAAACTTTTTAATATCGTACTGAAATCAAAAATTTTGTGAGATTTCTCCTCTAACCTACCTATTTCAAAAATCTCTCACCTTATCTCGATTTTGTTCCCTCATCTCGGCCAATTTCGATTCATTTTGCCTAACCTCCTTCTTGTAATATTCATGTTCTTTGAACAAACGTTCACACGCCCGCACCTTTATTTGAAGTGTCTTAGGCAGTGGTGTCGTGGATTTTTTTGGCATTTCTTTATCGTCACTATGGGATAACTGCTCAAAATAATTGAAAACGGTTATGTTGTGGAAAGATTGTGATAAGGAATTTCAAGTTTTTGACTTTTGACCCGCTGCCGCTGCCGCTGGCCGGTGGCCGCTGGGTGGCCAGTGGCCAGTGGCCATTGATCGGAATCTGACAGGCAGGGAGTACATGTATACATGCAACAAAGATGTGTAGTAAACGTTCGCATTTCAAATCCGTTTCAAATTGTAAAATTTATGGTAGAATCATCAAATCTTATGCCGAGTCATGGTAGACATGTGTGTGCATTGCGCATCCAAAAGCTGTCTCATATCTCACAAAAGACAAACAGGAAACAAGACGCACCGAGTACAAAATAACAACTCCCAAAACAAATACCGGTAGATAGATTCATACACGTTACCCTCTAGCAGCAGGTAATTTGATTTAAAATTAAATCAGAATGTTATGGGTCGATAAGTACAGACCGACCCGCTTAGACGCGTTGGATTATCACGCCAACATTACCGAACGTCTAACTTCCCTCTCAAACGACAAGAACATACCGCATTTACTATTTTATGGCCCGTCAGGGGCAGGAAAGAAGACACGCATTAATGCCTTGCTGCGTTCCATTTACGGGGCTCCGGCAGAAAAATTGCGTTTGAGTAAACGTATTTTCAAAACCCCAACGAACCGAGAAGTAGAGATTAACATGATATGCAGCAATGTTCATATAGAAATGAGTCCGGGCGATGCTGGTATATATGACCGATATGTCATTCAGGATGTGATTAAGGAGATGGCCAGCAATAAAGCGTTGAATTCGTCGATGTACGGTAACTTGAAGCAACAGCAGGGTGACGCATCTGGAAGTAATGTGGCAGACTTTAAGGTGGTCGTGTTAAACGAGGTGGATTCATTAAGCAAACAGGCTCAAGCTAGTTTGCGTCGAACGATGGAGAAATATACGTCAAGTTGTAGGCTTATTTTATGTTGCTCCAATCAAAGCAAAGTAATTGAGCCAGTTCGAAGTCGCTGTTTGGGTATTCGTGTTTCTGCTCCCTCGGTCGATGATATCGTGAAGGTTTTGAAAGTTGTAGCGCGCAAAGAACAGTTTACGCTGCCGGATGAATTGGCCGTAAACATAGCTCGAGAGTCAGATAGAAATCTTCGAAGAGCAGTACTCATGTTAGAGGCTTCAAAGGTGCAACAAAACGTGCTAACAGCGGATCAGCCGGTGCAAAAGACTGACTGGGAGTCATATATTAGTCAGATTGCCGTTGACATAGTTCGCGAACAGAGCCCACAAAGACTTTTGTTTGTGAGAGAGAAATTCTATGAATTGCTGGTTAATTGCATACCTGCCGACGTTATATTAAAAACTCTTGCTGTAGAATTGATAAAGAATCTCGACGATACGCTGAAAGCCGAAGTGATTGAATGGGCGGCGTTTTATGAACATCGGGTTTGTATGGGTAGCAAAGAAATATTTCATCTTGAGGCATTTGTGGCAAAGTTCATGGCTGTCTACAAAGCGTATATTAATTCAATGTTTGACGATGATTTTTAGATAAGCCTCTCTAACAATTAGGAGCTTGTCAATGAAATTTTCTAGAACTAAGAATGTTATCTCTTTCTTAAAGGGCTTCGGGAAACATTGTACACTACGACCTGAATAGAAAATGAATTACATACTCTAATATTAGACTCTATATAAGAGCGGAATTCGATTTCTTCTTCTTTTTCTCTTGATCTTGATCACTGTCAATAGATTTTCGTTTCTCCCCTATATGCGTTGTAGAGCTTGAGGATGATTTGTCTACTTTCCCACCAAGGATATATTTCGATTTGACGAACAAATCGTTTGCAAAGTTTCCGCTTTGTCTAATTCGGAGTCCACTGTATGGATTCTCTCCAAAGAACATACCACTGTCTTTATCTGGAAGGCATTTTGAATAGATATGACTTTTGTCATTTCCCGTATTTTCAGATTCGGCCCGTACCATTTCCACAACAGCTTCGGGAACACTTGCCACTAATCTTTGATCGTACAACCATTGACAATCCATAACGGCTTCGAGTTCCGTGTTGGTGCTTATCAAAAAAGGCTTCCCTGATCTTAAAGAGTCAAAAACCTTTTTCCAACTATAGTCTGGGCATGTCAAACCAGGATTGAACATAATGTAAATATCTGCTTCTGACCGTCTGCTTCGGCTTTTAGCGACAACATTTTCGTAGTTTCCGACCAACCCCTCGAATAAAATCCTACAACTGGTTTTCCCCTCATCCAGCACTATGTATTTCTCTTTCAAAATAGGTTTACAATCAATTCCTATGAAGACTAAGTTTATTTGAGATAGTGAGTAATCTTCTGCCATCGCAGTCAATGCCTCTGTGTATGCAGCATACCCCCCATCGTTTTTGCCTTTCCATAATTCCGCATCAGTCGAGGCACCGATAATGTGAAGCGTTACCATTTTATTCCGTTTCTTGCTTAAAACTTTTCGATAAAGTGGTGAATCCGTAAGAACATTTGCCAACGTTGCTGGATAGGATTCCAACTCTGTCCGCACGCGATATCGAGCATCTTCCACTCCATCGGTACCTTCAACCGCAGAAAGCAACCCTTCTTCGCAGTCCTCGTCGATATTACATAACTTCAGAAGATTACACACAATAGGTCCATGACCATGCGCCTGGTCTGACGTTCTACATTTCGAAGAGCAGTAGCTCACTCGTTTGCATCCCTTACAGATATAAGCTTTCTTTGGAAGCGGTGCTGCACATGTAAGGCAAACATCAAAGCCTAAGCGAATGCTGCTATCTTTCTCCAACGCTGCCACTATGCATTTATGATCTGTCTTCGTTTGTTGCTCGGGGAGTGAAGGAATATTGAGCGATTCTAGAAGGTCCATTCTATACGTAATTGGTTCTTGTAAACTCTCACCCTCGCACCATCGCATTTATCATTTATCATTTATTAATGTATCACATGAAGGATTATTTTCATGTTCCTGTCTTCATTAATTTTACAAAGGTTGTTCGACTGTTCGATGGTTGGCTGTCACCAAGAATTCGCACGAACTTCGGTTTGTGGAATACAATTAACATGAAGGCATATGTGATATGTGATGTGTGATGTGTGATGTCATTATCTGCCGGCTTGATCCTTGATCGTGATAGCACACGACGAACGAACGAACACTGATGATCTTGCGTGCCCTTGAAGCAAAAGAAATCGTTGATTCTCTCTCTGTTTCGGTCGCGGAATGCAAATATTTTTCACAAAAAGATCTGCGTTCGCGCACCTTTTTACCTTCCTTTTCTCTTTCCCTCTCTCAACTCTCAACTTGAATAGATATACATTTATACGTACATACTCGACTGCATATATACATATGCATATTAATATATTGAGAGACGAAATCCTTGTGTATCATACCTCAGCTCGAGAGAAGTTAAAGTGATCGATTCCAACTTCATCTCTACGTATCAAAGCGTATTCGAAGACAGCTTGAGGTTTATCATGGTGTCAACGGAGCATCCCAACATCCGATCCGAATATGTACCTGGGAAGACGCAGAAGAGCTCTTGCTGTTTCAGTGTACGAATGATTATTGTAGCTACGTTTGCCGTATGTTACTTGAACACTGTTATTTCGGAAGCTTCGAACGTTGATTTCGTCAGTCGGTTGCTCGTTGGAAGGGATTTTAGTTTGAATCGCCAAATACGTCGTCGTAAAGCTTGTGCTTATGATGATGCCTCCTCCACCCGCAAACGGTATAATCCTTTTGAAGGAAATCCCGTTGCCAAGTACTGCACCTTAAATCCGAAGGAAGCTGTGCGATCAGGTGGCTTTTATTACGGTATTTCAGGGTCGTTGTTGGAACGTTCTATTGCGGAGCAGGTTGGAGATACTAATGCACAAGGTGTTGCCGTCGCGAAGAGAAAGTCGAACAATCCTAATGTTTTGCTTTCTGAGACGATAAATGAATTGCGAGAAAGCTTAAATGAGTTGAGAGAAGAGCTAAAGCTGTTAAGGGAGTTTCAACGGGGAATATTAGGTAGTGGAGAAGAAGGGACGGGGCCGTTCGCTGGGAATGGACCCGCTTTGAACGTTAAGAGAAGGAAAGAAAATTATCATAATGTTGCGAGAGCAGTAGAAGTTTGGGCTGAAAAGCTTCTCTTTCAAGAAGATGAAGATCATGGATGGCTACCTATCCAGTGCAACAAAATCTTTAGGAAAACCTTTAACCCACATGACACCATCCAGTGCTTTCTGAAGTGGATTCCTGATTCCAGAGAGCCCCACGATGATGTCAAGCTTTTAGATGACGGAAAATACCCTTGTTTAAAGGTATACGCTACTCTGGATGCAACTTACGAACAAGTCTGTTACTTTTTATCAAACGAATCAAACCTTCAGAAATACAACGACTTAGTTGTCCGGAACAAAGATATAGAAGAAATTGACGATCACTCTAAGATTTGCTGGGGACAGAGCCCTCAAATATTATTTATTAAACCACGCGACTTTGTCACATTTTGTTCACACCGTTGGAAACGAAATGGAATGCAAGTGGTGGTGAACCAAGCTGTCGAACACGATGAAATGCCCGGGACGGAAAAAGAAGAGAAGGGAAAGACCTGCCGTGCTTATGCATTAAGGGGTGCAAATTGTAAGTGACATCCAGACATGTCGACATTATTTTGGAGCGAGCCCCTCATCCTTCTATTTTACAGTTATTTGGAGAGATCCTGAGGATCCTACGAAAACAAAGTACGCAATGATTGCTCATGCTAATCCTGGGGGAAATTTACCAAATTGGGTGAGCTTTTTACATCATTTTCACTTTCCATTCAATATTCTCTAAATGGAAACTTCTACTAGGCGATGAAGAGTGCGATGAATACGCTAGCTCCAATTGAACCATTTAAGCTTTTTCATAAAATTGAGAAAGGTGCACAACTCACCCGTCCGCCACCCGAAACATCCTTTGTTTCTAAAGGAAACCGAAGTAGTCGACCAGGCGGTCTATCGCAGATGGGATATGCTTGCTTCTGGCCGAACGGTGGTGGCCTATCTGAATATAAAGTTGAAGAAGAATTGTCAGAGGAGTTTAACGAGGATTCTGAACGAAATAATCGCACAGATGTAGACGAAAGATCTGATGATTTATAATACTCGACAAAACGTGTACATTTACTTCATCAACAATGATTTTTGTGCTCGACCCATATGACGAAAACATTATGTCAAAGTGCAACGAACGTTGCTAAAGTGCTTTGTTTATGTGCATTGTGTATATTTATTGTAAAACTAGTTGAATCCAATCTTTAAATACTCTTTCTACACCTTTTGCTACTATCCAATCATGAGGAAAACGATGTCTTTTCAAAATTGTAATTTCAACGTTAGCAATTTACCATCTGCGTTGTTATCCTTGAATTTTGCCCCAAATTCAATAACCGATTCGTACTAGTACACTAATTTTGCCCAATGAAAATAGGGCTTCATGACAAGAAGTTAATCTTGCATTTAGCTTAACGTAGAACAGATATCACTCGTGATTTACCATGAAGCGGAATGCTACACAGCAATCCTGACTTTGTTGATAAACTAACCTCTAAAGATTAACAGGACGCGACCGAAAATCATCTCCAGCTGATATGCACTCAGAATCAGGATGGATACGTGTAGTTAGGTAGATAGCGTGTTTGTCGAAGCTGTCCGTTATGTGATATGGTTACTGAATCATATTTTGCAACCGTTTGCCGATAGACATCACTTCATGGGAGGTAATTCAGCAGTGCTTGGTGCCTACGGTATTATATGAAAAACTTGATGCCAATCGCCGGAGATTATCAACTTATGCATGCATTGAAGAGAACCGAAACCTGGGTTATTTGAGAACCTCAAAATATGTTTTATGAGCGTGTTCAAGTGGACATTATTCAGCAATTCTGTGATCAGCATTCAATAAAAAAATCATTATTCGAGATGTTAGCTAAGATTACCCATATCAGGAAAGATCTGGAAGATCAAAATTACAAGAACACTTTCCGAGTCGACTAATTAAACTTTGTAGCATAATGATGATTCTGCGTTGCCTGCATAGTACACATAAAAATTAAACTGCAAGGACCCTCGTCACTCATCGAAATAGTCGTATGTACCCGACACAATCTCAAGACCCGCGTGCCCATTTTCCTCACTTTTGTACAAATTAGAAGGTGTCTGGAACCTCGCTGCAACTTCATAATCGAAAATTAAGTCATCAAGAGATTGACACTTTCCTCTCGAATATACTCGAAATATAAGTATTTTAGGGCACATGTCTTAGAGCAGATGACTATAACGTATGTTTGTCATTGTCATAACCAATTGTAACCAATATCAGATCGTCTGCCATAATTTTACCAGTCTCTCGTTCCGAAATCACCACGCATGATAAGAAGCCATCTCGTTACTCTGAGCTTGTTCATACTTATCCATTTTGTTACATTGATTTACTATTTTTCTTCCATTTTCACTATTTTGCAATTCAGCAATGCATCATGGGGATCGCAAATAATGACGAAGTCTTCCTTCTCTCGAGCGCAAAAGTGTTAAAAGTAATGCGCAACGAGCCAGCATGGCATGTATATTAACAAAGCAACTGCATACGTTAATTATAGTTTGTCTATATAACAGGAAAAGTTGTAAGCATACAATGTACAT
>Ga0115008_10000228_pt1 | contig 38973 bp, 36 predicted proteins | sample FraStrMetagenome_FD_87164 | JGI IMG/M metagenome (GOLD analysis project Ga0115008, IMG submission 87164) | Marine eukaryotic phytoplankton communities from Arctic Ocean - Fram Strait ARC3M Metagenome | ecosystem: Environmental > Aquatic > Marine > Oceanic | place: Fram Strait | collected... | reverse complement strand
AGGACCCTCTGATTAACAGTCAGATGCTCTAACCAACTGAGCTAAGGAGGAGTGTTTTCGCTATTGCGAGCGCAAATATATAGTATTTTTTATTCTATACAAATACATTTTATAAATTATTTAGCCAAATATGGCTTTAAAAATATCATTCCCGTTGGCGAATAACACCAAGGAGATTAAAAGAAAGAACCCAACCGTTTGCGCATACTCCATAAACTTGTCGCTTGGCTTACGCCCTGAGACCATTTCGTAGAGTAAAAACATCACATGTCCACCGTCTAAGGCAGGAATAGGCAAGAGATTCAAGACTCCTAACATGATCGACAGAAAAGCCGTGATGCCCCAAAAGGCTTCCCAACTCCAGGTTCCAGGAAAAATATCAAAAATTGCTTTGAAACCTCCAACCCCTTTATAGGCGCCTGTACTCGGGGAGAAAATAAGTTTTAGTTGCCCCCAATAAGAAGACATCTGTGAAGTGAAACGATTAAGCCCAACTCCTACACTCTGGCCAAACGTATATTCATTTTCTACAATTTTATAGTAACCCAATTCTTGTATCGCAGAATAATTACCACCTCTATAAATACCTAATTTTCCATCCTGGTCAATTTGAAGGGCTTTGTTGAGCGTTTCACCAGCTCTTAAAACAGTCGCATTAACCGTTTGTCCTTTGTATTCTGAAGCTAAGATTTCAAATTCATCAAAGTATTTAAAAAAAATTCCATCTACACTGGTCAACACATCGCCTTTTTGTAAATCTTGATTTTTGTTTAAAGACGTTTTCTCTACACTGCCCACAATAAAGGGTTGTCTCAGTTCAAAAAATGAGCGGCTTTTGCTGCTGCTGAGTTGACCTAAAAAGTCTTTTGGAAAGGTGACCGTCATTGGCACACCGTTACGCTCAAAACTCACAAGCTGGGCTGACAAAAGATTCTTTTTTAAATCTGAATACTTGACAATCTTTTGGTCATTAATCGCTGTAATATTATCACCCGTTTGTAAACCAAGTTCAATCAGTAAAGGGTTTGTAATCATATATCCATCTTTGATGCTTGTAGCATCAATATCAGAATCGCCATAAGAAAAAGCCATAAATATATAAATCACTGCCGCCAATATAAAATTTACCGTCACACCACCCAACATGATGATCAATCGTTGCCAAGACGGCTTCGAACGAAATTCCCATGGCTGTGGTTCCTGCGACATTTGCTCTGTATCCATGCTCTCATCAATCATTCCAGAGATTTTTACATAGCCTCCAAGAGGCAGCCAACCGATACCGTAAACAGTATCGCCAATTTTCTTTTTGAATAACGAGTATTTGACATCGAAAAAGAGGTAAAACTTTTCGACGCGTGTTTTAAATAATTTAGCCGGGATAAAATGACCTAATTCATGCAGCACAATAAGTAAAGAAAGACTCAATAAAAACTGTGATATTTTAATAACAAATTCCATGTAGTATCGTATAAGTTTGAGCCAACAAATGTAAAGTTTTCAGATTAGAAACAAAAACTTTATTAGAGGTCTGTATTTTTAGGGTTTTATTCTGATAATTGTAGGTTGTGAATTGTACTTTTGTTACTGATAATAGATTCCTATGAGTTCATTTTTTAAAAAATACAAACTGTTCATCACCACACTTTTTGTGTTGTCCTGCATTATTATTACGCTATTTTACAACATTCTTAAACCCATAAAAGTGCTGCCTATTTACCAGCCGGCGCAAGTCAACTATGAATTGGTGGACAGCACCATTCAACATCAGAAAAAATACCACCACATTGCCGATTTTAGTTTAATAAATCAAAATGGAGACACCATTACCCAAGAGTTTTATAAAGATAAAATCTATGTCGCTGACTTTTTCTTTACCACCTGTCAGACCATCTGCCCCATCATGACCGATCACATGCATGACATTCAAAAACAAACCATCTCCGATCCAGATGTGTTGTTGTTATCACACTCGGTAACCCCCGAAATTGATACCGTTGCGCAACTAAAACGATATGCCAGCCAAAAGCTGGTAAACGCCTCTAAATGGAATTTAGTTACAGGGGATAAAAAACAAATTTATGAATTGGCTCGTAAATCGTATCTCGCCGTTAAGGATGCCGGCAGTGGTGGTCCCTTTGATATGATTCATACCGAGAATTTTATGCTGATAGATAAGAAACGACAAATTCGCGGGTTTTACGATGGCACTGACTCTGAAGAAATTGAACGACTCCTTGAAGATATAAAAGTTCTGAAAGCATCGTATAAAAACTAATCTTTTTATTACTTTTGCTTCTTTAAAATGAATCTAAATAAGCATGCGCTTTACAATTGCAGACCTTAAAAAAGGAGAAAAAGGCATTATCACCGATAGCTCCTCTGAAAACATCCCTCTAAAATTATTAGAAATGGGATGCCTTCCCGGTAACGAAGTTCATTTGCTTCAGTTAGCGCCGTTTTCTGATCCTATGTATCTGAATGTGAACGACAGTTTTTTAGCGATTCGAAAAGAAACTGCCGCCTTGATTGTAATTGAAAAAATAAATGGGTAAACAGCTAAATGTTGCGTTGATTGGAAATCCAAATACAGGAAAAACTTCTGTGTTTAATGCCTTGACGGGTCTCAATCAAAAAGTAGGTAACTACCCTGGAATTACCGTTGATAAAAAACAAGGTGTTTGTAAATTGTCTCGTGGAGTAAAAGCAAATGTGTTAGATCTCCCAGGAACCTACAGCCTTAATGCTTCTTCTCTGGATGAAAATGTAGTAATTGAATTACTACTTAATAAAAACGACAAGGATTACCCCGATGTCGCTTTGATTGTAAGTGATGTAGAGACCTTAAAACGAAACCTTCTTTTATTTACACAAATTAAAGACCTCAAAATCCCAACCATCCTGGTGATTAACATGAGTGACTTAATGATTCGCAAAGGAATTTCTTTAGATATTGAATTGTTAGAAGCAAAGCTGCAAACAAAAATAGCGCTTGTAAGCACGCGCAAAAACAGCGGAATAGAAGCGTTAAAACAGCTTATTGAAAGCTATAAAACCATTTCTACAGAGCCGTGCTTAGACACCACTCTCATTGACCAAGACTATTTTCAAAGCCTGCAAAAGGCCTTTCCAAATCAGGATGTTTATAAATTATGGTTAGTCATTACTCAGGATGCAAATTTTGGAAAAATTACCCGCCAAGAGCTAGATGTTTCAAAGTTTAAAACAAAATCAAACCAGGAATTAAAACGCCTGCAACAAAAGGAAGCCATAAAACGCTACCAGTTTATAAATAGTATTTTAAGGGAGGGCCAAACGATTGACCGTTCTAAAGCAACAGGTTTAAGAAGTAAACTTGATCGTGTGCTGATTCATAAAGTCTGGGGATATGTCATCTTTTTCTTGATCTTATTGGCTATTTTTCAAGCCATTTATGACTGGGCTACCTTCCCTATGGACCTCATCGACACCACCTTTGCTAGCTTGGCAGAATGGGTCAAAGTCTCTTTTCCTGGCGGCGGAAAAGTAACCGATTTAGTGGCAGAGGGCATTGTGTCTGGTATTGGAGGCATTGTTATTTTTATTCCGCAGATTGCCTTTTTATTCTTATTCATTTCTATTTTAGAAGAAAGTGGCTACATGAGTCGTGTGGTCTTTTTAATGGACCGCGTCATGCGACGATTTGGATTGAGTGGAAAAAGCTTAGTGCCCTTAATTTCAGGAACTGCTTGTGCCATTCCTGCTGTCATGGCCACTCGTAACATTGAAAATTGGAAAGAACGCCTCATCACTATTCTAGTAGTGCCATTTACCACCTGTTCGGCGCGGCTCCCCGTATACCTAATTATTATCGCATTGGTGATTCCAGACGGCTCTATTATTGGGCTTAGCTACCAAGCACTGACCTTAATGGCGCTGTACCTACTCGGATTTGGAATGGCCATATTTTCGGCTTATATCCTAGATCACGTTTTAAAAACAAAACACAAAACGTTTTTTGTGGTAGAAATGCCTAACTACAAACTGCCCTTACTAAAAAATGTAATTATCACCGTCATTGAAAAAACAAAGACATTTGTTTTTGAAGCTGGTAAAATAATTTTAGCCATCTCTATTATTCTATGGGTGATGGCTTCCTATGGCCCTGGCGATAAGTTTAATAATGCCGAATCATACGTAAAAGAAACCTCAACAGTTCAATCAACCGATGACCTAAACGATCAAATTGCCGCTTTTAAGCTAGAACACTCTTACATCGGAATCGTAGGGAAAACTATTGAGCCGCTTATCAAGCCTTTAGGGTATGACTGGAAAGTGGGTATAGGATTGGTCGCGTCCTTTGCAGCTAGGGAAGTTTTTGTGGGTACATTGGCTACCATTTACAGTGTGGGAAGTGCAAGTGAAGGAGAGAGTATCGAAACGATTAAAACAAAAATGGCCAATGAAACCTATGCCGATGGCACCAAAGTTTTCACGCTTGCTTCTGGAATATCCTTACTTCTATTTTATGCCTTTGCCATGCAGTGTATGAGCACTCTTGCCATTGTAAGACGAGAAACCAAAACTTGGAAGTGGCCGCTTCTTCAACTCTTTGGAATGACAGCAATTGCTTACATTTGTGCTTTAATTGCCTTTCAATTTTTAAAATAACTAGAAATGAACACTTCTTTCCAATCTCTAATAATTGCTGTAGTTGTACTGATTGCCGTTCTTTATTTGTTCCGAAAGCAGTTGTGGAAATCTGATAAAAATAAAAAAGATTGTGGAAATGATGGTTGCGGGTGCTAACCTAAGGCAACATCTAAGGTCATCATTACAATAAAACCACCAATAAACCCAAGGGTAGCAACATCGGTATATTTATCACGCTGCGTTTCTGGAATCACTTCTTCAACCACTACAAAAATCATAGCCCCCGCTGCAAATGCCAAAGCATATGGTAAAATAGGAGTAAAAAAGGTCACTGCAATTGCGCCTATGACTGCTGCGATTGGCTCAACAATTGCAGACAATTGTCCGTACCAGAAACTTTTAAACTTCGTGACGCCCTGTCGTCTAAGCGGCATTGAAACTGCTAGTCCCTCTGGAAAGTTTTGAATTCCAATTCCAAGGGCCAAAGCCACAGCCCCTCCAATAGTGGCTTCAGGAATACCCGCTGCAACCCCTCCAAAAAGAACGCCAACCGCTAAGCCTTCTGGAATGTTATGTAGTGTAATGGCTAGCACCAATAAAGTGGTTCGGTGCCAAGGCGATTTAACGCCTTCTTTTTCACTCTCTTTAAAATTAATATGTAAATGAGGAAGCACCTTGTCCAGTCCAAAAAGGAATAACGCACCCAATCCAAATCCTATCGCTGCGGGAACTACCTTTACAAAACCTTCTCCTGGACTCATCTCAATACTTGGCGCCAATAGGCTCCAAAAACTAGCGGCAACCATGACACCGCCTGTAAAACCAAGCATCCCATCTAAAAGGCCGCGATTCATTCCTTTAAAAAAGAAAACAAGTGAAGCGCCTAAAGCAGTTACAATCCAAGTAAAAAGGGAGGCGTATAGTGCCGCTAAGATAGGGTCTATGCTGCTTAGGTAAGAGATAATTTGATCCATCAAATTTTTAAATTTTTGGCAAGATAATCAATCTCCTTCTATTTTTGAAGTTGTTCATAGGCTTCTTGAACTTTTCTAAATTTTTCTTCCGCACCCTTTTGGTGCTCTTTTCCTAAATGAAGGACTTTATCAGGGTGGTACTTTTTGGCCATTTTTCTGTAAGCGGCTTTAATTTCTGATTTGGTAGCAGAAGGATCAATCTCTAAAATCTTATAAGCCATATCGGAACTTTTATAAAACATAGCTTTGATACTTTCAAAATCTTTAACACTGACCCCCAAATAAGAAGCGATTGAAGCAATTACTTTTACCTCCGATTCATCGACGTGATTGTCGGACTTTGCAATGCCAAATAAAAAATGAAGAAGCTGAAGTCGTGAGGCATGATCCATCATTTGACGGATTTGTAAACATACTTGTCGCGTGGGTATATTCGTTTGCTTAGAAATTTCTTTAAATAATTTGAACGCTTGATTCGCACGCTCTCTGCCGTACATTTGAACAAACTGGGCGCGTACAAAATCCATCTCACGCTGATCTTGCTTGCCATCTGCTTTGATGACTACAGACGCCAAGACTAACAAACTAACCTCAAAATCTCCTGAGCGTGTTGCCGTTTGACTTTTATTAAGACCCACGCCGCTTTTAGATGAAGCATCTAAGAAGCTTCCTACTGCCATTCCAATAATAGCGCCAATTGGCCCCCCAAAAGACCATCCTATTGAGGCCCCTATCCATTTCGAAAATCCCATCCAATATCACAATTAAATTAAAAAACCAAACCTACAAAAAAAAGAATAGTAACAATTAACAACCTTAGGTATTTCTTGAAAAATTTATAGTCAATTTAACATTTGTCACCCTTAAAAAAAGAATCTAATTGACTGACAAATGTGTATCTTTGTCCTTTAATTAAAAACAAGAATTTATGTATCCAGCAGAATTAGTAAAACCAATGCGCGAACATTTAACGCAAGTAGGGTTTGAAGAATTACATAACGCCGAAGCAGTAGACACTGCTTTAGCTCAACCAGGAACAACCTTAGTGGTTGTTAATTCGGTTTGTGGTTGTGCAGCTGCCAATGCGCGCCCAGGTGCTATTATGAGTTTAGATAACGAAAAACTACCAACCCAAACTGTTACAGTGTTTGCAGGAGTTGATAAAGAAGCCGTTCAAAAGACTAGAGAACACATGGTTCCTTTTCCTCCAAGCTCTCCTTGTATGGCCTTATTTAAGGACGGTGAATTAGTTCACGTACTTGAGCGTCATCATATTGAAGGACGTCCTGCAGAATTGATCGCAGAAAATTTAAAGAATGCGTATAACGAGTTTTGTTAATACCTCCCTTTAATTAAAAAAGCCAGACCTGTGGGTCTGGCTTTTTTTTGCTATTCACTAGGCTATAATTTCTACTAAGTCTTCGATTTTTGTGAGTAACTGAATTTTAATAGCCGTTGCTTTGAGGCTTATTTTGTTATGCTTTGAAACAAATATAATTTCGAAGCCTAGCTTTTCAGCTTCCAAAATACGCTGGTCCACTCGTTGAACAGGACGAATTTCTCCAGACAAACCAACCTCTCCGGCAAAACAATAGTTTTTGGCCAAGGCCTCATCGTCATTAGAAGATAAAATGGCCGCGACCACTGCTAAGTCAATCGCGGGGTCATCCACATTGATGCCCCCTGTAATATTTAAAAACACATCTTTGGCGCCCAACCGAAACCCTGCGCGTTTTTCCAAAACAGCCAAAAGCATGTTTAATCGTTTCGCATTAAATCCAGTTGCACTACGCTGTGGTGTTCCATAAACAGCGGTGCTCACTAAGGCCTGAACTTCTATAAGTAAAGGACGAACCCCTTCTAAAGTAACAGCAATGGCGTTACCCGACAAGGCTTCATCTTTTTTAGATATTAAAATATCTGATGGGTTGGTGACCTCTCGTAAACCGGTTCCAAGCATTTCATAAATCCCTAGTTCATGTGTAGATCCAAAACGATTTTTATGGGCTCTTAGTATTCTGAAAACATGATTTCGGTCGCCCTCAAACTGAAGAACGGTATCCACCATGTGCTCTAGTATTTTTGGGCCGGCAATGGAGCCGTCTTTGGTGATGTGGCCTATTAAAATTACAGGGGTAGCGGTTTCTTTTGCAAACTTGATAAGCTCACTTGTACATTCTTTAATTTGCGAAACACTTCCCGCAGATGCCTCAAGGTAATCACTTTGTAACGTTTGAATCGAATCGATTACAACCACGTCTGGTTGAAGTACTTCAATTTGTTTAAATATATGCTGTGTTTTTGTTTCTGTTAATATGTAACATGTATCATTCAAAGGCTGAATACGCTCTGCTCGGAGTTTGATCTGTTTTTGACTTTCTTCTCCAGAAACATAGAGGGTCTTGTAGGGAAGCTTCAAGGAAACTTGAAGCATTAATGTGCTTTTTCCGATGCCAGGTTCGCCTCCCAAAAGAGTTAAGGACCCTGGAACTATGCCGCCACCAAGCACCCGATTAAGTTCACCATCAGCAGTATCCATTCGGACTGTTTTTGCCGTGTCAATTTCAGAAATTTTCAATGGTTTAGACACTCGATTAGGACTGTTTTGAGTTCCTAACTTCCAATCCTTCTTGTCGGGTTTTTGCACTAATTCTTCAGTGATAGTATTCCAGGACTTACAAGAAGAACATTGTCCTTGCCATTTAGCAGATTGAGCTCCACAGCTCTGACAAAAAAAGGTGGTTTTAACTTTAGCCATTAGTATCCGAATTCTTTTTGAATTTCATCTGCTCGATTCAGCATATCATCCTTACTATAACCATCCACACTTTCTAGTGTGTAGGCAGACCTATATGTCTTCATTGCTTTTTTGTATTTATCCGTTTGTTCAAAATAACGCGCTAGATAAAAAACCCCCAAGACAGTTTCTGGGTATTGCTCTCTAGCAATGTCACCCAAGTCTTTGTATAGTGCAAACTGTTCTGTTTTTTCAATCGCTGCAGCGATAGCTCTAAAATCATTAACAAGCATTTGTTTTTCAACCCCAAAGAGCTCATTAATAGTTTTATATTTTTCGATTAGATAGTCTACCGGAGAGGATTCTAATGTTAGAATTTTGTTTTTATATTCTGATCTACTGATCGGTTGAAATACAGAAAATATGCTCTCTAATGCTTTTGGAATCGAATGGGCAACTAACGAATAATGCGTTGCGCCTTCAAAATCGTCAAATTCATAAGACACACTTGGGTTATCTATAACCATCAGTTTTGAGTTGAGTTCAGTTGCCTCCTTTTTGTTTTGCCTAATATCGGAGGAGGCTGTTGATAAATAATAAAATGATTTCGTCTTTTGTTCAAGCGAAAACTTTCTTGAGAGGTTCTCCTGCATATAGGGTGATAGTTGAGGGCTCAGTGCAATAAAAGCGTTAAAAACTGGTGATTTTTTAAAGAAAAAATAGTTTATAAAGTTCGCGGTTTCTCCATGACCAACCGCGGTTCTAAAGTCTAAACTACGATAGTTTTCCGTTACAAAAGGAATGAGTTCGGTTACCACAAAATCATAAAACTGAGCTCCTTTTTTAGAAGGCAAGTAATCCTCAACTGAAAGTGTGCAGTCATCTGCTCTTGACTCCATTTGATTGACCCCTACAACAATGGCATCAGGCATATCCTTCCAGTAAGAATAATAATCAACATTTCCAGCGACGACCTCAAAAAGATAATCTCCGTCAAAAACAATGATTAAGGGATAGTCTTGGTCAGTGTTAGCTTCATAATTACGTGGAAGCTGAATTTTTAATTCGCGGGTCGTCCCCAAAGCCTCAGATTCAATCGACTCATAAAACGTTTGAGAAAAAGAAATGTGAAAGCTAAACAGCAGTAAAATGACAAAAAACTTCATATGATATCTATATATGTTTTGGTGTTGCCAAGTTAAGAAAATAAGCGAAAAATAATTGTACTATTTGGAAGTTTGTTTTGAATACTGTCTATTGAAAAAGGGTAAGTAAAGGAGTGAAAGGCCCCCGAAAAATATAATCATTAGTGTTTGTGAGGTCCACATAATCCAACCAAATGCGATACTGGGATCTTCTGGAATATTAAAAATAGAAAACGCTGCAAATATAGCCAAAGGATAAGATCCAATTCCCCCGTTGGTGGCTGCGATGCTAAAGCTTGCCAAAATAAAGCCGATTAAAATAGCTGCAAAAGGAATATTGCTTATTTCTGGAACAGAAAATGAAGTGACATAAAACATGAGTATGTACATCCCCCAAATGAATAGGGTGTGAAAAATAAATGGCCACTTTTTTTTCATCTTGAAAATACTAAGAATACCCTCCAGTAAGCCGCTTGCAAAAGATTTAATTTTTAAGGCTATTTTTGACTGCCCTTTTCGAATGATTGCAATCAGTATAAAAATTAAAAGAAGACCAGCGACAGCGCCTATTAGTATCTTTAAAGGGGCAATGCTTTCTGAGAGTTTTGTGTAGATAAAATCATATTGTAAAAAAAGCGTTACCGCAATAATTCCAAGCATGACAACCATATCGGCCATCCGTTCTGAAACGATTGTGCCAAAACTTTTTTCAAATGGAACCCCCTCGTAATTTGTGAGAATTGAAGCCCTTGCGATTTCACCTGCTCTTGGAATTGTATAGTTGATTAAATAGGTTGCAAAAACAGCCATTATACTATTTCCAAGCCTTATGTTATAACCCATTGGCTCTAGCTGAAAACGCCAACGATAGGCACGAGACAAGTGACTTAAAAGACCGAAAAATGTTCCTAGGAGAACCCAGGAATAGTCGGCTTCTCTAAAAGAACCAATAAGACGATCAAAGGGAATGATGGAAAATGAATACCAAACCGCTACAACACTTAATAAAAGTGGTACGCTTATTTTGAGTATTGATTTTAGTTTTGAGTTCACCGTTTAGTTTAATAAGTTATTCGCTTCATTTGGAAACACTAAAGAAGGCTTAAAGACTTTAGCTTCTTCTAATTCCATAAAAGCATAAGTGATAAGTATTAAAACATCTCCGATAGACACTTTATGTGCAGCAGCCCCGTTTAGAGTGATTTCACCTGATTTTCTGGGTCCTGGAATTACATACGTATCTAAGCGCTCTCCGTTGTTATTATTAACCACTTGAATTTTTTCTCCTTGAATAATATTAGCAGCATCCATTAAATCTTCATCAATCGTGATACTTCCGATATAATTGAGATCCGCTCCAGTAACTTTTACACGATGAATTTTGGATTTTACGACTTGTATTTGCATGTTGGTAAATATAATTAATTTAAATCTATATTGTCAATTAAACGGACATCTCTTACGAATACCGCAATAAATGCTCGGTATGTTTGATAAGGATTCTTTTGTTGGATCGGGGCTAAAGATTCTACTTCTGAAATATGAAAATAATCTAGCTCAAACAAAGGATGAGCGCTATACTGAGTCGCCACCCATTCAGAAATATTTTGAGTGCTCTCGGAGTTAAAATTCTTCTTAACGACTTGGAGCGTTTTATAAATCAATGCAGATGCATTAATTTCAACAGCACTCAGCCGGCTGTTTCTAGAGCTCATCGCAAGCCCATTAGACTCCCGTTCAATTGGGCAACCAATTATGGTAACTGGTAGTTTTGTGATTGCTACCATTTTTTTTATTATTTGTAATTGTTGAAAGTCTTTCTCTCCAAAGTAAGCGAAGTCAGGACATACAATTTCAAACAAGCGTTTTACGATAGTTCCTACTCCGTTAAAATGACCGGGCCGAGACCTGCCTTCCATTTCTAATTCAAGGCCGTTAAAATCAAAGCAGTCTACTCTTACATTGGGGCCATATATATCCTCAATAGTTGGGGCATACACAACTATTGACTCTTTTGAAAGGGTCTCTAACAATTGAATGTCTTTCTCTAAAGTGCGAGGGTATTTATTTAAATCGTTCGGGTTATTGAATTGGGTTGGATTAACAAAAATACTAACAACAACGAGCTTGTTCATAGCCAAAGCCGCTTTAACTAACGATAGATGTCCTTGGTGAAGAGCGCCCATCGTGGGTACAAAGCCTCGTGAGAAACCAGGTTGCTTTAGGTTATTAATATGGGCGATTAGGCCTGTTTTAGTTGTGTGAACTAGCATTTAGTAAATAATTAACAGCTTGCAAACTTAAGGTATTACAATTAATCTGCATAAAATTTTGTATTTTTGCACGAGTTTTGTTGTCAGTACTTAAACCCATAGTTCATATGAAAGATAAGAGAGTATTATACGTGTCGTCAGAGGTGGTTCCATATTTACCTGAAACAGAGATTTCTTCTATGTCGTTTGAAGCGCCTAGAATGATCAACAAACAAGGCGGGCAAATACGAATATTCATGCCGCGTTATGGAAACATAAACGAGAGAAGGCACCAACTTCACGAAGTTATTCGTCTTTCAGGAATCAACTTGGTAATTAATGATTTGGATATGCCTTTAATTATTAAGGTTGCCTCAATTCCAAAAGAACGTATTCAAGTCTACTTCATTGACAACGAAGAATATTTTAAACGAAAAGCGACTCTAACTGATGAAGATGGGCAGTTGTTTGATGACAACGATGAACGCGCTATCTTTTTTGCAAAGGGAGTAATAGAAACTGTCAAAAAATTAAACTGGGCTCCGGATATAATTCACGTTCATGGTTGGTTGGCATCATTATTGCCTCTATACCTAAAACAATATTACAAAGATGAGCCGTTGTTTAAAGAAAGTAAAATTGTGACTTCTATCTACAACAAAAGCTTTGACGACACCCTAAACAGTGGACTCGTTGATAAAATTAAGTTTGATGAAATTGAAGAAACTCATATTAATGGCTTAAAAACCCCTAACTATTCAAACCTAATGAAGGTTGCTATTGATTTTTCTGATGGGCTAATAAAAGGATCTCAAGAGCTTCCTGCAGAACTAGAAGACTACCTTGCTAATTGTGAAAAACCTGTGCTTGACTACCAATACCCTGAAGCTTTTGCGGAAGCATATACTGATTTCTACACCACAAAAATATTAAAATAAGTCCCCCTTAACATGAAATATATTAATTCTATTTTATTGAAATCTGCTTGTGCATTGTCTATTGTTTTGATGATTCATTCCTGTGACAACGAATTCTCAGAGATTGGATCAGACATTGTAGGTCTTCCGGATTTTGAAATCCAAAATAAAGCTTACCCAATAAAAACGTATAACAAAAGAATAACCCCTTTTCAATCAAATGGTTTAGATAAAGACCTTTTAGGTTATTACTATGACGATGTTTTTGGAGGGTCTACTGTTAATTTTGTAGGGCAAATGATTCCCGGAGATTTTAGCCCCACTTTTGGTGAAAATACTATGTTAGACTCTGTAGTGTTGACAATTCCCTACCCTAGTAGTTCCTCTATTGAGGACGGGAGTACTAGCTTTACGCTGGACTCTCTTTATGGGTCAAACCCTATAAAGCTTTCTATATATAAAAATGATTTTCTGCTGAGAGATTATGACCCTAATGCTGGTATTGGAGACCCTCAGAACTATTATTCAAATAGCACATTAACCTCTGGACAGTCGATTGAGCCATCATTGGAAGGACAACTGCTTTACTACAGTCCTAGTTATTTTCCAAGCTCAGAAGCTATCGAATTAGAAACATATAACGAAGAGACAGGAGAGTCTGAAGTGACTACTACATTAAACCCAAGCTTAAGAGTCCATTTATACAACAACCCCGACTTCCTCAGCCCTACAGAAAGCTTTTGGAACGATTTGATTCTTTCTAGAGAAGATGACGAGGTGCTAAGCTCTAGTGAAAATTTTTATAATCACTTTAGAGGCTTGTATTTTAAAACTGAACCCAGTTCAGGGACAGAAGGTCATATGATGCAGCTTGACCTTTTTTCTGCTCAAGCTAATCTTAGTTTTTACTATACATACGACAGAACTTTAACCGTTGACGGAGTAGATGAAACAAACTCCGTTCAGGGTACTTATGAACTCCGTTTTTCAGGAAATAGAGTCAATCTTTTTAAAAATGACTTTAACGCGTCTATTTTACAAACCATAAATGACACTTCTACAGATTCAGACGACGTCGATTACCTTTATCTCAAGGGAGGGGAGGGATCTATGGCTGTAATAGAGTTATTTACTGAAGATGAATTTGGAAATACTGAGGCGGATCATTTAAATGAATTTAGAGAGGTTTTGGATGGACAAACAACTCCTAAGCGACTCATTAACGAAGCCTTCTTAGAGTTTTATGTCGAAGAAACTCTCTCCAACCCTGACATTCCAAACAGAGTTTACATATACGATATAGACAACAATATGCCTGTTGCTGATTACTTTTTGGATCAAACAATCAACACGACCTCGGCGGATTCAAAATATATACATTTAGTTCCTTTAGAGATAGGAACAGATAGTGACGGCGTTGAATATAAAAAGTATAAAGTTAGGCTCACAGAGCACTTAAAAAATATAATTATAAGAGACTCTACTAACGTAAAGCTTGGACTTGTGGTCTCTTCAAATGTAGGTGCTATAAATCAAAAGTCTTTACAGAGTATTTCTGAGGTTGAAGGCATTCCTACAGGAGCAATATTATCTCCTAAAAGTGTAGTCCTCCATGGAACTAACTCCCCAATTACTGCTAAGAACCCAAAATTAAACATCTATTATACGGACCCTAATAACTAAAAATTTATGTGTGGAATTGTAGGTTATATAGGCCCTCGAGATGCCTATCCTGTTATACTTAAGGGACTTCAGCGTTTGGAATACAGAGGCTACGACAGTGCAGGAATCGCATTATATGATGGCTCGGAAATAAAACTATCAAAAACTAAAGGTAAAGTTGCGGATTTAGAACGCAAATTTTCTGAACAAATAGAACCTAAAGGAAGTCTTGGTATTGGACATACCCGTTGGGCCACCCACGGAATTCCTAATGACGCCAATTCGCACCCGCACTTTTCAAATTCTGGAGACCTCGTCATTATCCACAATGGAATTATTGAGAATTATGAGGCTCTAAAACAAGAGCTTATTAAACGGGGTTATCACTTCTCATCAGACACAGATACCGAAGTGTTGATAAACCTGATTGAAGACATTCAAAAAAACAACGGCTTAAAACTAGGAAAAGCGGTTCAAGTTGCACTCAACCAGGTTGTAGGTGCTTATGCAATTGCAGTCTTTGATGTGAAAAAACCGAATGAGATTGTAGCTGCTAGACTGGGAAGTCCTTTAGCAATAGGTGTTGGAGAAGGAGAGTTTTTTATTGCCAGTGATGCGTCTCCATTTTTAGAATACACTAATAATGCTGTATATTTGGAGGATGAAGAAATGGCAATTATCTCATTACATAAGCCTTTAAAAATACGAAAGATAAAAGACGACAGGCTCGTGAGCCCCTATGTACAAGAACTAAAGATAAATCTTGAACAAATTGAAAAGGGAGGTTATGATCATTTTATGCTTAAAGAAATTTTTGAGCAGCCACACGCTATTAAAGACACCTACAGAGGTCGCTTGCGCATAGACGAAGGCATTATTAAAATGGCGGGTATTGAAGATCACATGGCAAAATTTTTAAATGCAGACCGTATTATAATTGTGGCTTGTGGAACCTCTTGGCATGCCGGACTCGTTGCAGAATATATAATTGAAGAACTCGTACGAGTGCCTGTTGAAGTTGAATATGCTTCAGAATTTAGATACCGAAACCCCGTTATTAACGATTCAGATGTGGTCATTGCAATTTCTCAATCCGGAGAAACAGCAGACACCCTTGCAGCCATTAAGCTTGCAAAAGAAAGAGGCGCTTTTGTGTTTGGCGTTTGTAATGTTGTTGGCTCATCCATATCTAGAGAAACAGATGCTGGCGCTTACACACACGCAGGGCCAGAAATTGGAGTGGCTTCAACAAAAGCATTTACAACTCAAATTACCGTTCTTACACTAATTGCGCTGCGCTTAGCAAAAGCAAAAGGAACCATGTCAAATACAGACTTTAGAAGGCATCTCGTGGAATTAGAAATGATTCCTAAAAAAGTGGAAGAAGTTTTAAAGTCAGAAGCATTAACAAAAGAAATTGCTGCCATATATAAAGATGTAAGTAACTTCTTGTATTTAGGACGTGGTTTTAATTTTCCTGTAGCACTTGAAGGCGCTCTAAAACTTAAAGAGATTTCTTACATACATGCGGAAGGATACCCGGCGGCAGAAATGAAACATGGACCAATCGCTTTGATAGACGAGAACATGCCAATCGCAGTCATTGCTACCAAATACGGGCATTATGAAAAGGTGGTTAGTAACATTCAAGAGATAAAATCCCGTAAGGGAAAAATCATTGCCGTGGTCACCAAAGGAGACACCCAAGTAAAGGGAATTGCAGACCATGTCATTGAAGTTCCTGAAACGATAGAGCTACTTTCGCCACTTCTTACCACAATCCCCTTGCAGTTGTTGTCTTACCATATTGCTGTCATGCTAGAAAAAAATGTGGATCAACCTCGAAACCTAGCGAAGTCGGTTACCGTGGAATAAAGAAGCCTGGGGTCCTCATCCCTTAAATATAGTAGTAAGTTTTTCTGTAATAATAAACTTATTCTAGACGGAATAAATCATCTACTTTACAATCAAGTTCTTTAGAAAGTTTCAAACACAATAGTATAGAGGGGTGGTATCTGTTGTTTTCAATGGAGTTTATTGTTTGTCTAGAAACTCCTATTTTTTTTGAAATATCTTCTTGTGTAAATCCAGACTTTGTTCGGAAAAGCTTTAAATTATTTTTCATGAGTTATAGTGTTTGAACAATCTGAATTTAAATAGTAGATTAAATAAGAAGATTATTAAAAATAAGTTAAATACTAATACATACATATAGTTAAGATTATACACTAAAAAGGTGGATATAATTATTAACCCAAAACTAATAAACAGCGATAAGGACAAACTTTCTAATCTAATTCTTGAAATTAATTCATCTTCTATTTTTTCTTTACTAAAAGAGTTTACTAATCCGGAAATAATAATCAATAAAGTAAAAATTTCATCCCCTAAACCATTTTCTATCCACCCAAACCCTGTTCTTTCTGATCCAATCCACTCATATGAAAAAATTGAAAAAACGTTAACCACAAAAATGTCTTGTATTCTTTCCGTTAACATCAAAAACAATCCAATAGGAATTAATAGATAAAATATCCAACCACTAACTTTTTTAAACTTATTACTAAATAAATAACTCATATTATGTTTATTTTAATTTCCTTCAAATGTAAAGTATTTTTTACATAATGACAAAAAAACTTTACATAAATCAATTGAACTACTAGATAATAGTTGTTTTAGCATAAGATGATTGGTTGCAATAGATTAATTAGTTACCGTGGAGTAAAAGCCAATCTTGAATTTAATACCAAATAAGTAACCTTTTACAATTAAGAAATTAATGATTTTTAAAGGTCATAATGGAGCTTATAGTTATATTTGTCCCCTAATTTAAGAATTATCTAATATTTAATCATTAAATTTGATACAACTAAAAAACAACCGAATTAAACAATTTAATTTATGAAAACATTTTTAAGGGCTTTTGCCTTACTTTTCTGTGTCGCATCTTTTGCGCAAACAACAGTGAAAGGAACTGTCAGTGATGACAGCGGGATGCCACTTGCTGGCGCAAATATTATCATTACTGGAACTTCAACTGGAGTTGTTGCTGACTTTGATGGAAACTTCACTTTAAGTGTTAGTGAAAACCCTCCGTTCACAATTCAAGTGAGTAGTGTTGGTTTTGAAACACTTTCACAAGATGTTACAAAAAATAACGAAACGTTATCAATAACTTTAAAAGAGGGCAACCCTCTTGATGAAATTGTTATTTCTGCTTCTCGAACTCCAGAACGGATTTTTGAATCTCCAGTAACAGTTGAACGTTTTGGAATTAGAGACATCAAAAACACAGCTTCTGCTGATTTTTACGGCGGTTTAGAAAACATGAAAGGAGTAGATGTGAACGTAAATAGTTTAACATTCCAATCTGTAAACACACGTGGGTTTGCAACCACTGCAAACAATCGTTTCCTACAATTAGTAGATGGAATGGACAACTCAACACCTGCTTTAAACTTTCCAATTGGAAACTTGGTAGGAATGATTGAGTCAGACGTTCAAAGCGTTGAATTACTTCCGGGAGCCTCTTCCGCACTATATGGAGCGGGTGCAATGAATGGAATTTTAGTAATGACAAGTAAGAACCCATTTGACTCGGACGGAATTAGCGTCAGCTTAAAACAAGGAATTACTTCTCAAGAAGCTGCTGGGGACAATGCATATAGAGATATTTCGGTGCGAATGGCGCATAAATTCAGTAATAAGTTCGCTGCAAAAGTAAACTTTGGATGGCTTAAAGGACATGACTGGGTTGCAAATAACCTGACATCCAAAACAACTGGCGCAACTAGAGCTGCGACTAACTATGATGGAATAAATATATATGGAGACGAAAGAGCTCAAAATATTGCCGGGGTTGGTCAACTATTAGTAGGTGCTGGCCTTATTTCAACTGCGCAAGCTGCTGCTCTTCCTAGTGTAGACGTTACCAGAACCGGATACAACGAGCAAGATCTAACTGATTATAATGCCGAGAGCATTAAAGCAGACTGGGGTTTTTACTTCCGTCCGTTTGAAGATGATTTTGAAATCTCTTACGTAGGTAAGGTTGGTTCAGGAACCACTCTTTTTCAAGGACTTAACCGCTACAATATCAAAAACTTCCTTCAGGAGCAACATAAAATTGAAGTGAAAAACGATAACTTTTTTGCTCGGTTGTACAAGGTATCTGATGATGCGGGAGATTCTTACGACATGTACACGACTGGGCTCTTAATAAATGAGGCTTGGAAACCATCTGCGCCAAACTTGGCTGCAGGGATACCAGGATGGTATGCAGAATATGCACTGGGGTATCTTGGAGCTCTTCCAGCTGTTGGTGGAAATGCGGACGCTGCACATGCTATTGCTCGTGGAGTTGCCGATACAGGAAGACTCGCACCTGGATCCCCTGGGTTTCAACAGGCTTTAAATACAATATCTGATGATCCAACCTTTTTAGTGGGGTCTAAATTTATAGACAAATCTAGCTATACACATTTTGATGCTAATTATAATTTCGGTCACTTGACAGACGTCGCCGAAATTCAAGTCGGTGTATCAAGAAGATGGTGGGAATTAAATTCAGAAGGAAACATTTATACGGACTATGATGCTCCGATTACATACGATGATTTGGGAGTTTATGCTCAAATTCAAAAGGACTTATTAGAAGACCGCTTGAACGTTACAGCTTCGGTAAGATATGACGACTCTAGCGTGTTTGAAGGGTTTGTATCTCCGAGACTTTCTTTAGGATATACTGCTGGTGCGGAAAGAAACCATAACATAAGATTGTCATTCCAAACTGGGTTTAGAAATCCAACAACACAAGATTTATATATTGGGCTTGATGCTGGGTCTGCTATTTTAGTTGGTGGTGCACCAGATAATGGCGGTAGATATGAAGGCCCACTAGTGGGTGCTTCTGCTGATGACGCCTATACGAATTCATATTCTCTTACCTCTGTGCAAACTTATCTAGGAACTGCAATGGCAGCGGGGATTATTGACCCAAGTTTGCTTGAGGTTGCTAATCCAGACTACGTAAAACCAGAACAAATTAAAACTTTCGAGTTTGGTTATCGTGGTAAACTAAGCAACCTTAATGTTGATTTAAGTGTGTACAGCAACACAATAACAGATTTTATATCTACTAAGGCTGTCGTTTCTCCAGGGGCTGGTCTTGTAGACGGATCCGATGGAGGGATTGCTGCTCAAACTCTTCTTGGGGGTCCTCAAAATTTCCAGGTCTATAGTAGCTATACCAACTCAGAGAAAGAGGTAAAGTCTTATGGAGGTGCTATTGGTTTAAGTACTAAAGTATTTGGAGGGTTTAACCTAAACACGAATTATACCTATGCAAAACTAGATTTTGATTCGGATGCCTATCCAGACTTTAATACTAATTTTAATACTCCTGAGCACAAAGTTAAAGTAGGATTTGGAAAAGCTGATTTATTTGAAAACTTTGGTTTCAACATGGCATGGAGATGGAGTGATAATTATGAATGGGAAGCTTCATTTGGAAATGGAGAAATTCCGGCTTACCACACGATGGATGCACAGATTAACTACACGGTTCCAAGTATAAAGTCTACATTCAAAGCAGGGGCAACAAACCTGTTGGGGGATGAATACTTTACAATGTTTGGATCTGGATACATTGGTTCTATGTACTACTTATCATGGACCATAAATAACTAAATTTATAACACAGCTAGTTATTTAATAAAATAATTAAAACTGATTATAAAAAATATTAAAAAACCCAGAGCAATGCTCCGGGTTTTTTAATTATATTCTATATCTTTGCAGCGCGAAAACCTGGTGTTTTCTATATCATTTTAGCTAAAAATATAAACAATAAAGTAATGTCAAAAGTTACAGGTAAAGTTTCTCAAATTGTAGGCCCAGTGATCGATGTTGAATTCGGCTCTGGAGCAGACCTTCCAAAAATTTACGATTCCTTAGAAATCAACAAAGCTGATGGATCTATTTTAGTTCTAGAAGTTCAATCTCACATTGGTGAAAATTCAGTGCGTACCATCGCTATGGATTCATCAGATGGATTGAGCCGTGGAACAGAAGTAAACGCTACTGGAGCGCCAATTCAGGTGCCAGTGGGCGAAGATGTTTACGGGCGTTTGTTCAATGTGATTGGAGATGCTATTGATGGCCTTGGAAACTTGCCGAAAGCAGGTTCTGCTGGACTCCCAATACACAGACAAGCACCAAAATTTGAAGACCTTTCAACGTCTACTGAAGTGTTATTCACTGGAATTAAAGTGATCGATTTAATTGAGCCGTATGCAAAAGGAGGTAAAATTGGATTGTTTGGTGGTGCTGGAGTTGGTAAAACAGTTTTGATACAAGAATTAATTAATAATATTGCCAAAGGCCACGGAGGTCTTTCGGTATTTGCCGGCGTTGGAGAGCGTACTCGTGAAGGAAATGATTTGCTTCGTGAAATGCTTGAATCTGGTATTATAAAATATGGAGATGACTTTATGCACTCCATGGAAGAAGGTGGATGGGATCTTCAAAAGGTTGACAAGTCAATCATGAAGGAATCTAAAGCAACTTTCGTATTTGGACAAATGAACGAGCCACCTGGAGCACGTGCACGTGTGGCCCTGTCAGGATTAACAATTGCAGAATATTTCCGTGATGGTGCCGGAGATGGTCAAGGAAAAGATGTATTATTCTTCGTGGATAATATTTTCCGATTTACACAAGCGGGTTCTGAAGTGTCGGCACTTCTAGGACGTATGCCTTCTGCAGTAGGATACCAACCAACATTAGCAACCGAAATGGGAGCGATGCAGGAACGTATAACCTCTACAAAGAAAGGGTCAATTACATCTGTTCAAGCGGTATATGTGCCTGCAGATGATTTAACAGATCCTGCCCCCGCAACAACATTTGCTCACTTGGATGCAACCACCGTATTGTCTCGTAAAATTGCTGAACTTGGTATCTATCCTGCGGTAGATCCTTTAGATTCTACATCACGTATTTTGACTGCTGATATTTTAGGAGATGAACATTATGACTGTGCGCAACGTGTAAAAGAATTGTTACAACGTTATAAAGAATTACAAGATATTATTGCCATTCTTGGAATGGAAGAATTATCTGAAGAAGATAAATTAGCTGTTGGACGCGCACGTCGTGTACAACGTTTCTTGTCTCAGCCGTTCCATGTTGCTGAACAATTTACAGGGCTTAAGGGTGTGTTGGTTGATATTAAGGAAACAATCAAAGGGTTTAATATGATTATGGACGGTGAATTAGATCGGCTTCCAGAAGCAGCTTTCAACTTAAAAGGAACCATTGAAGAAGCGATTGAAGCTGGAGATAAAATGTTAGCTGAAGCCTAAAAAATAAACTATGTATTTAGAAATTATAACTCCCGAATTAACAGTATTCAAAGGCGAAATAGACAGCGTCTCTGTTCCTGGTATAAATGGTGATTTTGAAATGCTAAATAATCACGCAGCAGTCGTCTCGATCCTAAAACAAGGCGTTGTAAAGATTACGGGTGATATTACTCTAAATGATTCAAATAAATCAGTTTTTGAAAAAAACGGAAAAGGGTATTGGTATGCCATCAAATCAGGCGCAATTGAAATGAATGCTAATAAAATTATTATACTGGCAGATTAAACCTCAATCGGCTCTAAAACTTAAAGCTCAAACAGATGTTTGAGCTTTTTTATTTCCCTGGAAATTTTGATTTACGTTTTTCTAAAAAAGCTGTGGTACCCTCTTCAAAATCTTCAGTTTCGAAACACTTTCCAAATTCTGATATTTCGACTTCAAAACCATTAACACCATCTATATAGTGGGCGTTGACTGCTTTTATCGCGGCACTAATCGCTATAGGGGAATTAGACTTAATTTTATTCGCAAGTTCATAACATGTTGTTAGTAATTCCAATTGAGGCACCACATAATTAACTAGCCCAAAGTCAAGTGCTTTTTTCGCATCAATCATACTTGCTGTCATGATCAGCTCTAAGGCTCGTCCCTTGCCTACAAGTTGTGCTAATCGCTGCGTGCCTCCATAGCCTGGAATAAGGCCAAGAGATGTTTCGGGAAGACCCATACGGGCATTTTCACTAGCAACTCTAAAGTGAGCAGACATTGCTAACTCCAAGCCGCCGCCAAGTGCAAATCCATTAATGGCAGCAATAACAGGTGTGCTAAGGGTTTCAACAAAATCAAACAACAACTCTTGCCCTTCTTTAGACAATAAGCGTCCCTGTTCGGATCCAAAATGAGCAAACTCACTAATATCGGCTCCCGCTACAAAAGCCTTTTCCCCACCACCGGTAATAATTATTACCAGAGTGTCAAAATCACTTTCTGCAGCGTTGAATGCCGAGTGTAGCTCCAAAATAGTCGCTCTATTTAACGCGTTAAGTTTTGTAGGTCTGTTTATTGTAATGGTCGTGATGCCGTCACTAAATTCACTAATAATATTGTTATAATTCATTTTGAGTATGTTTAGGAAACCGGACCGTAAACTCACTTCCCTCACCAATAACTGTTGAGAAGGAAATGCTTCCGTTATACGTTTCGATAATGTTTTTTATCATTGGCAATCCAAGACCCATGCCACTCGTTTTGGTGGTGAATCTTGGTTCAAAAATCTTACTTTCAATAGACTCTGTAATTCCATTGCCATTGTCTTTAACCTCAATAACTACATCGGTATCATCGGAAGAAATAAGAATCCTAATCTTTGGGGTGCGATCATCAGGAATAGACTGAATTGCATTCTTTACTAAATTTGTGATAATTCTAATAAGCTGTGAGCGGTCAAAATTAGCCTTAATTTGAGATTCGTTTGACGTGAATTCAACATCACTGTCAGGGAATATATCTAAGGCTAGTTCAACCACTTCAATAACATTTAAAAACTCTAGTTTTTGTGCCGGCATTTTTGCGAAGTTTGAAAAAGCGGAGGCAATTGAACTCATGGTGTCAATTTGTTGAATGAGGGTTTTTGAATATTCGTCTACTTTTTTGTGAATACTGGGGTCCTCTGGGTCAAATTTCCGCTGGAAACTTTGAACACTTAATCGCATTGGTGTTAGTGGGTTTTTGATTTCATGAGCCACTTGCTTCGCCATTTCTCGCCAGGCTTGCTCGCGTTCGCTCGTCGCCAGTTTTTTAGCGCTTTCCTCTAAATCATCAATCATACTGTTGTAAGACTCTACTAGGGCAGAAACTTCAAGGCTGGCCCCTACTAACTCGATTTTTTGATTGTTTTTTTCCAAACGGGTTCCTTTCATTTTTTCACGTATCGTTTGTAGAGATTTAGTAATGTATTTGGAGACAAAATACGCAAATGCGATCGCTACTAAAATCATGATAATATAGGCGTAACTTAATCGAATTAGAAACTCATTGAGCTGGCCGTCATTTAAACTATCATCGTCAAAATAAGGAACGTTTAATATGCCTAGTGGTTTGGCGTTGTTATCTGAAAGTACTAGATAAGACGAGCGATAATCGCCTCCTAGGCGTTTGTTTTTTTCTACAAAACGCTTTGAAACACTTTGATTGAGTTGGATGAGTATGTCTGCCGATAAATAGGTGTCAATTATCGTGTTTTCAAACCTTGGCTTGGACATTTTTATCAGAGTCCCTTCCAGATCATATAAATTAAAACTTACATTGTGAATATTCGCTATCTCGTATATTTTATCCTTAAAAATGAGAAATAAGTTTTCCGTTTTCACCTCCCAGGTGGTTTCTTTTAAGACGTAATTTATACTCGAAACAAGCTGTGCTTCTTTTCGCTCCAATCGCTGGCGATGGTAGTCTTGAGACTGCTCACTATATTGTATAATAGTCACTGCTGCAATAAGAATCGAGGCCACGACAACCAACATAATCATGAAGAGAAAAATACGAGACCTTAAGGACAGCTTACGCTTTGGCATAAAAGTATACTTTTGTTAAATATAAAGAAAAATAATAAGTCGTTGACTTATTTAATCACTATGAACGTTTTCTTTTGTATAGTTTTATTCCGAGCATTAAAAGCAACGCTAACCCAATAAGCCCCAACAGTCCATAGGCCATATTAAGAGTGCTTTTTAGCAATACTAAAAAGACGACTGCAAAAAGAATCAGGGTTGCGCCTTCATTCCAAACACGCATAAAATTAGAGCTGTACTTTATTTTATCCGCTTGTAATTCTTTAAAAATGAAGTGTGTTTTAACATGATAAATAACTAAAAGCACTACAAAGCCTAGCTTGGCATGCATCCAAGGTTGCTCTAGCCAATAAGGCGCAAGTACCAAGAGCCAGCTTCCGAAGATAATCGCTAGAATAGCCGATGGCCATGTGATAATAAACCATAAGCGTTTGGCCATTATTTTTAATTGATCTGTTAATATTTCTTTTTCTGGAGCGAACTTTTTGGTCGCTTCTATATGATAAATAAAAATACGGGGGATATAAAATAAGCCTGCAAACCAAGTGATTACAAAAATAAGGTGAAGGGATTTGATATAGTTATAATAGTCCATAATTATGTTTTTGAAATTAATTTCACTGATACTTCTCTGTATAATACATAGGCAGTTACTAAGGTAGAGAGTATGTCAGAAACTGGAAATGCGATCCATACACCAAGCTCACCATACCACAAAGGAAGGATGAAAATTAGAGGAATGAAGAAAAAACCTTGCCTAGAAAGCGTTAATAATAGTGCAGGTATGGCCTTTCCGACAGCTTGAAAATAAGCTGCCCCAATTAATTGAATCGCTATAATTGGAGTCGCTGCAAACACCCAGCGCATGGCCGTAGGCGTTTTTTCAATCACCAATGGGTCGGTCGTAAACATGCGTGTGATTAGTTCTGGAAAACCAATGAGGAGTACAAAAACAAGTGAAGCCATTACCATTGCGTATATAATCGCTACTCGAATGGTTTGCTTTACACGATCATAATTTTCTGCTCCATAATTATATCCGGCAATTGGGACAAATCCTTGTGTGATTCCAAAAACAGGAAACAAAGCAAACATTAGCATTCTAGAGACGATGGCATAGGATGTTACAGAGGTTTCACCGCCAAAATCAAATAAAATATTGTTCATCAATAAATAAGTAATACTAACAACAGCTTGCCTTGAAAGTGTGACCGATCCTAAATTACTAATTTCCGACACTATTGATTTTTGAAGTTTAAAGTGCGGTAATGCAATTTTCATTTCAGAGTTCTTTGAAACGAAAAACCAAAAAATAAACACAAAACAAAGAACATAGGAGCCTGTTGTTGCCCAGGCGGCGCCCATCATTCCCAAATCCATGACGTTAATAAGAAGAACATCCAACAATAGATTTGTAATAGAAGGTATCATCATGGCGTACATGGCAAACTTCGGCTTGCCCTCTGCCCTGATAACCGTATTTCCCATCATTGATAGCGCCAGAAAAGGAACGCCATACAAAACAATACGGTAATATATTTTAGCGGGTTCAAATATCGTTCCCTTACCTCCAAAAGCTGGGATAATGCCGTCTATATAATACAACCCGAAAAAAACCAACGTAAAGGTCAAAACAATGGTCATGGTAATTTGATTCCCAAATGTTTTTAATGCTTTGGGTTTCTCATGAGCACCAAGTGCCCTGGAGATTATAGAAGAACCTCCTATCCCAATTGACATTCCTAAAGCAGCAATAAAAAACGAAACCGGCAATACAACGTTAATAGCTGCTATTGCTTGCGAACCAATCCAATGCCCCACAAATATTGTGTCGATCAAAATATTAAGCGACATGACCAATATACCAATAGAGGCAGGCACCGCTTGCTTGATCAGTAATTTACCGATAGATTCGTTGCCAAAGCTATTTGAAGCGGATGGGTTCATTGATTTTAATTATTTTGAAGACCATTCTGTGACCCATTTTGCCAAAAGAGACACCCAAGCAGGGTCATCATTTAAGCAAGGAATCGTTGTAAAGTCTTTGCCGCCAACTTCATGGAATATCTCCTCCCCTTCCATAGCAATTTCTTCAAGCGTTTCTAAACAATCGCTTACAAATGCCGGGGTGGCAATGGCCATCGACTTCGTTCCTTCTTTTCCTAAACGTTCAATCGTTCGATCGGTATAAGGACGCAACCAGGGATCAAAGCCTAAACGTGACTGAAAGGAAGTTGAATAGACGGATGCTTCAAGTCCTAGCTCTTCACCGACTAAACGGGTAACATCAAGACACTGGTGTTTGTAGCAATATGCGTGAGCTGCTGAGGGGGTTACACAACAAGACTTGTCTATCTTACAATGCGATTTTGTGATGTCGCTTTTACGAATGTGACGCTCAGGAATTCCATGATAAGAAAAAAGTAAATGTTCGTATGTTTTCCCTTTCAAAGAGGCTTTTATAGTATTAGATAAAACTTTAATATACTCGGGATTATTATAAAAAGGGGGTAAATCTGATAATTTAAGTTCTGGAAAATATTGATCTCTTAGCTCTTTTGCTAAAACCAGTATTGTTTCCGTAGTCGCCATGGCGAACTGTGGGTATAATGGAATTATCAAAACCTCATCAACACCTTGATCTACAAGCTTTTGAAGTCCGTTTTTAATGGTCATACTACCATAACGCATGGCCAGTGCTGTTGGCACTTCGACCTCTTCCTTTAGCTTATTTTCTAAGCGTTCCGATAAAACGATTAAGGGTGACCCGTCTTCCCACCATATTTTACTGTAGGCTTTGGCTGATATTTTAGGGCGAGTGTTTAAAATAATTCCTTTGACTAATAGCGTTCGGGCCCATTTTGGAACATCAATGACGCGTTCATCCATGAGAAATTCTCCTAAATACTTTTTGACATCTTTGGGTGTTGGGCTGTCTGGTGACCCGAGATTTACTAACAAAACTCCTTTCATGGTAATTAATTTAGGGATTGAATATATTTTTTTGGGGTAGTCCCATATTGTTTTTTAAATGCAGAAATAAAATGACTGGCGGTACTGTACCCGACTTTAAGGCCTACTTCATTAACATTGTGTGCGCCTGACTCTAAAAGCTTTCGGGCGACTTCCATCTTGTAATCAAATAAAAATCCGAAAACAGTGGTTCCGTAAATTTGCTTAAACCCTTCTTTTAACTTTTTTAAACTCAAGTCGATCTCTGACGCTAAAGCAGTTAATGTTGGAGGTTCTAATATGCGGTCAATCATAATATCTTTGGCTTGTCGAATTTTAACCACATTTGACTCATCCACAAGAAAAGGACACTGTTCGATATTAGCATCTTCACCTCTGTTAAAATATAAGCTCAACAACTCATAAGCCTTCCCTTTAAAGTATAAAGACTTGATCGTTGAATTTAAGTTGTAATTAATAAGTTGATTTAATACAATCGCTGTAGATGGGGATATCTGTCCGTCCTTGTAATACTTTTTATCTTGATTTCCATCGCTTAAAAAAGTAATGTAATCCGCTTCATGTGAAAATAAACCGTGGAATTTCTTAATTGATATCAAAACCGAGACTACCCATGTATTGGGGTCAACCTCCAAGTGTATAGGCAGGTCCCTTTGAGGGTTATAGAGTAACAATGAATTTTCTTCTGAAATATTAAGCCCGTAAGTCCCGTTATTAAATACAAATCGACACTGTCCTTTCAAACAAAAATGAAACTGTATAAAAGAGCTATCTATCTCTTTTTCAAGAAGTTGAACCTCTGAAGATTCGTTTTGACAGGTCATTACAACAAAACCGGCCTCAATCTCCGTTTCTAAAAATGACCCTTGAGCGATGTTTTTTGCTTTAGCAACCGCTGTTCGGATTTGGTTATTATTTAGATTCATTATAAATAAAATTTAAGTATTATAACGTTTTACTTCTGCAAAAATAAGAAATTATTCAAAAATAACTAAATAAAGGCCGTAAACCTCTAAACGACAAATAAAGTTCTTCTAGCGTTATTTTTTGAAAATCAAAGCCCCTACTTTTGTGTCAATATATATCCCCATATATAATGGAAAAATTTAATGAATCTGCTAGTACCTATTTTTATGTTATTGGCCTTAGTTATAAAAAAGCAGATGCCCATCTTCGCGGTGAATTTAGTTTAGATCACGATGCTAAAACAAATTTGCTGCTCCAGGCCAAATCCAGTCATATTGAGAGTCTTGTTGCAACATCGACATGCAACCGAACCGAAGTCTACGGGTTTGCTAGACATCCCTATGAACTCATAAAACTTCTATGTGACAACACAAAAGGAACTGTTGAAGATTTCCAAAGCGTTGCCTATGTTTATAAAAGTAGTGATGCGATTCAGCATATGTTTCGAGTTGGTGCAGGTTTGGACAGTCAAATTCTCGGAGATTTCGAAATTATAAGCCAACTAAAATTAAGTGCTAAAGTTTCAAAAAAACACGACCTTTTAAACGCATTTCTTGAGCGTCTAATTAATTCGGTGATCCAAGCTAGTAAACGAATAAAAACCGAAACAAAACTGTCTTCTGGAGCGACCTCTGTCTCTTTTGCTTCCGTTCAATACATAAAGAAAACGGTTGAAGCCATTTCTTCGAAAAACATTTTACTCTTTGGAACTGGAAAAATTGGAAGAAACACTTGTGAAAACCTAATAAAGCATACCAAGAACGAACACATTACTCTTATAAACAGAACCCGCGACAAAGCAGATAAAATTGCAGGGAAATTTAAAGTGCTTGCAAAAGACTTCAGTCAGCTTAAAGAAGAAATTGGCAAATCAGACATTCTGATTGTAGCCACCGGGGCACAAAACCCAACAATTGACAAGCACCTTATTCAAAATAAAAAACCGTTGCTAATCCTTGACCTTTCGATTCCTAAAAATGTAGATGAAAATGTCACAGAACTCCCAATGGTGACATTGGTTCATTTAGATCATTTATCACAAATGACAGATGAAACCTTAGAAAAAAGAAAGCAATTTATACCCGTAGCGGAAAGTATTATTACTGAAATAAAAACAGATTTTGAAGCATGGCTAGATAATCGAAAGTTTGCACCCACCATCAAAGCGCTGAAAGAAAAACTTCAGGTGTTTGCGACTGCTGAGGTTGATACCCAACGAAAAAAAATAAACGAGTTTAATGAAGCGCAAGCAGAATTAATAAGCGCTAACATTGTTCAAAAAATAACTAACCACTTTGCACACCATCTTAAAGACGATTCTTTGTCTTCGGACGATAGTCTTGAGTTAATAAAAAAGGTGTTTCAATTAGATTCAAAAAAATATGTCTAAAATTATTCGAATTGGAACTCGTGACAGCGATCTTGCGCTTTGGCAAGCTAAAACCGTGCAGTCACAGCTGGAACATCTAGGGCACCAAACCGTACTAGTCCCTGTAAAGTCAACTGGAGATTTAGTGTTAAACCAACCCATCTATGAACTAGGGATCACAGGTGTTTTTACACGAACACTAGACATTGCTTTAATTAATGAAGAAATTGATATTGCAGTGCACTCCCTAAAAGATGTACCTACTGTTTTACCGGAAGGCGTTGTTCAAGCCGCGGTGTTAAAGCGAGGAAATATTAGAGACACCTTGGTGTTTAAAACAAATGAAGAGTTTTTGGCCCAAAAAGAGGCGGTAATTGCCACTGGAAGCCTAAGGCGACAAGCGCAATGGCTAAACAGATACCCTACACACACGACGGTAGGAATACGAGGCAATGTAAATACCCGTTTAGAAAAACTAGAAGAAAGTGATTGGAATGGGGCTATTTTTGCGGCTGCTGGTTTGGGTCGCCTCAACTTAACTCCTGAAGATTCGGTAAATCTAGAATGGATGATTCCGGCCCCTGCTCAAGGAGCTGTGATGATTGCAACGCTAAAATCAAATACGGAAGCCCTTGAAGCATGTGCGACGCTCAACCACGAAGAAACAGAAATATCAACGACCATTGAACGCCTATTTCTAAACAAGTTAGAAGGCGGATGTAGCGCTCCTATTGGCGCACTTGCATACATCAAAGAAGAAGAAATTCACTTTCACGGAATTATTCTTAGCCCTGACGGTACTAAAAAGATTGAAGCAAAACGAACGGCTAAACTTGGAGAGCACCACACACTCGTTGATGATTGCGTAGAGTTTATCCTAAGTCGTGGTGGTAAAAACTTAATTGGAACCACCGCAAAAGTAGAGGGGCCAACAACTGTTTTTTCCTCAAAATTATTAAGTCCCGGACAAAAAGACTTATTTAATAACAAGCTTACTATTGGAAGCTCAGACTTTATAAAAACTGCAGCGAATCGCATCAAACCTGTTGTAATGAAGGCAACCCACAAGAATGTAGTCATAACAAGCAAAAATGGAGTCGATGCCATTTTAAACAATTGCCCTGTTGAAGACTTAAATTTTAAAACTATTTACTGTGTAGGTAGACGAACAAAACGCCTTATTGAGCAAAAAATTGGACCTGTAAAACATACAGAGAAAAATGCCAAAGCGCTCGCCAATCATCTAGTTGAATTTATGGATGGTTCTGAAGTTAGCTATTTTTGCAGTGACATTCGAATGGATGACTTACCGTCTATTTTGGGGGAAGGCAATATTAAGGTGCAAGAAATTGAAGCTTACAGCACCAAGCTTGAGGCGCCTAAACTGGCAGACTCTATCGAAGGGGTCATGTTTTACAGCCCATCTACAATTCAAAGTTTTTTACAACAAAACAAGCCTAGCTGTGTTGCGTACTGTATCGGTGAAAGTACTGCCAAAGAAGCAAGGAAACACTTTAAAGAAGTTCGAGTTGCAAAAATACCAACTGTGGAAAGTGTCATCGAACTCGTCAATCAAAATTATATCTAAAACGTTATGATAAAAAACGACTTATTTTTAAAAGCACTTAAAGGAGAAACGGTAGAACGACCACCGGTTTGGATGATGCGTCAAGCAGGTCGTTATTTACCCGAATTCATTGCCATTCGTGAAAAATATGATTTTTTTACACGATGTCGCACTCCTGAACTGGCAAGTGAAATCACCGTACAACCCATAAGAAGATATGGGATGGATGCCGCTATTTTGTTCTGTGATATTTTGGTCATCCCGCAAGCCATGAATATCGAGGTTCAAATGAAACCTAATTTTGGACCTTATTTACCAAACCCTGTACGAACACAAAAAGACGTAGATAATGTTATCGTTCCAGATGTTACCGTAGAATTGGACTATGTATATCAAGCCATTAAAGCAACGAAAGAATTGCTAAACGATGACATTCCTTTGATTGGATTTGCAGGGTCGCCTTGGACTATTTTATGTTATTGTGTTCAAGGACAAGGAAGTAAAAACTTTGATAAAGCCAAAGAGTTTTGTTTTACAAATCCGATGGCGGCACACCAATTATTACAAAAAATCACAGACACAACTATTGCTTATCTTAAAGAAAAAGTAAAAGCTGGCGTCAATGCCGTTCAAATATTTGATTCTTGGGGCGGCATGCTTTCGCCTACTGATTACCAAGAATTCTCTTGGCAATACATCAATCAAATCATAGAGGCTCTAAAAGAAGAGGTGCCTGTAATTGCCTTTGGAAAAGGATGTTGGTTTGCTTTAGGAGATATGGCAAAATCTGGAGCATCTGCTTTAGGGATTGACTGGACCTGTTCGGCGCGGAATGCGCGCTATTTGACTGGGGGAAATATAACGCTTCAAGGGAATTTTGACCCGTCAAGATTGTTGTCGCCTCCGGCAGAAATCAAAAAGATGGTGCACCAAATGATTAATGAGTTTGGAAAAGACAAATACATTGTAAACCTAGGACATGGGATCTTGCCAAACATTCCTACTGACAATGCCAAAGCATTTATTGATGCCGTAAAAGAATACCGCGCTTAATGAAAGATCAGTTTTTTAAATATATCCATGAGCTGCAAGACACGATCACTTCAAAACTTGAACTGATTGACGGTTCTGCAGTTTTCAAGGAAGATATTTGGAAACGACCTGAAGGGGGTGGTGGGCGTACACGAATTATAGAAAATGGGGCGGTCTTTGAAAAAGGAGGCGTCAACATTTCTGGCGTTCACGGCAAACTTCCCGCGTCCATGCAAGCTTATTTTAAGGTTAAAGACGTTGATTTTTTTGCCTGCGGCTTGAGTTTGGTATTACATCCAAAAAATCCAATGGCTCCTACGGTACATGCCAACTGGCGTTATTTTGAAATGTACAATGAACAAGGAGCAATCATCGATCAGTGGTTTGGAGGCGGTCAAGATTTGACCCCTTATTATTTGTTTGAAGAAGATGCCATTCATTTTCATCAAACCTGTAAAACAGCGTGTGATAAACACAGTCCCGACTTTTATCCAACCTATAAAGAGCGCTGTGATGCGTATTTTCACAATAGCCATCGCGAGGAAGCTCGAGGGATTGGCGGCTTATTTTTTGATTATTGTAAGGCTTCTGAAGGAATGAGTATGCCCCAGTGGTATGGGTTTGTAAAAGAAGTTGGTGATAGCTTTCTAGAGGCTTATGTTCCTATCTTAGAAAAAAGAATTGCATTGCCTTTTACAAAAGAACAGCAAGACTGGCAAGAGATTAGAAGGGGCCGGTATGTTGAGTTTAATTTAGTACACGACAAAGGCACTCTTTTTGGGTTAAAAACAAATGGAAGGATTGAAAGTATTTTAATGAGCTTACCTCCAAAAGTTCAATGGGTTTACGACCACCACCCTGTCCCTAACAGTGAAGAAGAACAATTAATGCGGGTTTTAAAAACCCCTAAAAACTGGGTTTAATATGTATCCAATAAAACGAAATAGACGGTTGCGATCAAATGAATCAATCCGTAGTCTGGTTAGAGAAACGGTCATCACACCAAATGATTTTTTGGTGCCTTTGTTTGTCGTTGAAGGCAAGGGCGTTAAGCATGAAATCCCTTCAATGCCTAATTATTTTAGATTTAGCCTTGATAGGCTGGAGGCAGAAGTAAAACTGCTTTGGAGTTTGGGATTAAAATCGGTCCTCGTATTTGTAAAAGTAGCAGATGTTCTGAAAGATAATAAAGGAACTGAAGCATTAAACGCTAACGGATTAATGCAACGGGCTGTAAAGACTATAAAAAATGTATGTCCAGAAATGCTAGTCATGACTGATGTGGCGTTAGATCCTTATTCAATATATGGTCACGATGGCGTGGTTTCAGAAGGCATCATACAAAACGATGACACCGTTGAAATTTTAACCGGCATGAGCTTGTCTCATATTGAGGCTGGAGCTGATTTTGTAGCCCCTAGTGACATGATGGATGGGCGTATTGCTAGCATCCGAGACGCCTTTGAAGATGACGGCCATGTAGATGCTGGAATCATGAGTTACAGCGCAAAATATGCCTCTTCATTTTATGGCCCTTTTAGAGACGCGTTGGAGTCTGCGCCTGTTGATTCTAAAAACATTCCCAAAGACAAAAAAACCTATCAAATGGATTATGCCAACCGCTTTGAAGCCCTCCGAGAGACCGAAATGGACATCGATGAAGGCGCTGATATTGTCATGGTTAAACCAGGGCTGGCTTATTTAGACATATTAAGAGAAATTAAAAATGAATTTGATGTGCCTGTTGCTGCCTATCAGGTGAGCGGCGAATATGCAATGATAAAAGCCGCAAGTGAAAAAGGCTGGATAGACCACGACCAAGCGATGTTAGAAACTACGATGGCTTTCAAGCGCGCTGGCGCGGATATTATTGCTAGTTATTTTGCGAAGGATATTGTTAAACTGATTTAGCAACTCTTCCTTTAAATCACCTTAATCCTTTTTAACTACCTTTAGTAAATTAAATAACCATCAAATGAAAAAATTCACATCACGTCTAATTGTTGCAATCGCTTTATTGATTGGAGGACTTTACCTTACTGGTACCGACTATATCCTAAAAGCTGTGCAAACAGTTTATTTACAAGGACACACAACTGCGTCCATAGACGATTACCCGTTTTTTGAAAATAAGACAGTCAATATTGGTAAATCTAAAGCATGGCCACTTCACAAAAAATACAATAAAATTCCTGCTTCAGAAAAACTTTTGGAGCTGCACAAAACACAAGGAACCGTTGCTTATTTGATTATTAAAAATGATAGTCTTTTATTTGAAGCCTATTATGATGGCTATAAAGAAGACTCCAAAAGTAATTCGTTTTCTATGGCAAAGAGCTACGTTAGTGGCATGCTAGGGAAGGCAATTATGGAAGGATATATTAAAAGTATCGATCAGCCGGTGAGTGATTTTTTTCCACAGTATAAAGATGGGCTTGCCGCTAAGGTGACTGTTGGTGATTTGGCATCTATGGCGTCTGGGTCAAGCTGGGAAGAGTCCTACTACTCCCCATTTACAATTACAACACGCGCCTATTTTGGAAAAGAATTAGAAAAGGCTATTCTTGGGCTTACAACTGTAGATGAGCCAGGAAAATCTTTTAAATATGCAAGTGGAGACACCCAGTTGCTTGCTATGGTTATTGAAAAAGCAACAGGTAAAAAAATGTATAATTATCTTTCAGAAAGTTTTTGGATTCCATTGGAAAGTGAAAACGAAGCGCTTTGGCAAATAGATAGTGAGGCAAACGATATGGTTAAAGCGTACTGCTGCATTGCTACAAATGCAAAAGATTTTGCGCGTTTTGGAAAACTCTATAAAGATCACGGGAAATGGAATGGAAAACAGGTTTTAGACTCGACTTTTGTTGCAAAATCTATTCAACCTCGCTTTAAAGAAAGCCCCCTGTACGGATATGGCTGGTGGCTTCGAAAAACTGAAGATAAATCGTTTTTTATGATGGAAGGCCATTTAGGGCAGTTTGTCGTTGTTGAGCCAAATGACAATCTGATTGTGGTTCGACTGGGTCATAAAAAAAATTATTTTGGAAATGATCCTTACAATGGTGACATAAGTGCTTACATTGAAGAAGCTTATAAAATGTTATCCCATGATCCACAAACTCAACCTTGAAAACCTACTGTTTCTAGACATTGAAACGGTTCCAGAAACTGAAAATTATTCCGACCTTTCGGATGATAAACAAAAGCTCTGGGAGTTAAAATCAAAGTATCAACGCAAAGAGGACTACAGTCCAGAAGCCTTTTATGACCGTGCCGGTATTTGGGCAGAATTTGGAAAAATAATATGTATTTCTGTCGGATATTTTACGGAAGTTAATTCCGTTCGTCGCTTGAGAATTACCTCTTTTTACGGAGACGAACACAGCCTTCTTTTGGAATTTAAAGCCCTTATCGAAACTCATTTCTCCAAACCAAAACACTTGCTATGTGCTCATAATGGAAAAGAATTTGACTTTCCTTATATCGCTAGAAGAATGGTGATTCATATGATAGAATTGCCTTTAAAATTAAATTTATTTGGCAAAAAACCGTGGGAAGTGCCACACTTGGACACGCTTGAATTATGGAAGTTTGGAGATTTTAAACATTACACCTCTCTAAAATTACTAACGAGTGTGTTGGGAATCCCTTCCCCAAAGGATGATATTGACGGCAGCGAAATATTTCGTGTATACTACGAAGAAAAAAACATTGAGCGCATTGTCACTTACTGTCAAAAAGACACAATTGCAGTCGCACAAATTATTCTTCGACTCCGTGGAGAGACTGTTTTAGAAGCAGATGAAATTGATTATATTTAGACCATGGACGCAGGCCCTATTCTTAGCATTAAAGACCTTCGTGTCGCCTTTAAATCAGCTGGTGGTTTAAATGAGGTGCTACACGGAATATCATACGATCTATATGCAGATGAGATTCTTGGAATCGTTGGGGAATCAGGAAGTGGAAAGTCAGTGGCATCCCTGGCTATTATGGGACTATTGCCCCTAAAGAGTGGCGTTACTACTTCAGGGAAAATCTTATTCAATACTGAAAATCTAATTGACTATTCTCAGAAACAGCTAGAGGCCATTCGTGGGAAAAAAATAGCCATGATATTTCAAGAGCCAATGAGTGCTCTGAACCCCTCTATTTGCTGTGGAAGACAAGTTGAAGAAATCTTACTTCAACACACAAACAGCACAAAAAAAGAGGCTAAGGAGGAGGTGATTCATTTATTTAATTCCGTGAAAATTCCGGAAGCTGAAACAACTTACAAAAAGTACCCTCATGAAATTTCTGGGGGACAACAACAACGGGTCATGATCGCAATGGCTATTGCTTGCAAACCAGAAATTCTAATCGCTGACGAGCCAACAACAGCCTTAGATGTCACTGTTCAAAAAGAGATTATAGCGCTCCTGAAGACACTTCAAGAAGAATTTAAAATGAGTGTTGTTTTTATTAGCCATGACCTGGCATTAGTGTCTGAAATTGCAGACCGGATTGTGGTCATGTATAAAGGGGCTATTGTTGAAAAAGGGGCCACAAAGTCAGTGTTTAAAAACCCTCAAAAGGAATATACAAAAGCGCTTATAGGGGCACGACCGACCCTTAAGGGGCGTTTAAAAAGACTTCCTACAATTAGTGACTATTTATCGGGCGTAATTTCCAAAACGCTTATTACAAAAAAGGCTCGAGAACAAAAACATGAAAACATCTATAGCCAGCCTCCTTTACTGGAAGTGTTAAACCTTGAAAAAACATATTATTCTAAAGCCTCGTTCTTTGGAACAAAAACAACCCTTAAGGCAGTAGATACTGTTAGTTTTAAGGTGTATTCGGGCGAAACACTCGGGCTTGTTGGAGAGTCTGGCTGTGGAAAATCTACGCTTGGGAACGCTATTTTACAATTGGATAAAGCAACGGCAGGAACTCTGAAATACAAAGGAAATGACATTACAAACCTTTCTAAAAAAGCAATGCGAACGTTACGAAAAGAAATCCAAATTATATTTCAAGACCCTTATGCCTCGCTGAACCCTCGAATCACGGTTGGCAAAGCGATTATGGAACCCATGAAAGTACATGGCTTATTTAATTCTGATGACGAACGAAAAACGAAGACCATTGAAATTTTAGAAAAAGTTGGTTTAGAAGCTATTCATTTTGACCGCTATCCTCATGAGTTTTCGGGTGGACAACGGCAACGAATAGGCATTGCTAGAACCATTGCTGTTCAGCCACAATTAATTATCTGTGACGAATCGGTATCTGCCTTAGATATTTCTGTACAAGCACAAGTGCTTAATTTATTGAACACGCTAAAGGAGGATTATGGGTTTACCTATATTTTTATATCCCATGATTTGTCGGTGGTAAAGTTTATGTCTGATCAATTAATGGTGATGAATAAAGGCAAAATAGAGGAAATTGGCGAAGCTGATTCTATTTATGAGTCCCCGCAAAAAGAGTATACTAAAACATTAATTGAGGCAATCCCTAAAGGACTTTAAGATTTTTAAAAGAACAATAATGACATCAATTAAATTTAAGAGTACAAAAGACGTCTTTTTCCAGGCTTTAATTCTTGGAATCGTAGGGGGTTGTATTAGCCTTATTGTGTCTGTGGGATTAGCTACGGGGCTTGATAAATCGAGTTACGTAACTATAAGTTTGTTGCTATTGGTTAGTGCATTCCTACTGTGGAGTTATTATGGCACTTACTATGAACTCGCTCAAAAGCAAATAAAATATAACTGCGGGCCCATTAAAGGAAAGATTGAGATTAAAGAAATCCGAGAAGTTATTAAAGGGAAAACACTTTGGGTCGGCTTAAAACCAGCTACAGCCAGAAAAGGTTTAATTATAAAATACGGAAAGTTTGATGAAATTTATATTAGTCCTCAAACAAATGATGAGTTTATAAATCGGCTTTTGGAGCTGAATGATGCTATAAAAATAACGAGTTAGTCCAAAGTAAGCTTGTAGTAAACACTAAAACTCCATTTCAGGTACCTCTCCATCCACAATAAGATGGCCTTCAGTCGCATTTTGAATCGTTTCAACAGAAACCCCTGGCGCGCGCTCTAAAAGCTTAAAGCCTTGGCTGGTAACTTCCAAAACAGCTAAGTTAGTAACCACTTTTTTGACACAACCAACCCCTGTAAGAGGAAGCGAGCAGCGTTTTAGAAGTTTAGAATCTCCTTTTTTATTGGTATGCATCATCGCGACTATAATGTTTTCTGCACTGGCTACTAAATCCATAGCTCCACCCATCCCTTTAACCATATAGCCAGGGATTTTCCAGTTGGCTATGTCTCCGTTGTCTGAAACCTCCATAGCACCTAAAATCGTAAGGTCTACATGCTTGCCGCGAATCATAGAGAAACTAGTGGCAGAGTCAAAAAAACTAGCCCCTTCAAGCGTGGTGATGGTTTGTTTTCCTGCGTTGATAAGGTCTGCATCTTCTTCGCCTTCAAAAGGAAATGGACCCATGCCCAAAACGCCATTTTCACTTTGAAATTCGACTTCAATATCCTCACGAACGTAGTTTGCTACCAGCGTAGGGATTCCAATACCTAAATTGACATAATATCCGTTTTTAACTTCTTTAGCGATTCGCTTTGCAATTCCAATTTTGTCTAGCATGATTATGTTTTTTGTCTAACGGTTCGTTTCTCAATTCGCTTTTCATAGCCATTTCCTTCAAAAATTCGTTGAACAAATATTCCAGGAATATGAATTTGGTTAGGATTAAGTGAACCGACAGGGACTAATTCTTCGACCTCAGCAACCGTAATCGT
>Ga0115008_10000227_pt1 | contig 39017 bp, 34 predicted proteins | sample FraStrMetagenome_FD_87164 | JGI IMG/M metagenome (GOLD analysis project Ga0115008, IMG submission 87164) | Marine eukaryotic phytoplankton communities from Arctic Ocean - Fram Strait ARC3M Metagenome | ecosystem: Environmental > Aquatic > Marine > Oceanic | place: Fram Strait | collected... | reverse complement strand
GGTTAATGCAGTCACCTCACATTCAGCAGTTACATCGACCAGTGTTGCTATGTCTGCAACCGGAGCAGTTACATCATCAATAACAATGTTTTGCGTTTGTGTTGATGTATTTCCATTTCCATCATCGTAAGTCCAAGTTACAATTGTTGTTCCTTGTATTGAAATAGGAAGGGTAGCATCGTTTGTAACAGCAACTACTCCGTTACAGTTATCAGTAGCAGTAGGGTCGGTTAACGCAGTCACCTCACATTCAGCAGTTACATCAGCCAGTGTTGCTATATCTGCAACTGGAGCAGTAATGTCATCAATGATTACATTTTGAGTCTGTGTTGATGTATTTCCATTTCCATCATCGTAAGTCCAAGTTAGAATTGTTGTTCCTTGTATTGAAATAGGAAGGGTAGCATCGCTACTTACTGCAACAATTCCACCACAGTTGTCTGTAGCAGTAGGGTCGGTTAATGCAGTCACCTCACATTCAGCAGTTACATCAGCCAGTGTTGCTATGTCTGCAACCGGAGCAGTTACATCATCAATAACAATGTTTTGCGTTTGTGTTGAAGCGTTTCCACTTGCATCTGTATAAGTCCAAGTTACAATAGTTGTTCCTTGTGTTGAAATAGGAAGAGTTACATCGTTACTTACCGTAACAATTCCTCCACAGTTGTCTGTAGCGGTAGGGGAAATTAACGCAGTCGCCTCACATTCAGCAGTTACATCAGCCAGTGTTGCTATGTCTGCAACTGGAGCAGTAATGTCTGTAATAACAATATTTTGCGTTTGTGTTGAAGCGTTTCCACTTTCATCTGTATAAGTCCAGGTTACAACTGTTGTCCCCAAGCTTGTTATTGGTAGGATAGCATCATGTGTTGTAATAACTGCCCCACATAAGTCTGTAGCCGTAGGGTCAGTCAATGCAGTTACCTCACACTCAGCAGTGACATCGGCTAGTGTAGCTAAGTCTGGAACAGGTGCCTCAGTATCGATAACCGTAACTGTCTGTACGCATTGACTACTGTTTCCGCCAATATCTGTGACGGTCCAAATCACATTTGTGACCCCTGACGGGTAGTTAATCATACTGGTATTCATAACCGTTAACGGAGAGCAGTTATCGCCGGTTGTTACATTTCCTAAAGCCACACTTACTGCTGAACAGACTCCAGGGTCATTGTTTACAACAACATTAGCAGGGCAACTTACGGTAGGTGAAATAGTATCGAGTACAGTTACTGTAGCAGTACAGTCTGTTGAATTACCATTTTCATCAGCTACAGTAAGTGTAACGTTGTTTTGTCCTAGATTTGTACAAGTAAATGTTGTAGGGGGGATAGAGAGGGTAACGTTTCCACAGTTATCAAACGATCCATTGTCGATGTCTGTAGCAGCAAGTGTTACATCTCCGGTCCCTGATAAATAAACATCGATGTCTTGGCAAACAGCTGTTGGAGGAGCGATATCATCAACGGTAATTGAGATTGCTCCACAAAGACCTGAGGTTTCATCTACACACCCTGCGCCGTCTTCACCCCTAATATAATATGTTGTTGTAACTCCTGGAGAAACGACCAAAGTGTTTGATGATGTTGTTGCAAGTTGAGTCCCTGCACATGAAGTGGTATAGATGTGCCATGCTGTTGCATCGTTTAAATTACCTGTCCATGTTAAGGTTGAATTAGACCCCGGGCATATTACTGAAGATGAAGTTGTTATTACTGGTACATTTGGGTCTACACATTGTGAAAACGTAAACAGCGTGTTTAAAACGAGTAAAGAGAGTAATAAATTTTTCATAAAATATAGCTAATAGAGATCCGTTAGGAAACTCTTTTGTGTATCGTTAGTTATGCTGAAATTTCAGCATCTTATCCTAAAGATACGTCATTTCAGTCTAAAAGTACGTGTTTTAGAGGCTTAAATAGGAGGGAAGATGTAATGTTTTGAACAGTAGTTTCTTAACTCTATTCGTTTTGCTTGGGAATGTAAGAAGGGTTATTTCTCAAACCAACTGGCATACATGCGGTAATTGGTCGCAATTCGCTGCACTTCGCCTTCAAATAACTCAGGGCTTAAGTCTTTTACTTTTTTTGCTGGAACTCCAGCATAAACACTTCCACGCTTAACATGAGTACCCTCTAGTAATACGGCTCCTGCGGCAATAATACAGTTACTCTCAATAATGCAATTGTCCATTACAGTGGCATTCATACCAATCAATACATTGTCGCCTGTTGTGCAACCATGTACACATGCATTGTGTCCTACTGAAACGTTGTTTCCAAGATTGACTTTTGTTTTTTCATAGGTGCAATGCAAGACTGCTCCATCTTGAATGTTTACGTTATCTCCCATTTTAATGGAGTTGACATCGCCCCGGACAACAGCATTGAACCATACGGAACAGTTATTACCCATTTCAACATTTCCAACAATTGTTGCGTTTTCTGCTAACCAACAAGAGTCGGGTATAATAGGTGTGTTGCCTCTACATTCTTTAATTAATGCCATGATGATAAAATAAATAAGTTTTAACAAAAAAAGGTGTACTTCAAGTTGAAGTACACCTTAAAGATAGATGTTGTAGATTGATTTCTTAGTCTAAGAAATCAACTTTTCCTGATTCTAAATTGTAATACGCTGCAACAATTTTCAAACCGCCTGTTTCTACAGCGTTTTTAATGATTGGGGATTGATCAACTAAGGCTTTCCTATTTAATTTTGCATTCGTTTTTACAATGTCATTTACAGGCATTCCTTTTTCTGAAGCAGAAATTGCGGGTTCAATGTGGGCCAGTAGGTGGTTTAGATTAGACCCATTATCACCTCCGTTAACTGCTGCTGTAACAGCACCACAGCTTTGATGGCCAAGAACGATAATTACTTTTGAGCCCAAGTGAGCAACAGCATATTCGATGCTTGCAATTGAAGAGGTGTTTGCAACATTACCTGCAACACGAACAACAAACAATTCACCTAATCCTGCGTCAAATGTAAATTCTGGGACTACGCGGCTGTCAGCACAGCTCAGTATGATTGTATGAGGTTCTTGCCCTCCTACTAGTTCATTTTTACGTTGACTGTCTTGTAGTTTTCCGTCTAGTTTATCTGCAACAAAGTTTGAATTTCCATGCTTTAGACGTTCAATAATTTGAGTTGTATTCATCTTAATTTAAGTGTTATGAGGTTTAACTTATTTCGCAATCAGGAATATTGATTACTGAAAGTTTAATCTTTTTTTCTGGAGCTCCAAATTTTTTAAATTCTGCAATTGATTCTAAAACATCGTGATTAATAGACTTACATTTACTTCCATCTATAGTCATAGTAACTCCCTCTGGGGCATCGTAGAAGTATTGAACAATACTTGCCTTGTTTAAAAACGTTACATCTTCAGCTAACTCGAGGTTAATTTCTCCTTTGTCTGTATCTGTTATGGTGTAGCTGTGGCGAAAGTTTCTGCGTAATATGTAGAAAACGGCAACGCCGATACCAATAAAAATACCTTTCAGTAAATCGGTTAAAAGTACACCAACAATTGTTGCTACAAAAGGAACAAACTGTTCGTATCCAGATCTAAACATGTATTTGAATAGCTGTACTTGTGCAAGTTTGTACCCAACCATGATTAAAATAGCAGCCAATGACGCTAAAGGAATTAGGTTGATTAATGTAGGGATAAAGAAAACAGAGAGTAACAAGAGTAAGCCGTGAATAATTGTTGCAAGTTTTGATTTTCCTCCAGCGCTTACATTAGCCGAACTTCGAACAATAACTTGTGTCACGGGTAGCCCTCCAATTAATCCTGAAACAATATTTCCTACACCTTGAGCTTTAAGCTCTCTGTTTGTAGGGGTGTGGTGTTTGTCTGGATCTAGATTGTCTGTAGCTTCAACGCTTAACAGGGTTTCTAAACTTCCCACCAATGCTATTGTTGCAGCAATAATATAAACATTAGGATTACTTAAGTAGCTAAAATTTGGAAATTGAAAAAACGTTGTAAACTCACTTAATGATGTGGCTACAGGGAGTCCAACTAAGTGTTTTTTACTCAGTGCCAATTCTGGAAAATAAGCTTGAAATAAGAGGTTTAAGCCAATTCCCAACAATACTACGATTAAGGCTCCTGGAATTAGTTTGAATAATGCTATTTTTTTGAACCGTTCCTGATTAAATAAAATTAAAACTAGGATTGAAAGCAAGCTAATGATTATGGCTCCTGGCTCTAGTGCGTTGAATGCGTAGAGTAATTCAGAGAAGGTGTTATGACCATCTGTTTGCAAAAAAGATTCATCTCCAAAAAAGTCTGTGTCATAGCCAAATGCATGGGGGATTTCTTTTAAAATTAAGGTGATTCCAATTGCAGCAAGCATTCCTTTAATAACCGATGATGGAAAATAATTACCAAGTATGCCAAGTCTTGCGTATCCTGCAATAATTTGAATTACTCCAGATAGAACTACAGCTACCAAAAAAGCATCAAAGCTTCCCAGTGTAGCAATTGCTGCGGTAATAATAGTGATGAGCCCTGCGGCTGGACCTGAAACGCCAATTCGACTGCCACTTAAGACCCCAACAATAATACCACCTACAATGCCGGCGATAAGCCCTGCAAAAATATTTGGTGTGCTGCCTATTCCTTCAACGTTTGTTGATGCAAACCCAATGCCTAAACAAAGGGGTAGCGCAACTAAAAATACGACTAAACTAGCCGGTAAATCTGCACCTAAGTGCTTAATGTGTTTTTTCATGTTTTTTTTGATATAAATGTATGCGATTGATTGTTCTTTCAATTAGCAATTTATATCTGGTGGAGGGTAGGGGGTGTTGAGGTAAACACTAGCGAAAGCTGGTTGTTTAAAATGAGATTCGAGTAGTTTACTTTGATTGTCAACTTTGGGGATTAGTGCAAAATTGATGTATTTATAGTCTTTATCCTTTTCGGTGTCTTCATTTTTTGATTCTTTTTCAGAGTCATCTTCTTCTCCTTCATGAATTTCACTTACTATCTTTTCATCTGAATTAGAATTCAAAATCTGTATGTTACTAACAACCATTTGGCTAACAAAGAGCGCTAAAAAGAGTGAGATTAAAAATTTCATACGTGTAAAGATAGCAATAATTTTATGTGCTAGTTCTATGTTTTCTTTATATTTTCAGTTAACATTTCATAACAAATATAGGGATGATCTTTTTTATATTTTAGGTGAACGGATCCTAATTCTACATAACCGCGATTCGCGTAAAATTTTTGATTTCGTAGGTTTTGACTAAATGTATCTAGTCGGATTGAACAGTAATTATTATTCAGGGCAAACTCTTCTGCAAACTCCATTATTTTTCTTGCAATACCTCTCCCTTGATAAGGAGGGGAAACGGCTAATCTATGGATAACAATGTTTTTTGAATCAAAAGGAGTAAGCCAATTAATTTCAGCGTACTCCTCGTCTTGCATTTCATTCAGGACAACGACTCCAACAATTTCGGATTCTATTTTGTAAGTGAAGAGCGTTTCTGTTTGAATGTCATTGGTAATGTTTTCGATGCTTGGATAGCTCTCGTCCCATTGGTCAATGCCATTGTCGCGTAAGTTTTTGCCACACGCTTTAATTAGACTAATGATTGAATTTATTTCGGAATACGTTCCTTTCCCAATCATTTTTTAGTCAATCACACTTAAGGCTTTCCCCACTTTAATAAATGCCGCTGCCGCCTTGTCTAAATCAGCTTTAGAGTGCGCAGCAGAAATTTGAGTTCTAATTCGTGCTTGACCTTTAGCAACAACTGGATAAAAGAACCCAATGGCATAGACCCCCTCTTGCAGTAACATATCAGCAAATTTCTGAGAAAGTGCTGCGTCATAAAGCATAATGGGTACAATTGGTGAATTACCAGGCTTGATATCAAATCCGGCAGCAACAATTTGATCTTTAAAATATGTCGTGTTTTCTTCTAAGGTATCTCTTAATTCTGTTGTTGAGCTAAGGATATCAAACACCTTGTTCGAAGCACCAACAATAGAAGGTGCTAAAGAATTGGAAAATAAATATGGTCGAGATTTTTGACGTAACATGTCAATAATTTCTTTTTTCCCCGTTGTGTATCCACCCATAGCTCCACCCAAGGCTTTGCCAAGCGTTCCTGTAATGATATCAACCTTTCCATTTACACCACAGTGTTCAGGGACACCGCGTCCTGTTTTCCCAATAAATCCTGCAGAGTGACACTCATCACTCATTACCAGCGCATCATATTTATCTGCTAAAGCACAAATTTCATCCATCTTAGCGATATCTCCATCCATAGAGAAAACACCATCTGTAACGATAATTCTAAAGCGTTGGTCTTGTGCTTTTTTTAATTGTTCCTCCAAATCACTCATGTCAGAATGCTTGTACCTGTACCGTTGAGCTTTACAAAGACGGACACCATCAATAATTGATGCGTGGTTTAATTCATCTGAAATAATTGCATCTTCAGCCCCGAAAAGAGGTTCGAAAACACCACCGTTTGCATCAAAAGCTGCAGCGTATAAAATAGTATCTTCTGTACCGTAGAATTTAGCAATTTTAGCCTCTAATTCTTTGTGAATGTCTTGAGTTCCACAAATAAACCGAACAGATGACATTCCGAAACCGTGCGAATCTAAGGTGTCCTTAGCGGCTTGAATAACGTCTTCATTAGAAGATAGTCCCAGGTAGTTGTTTGCGCACATAATCACGACATCTTCTCCAGTATTTACACTGACACTTGCTCCTTGAGGCGTTGTGATAACACGTTCTCTTTTATATATTCCCGCCTCATCAATGGCCTTTAATTCTGATTGAAGATGATCTTTGATTTTTCCGTACATATGCCAATATATTTGTATTACAAATGTAATGAGAAAAGCTGATTTTTAGAAGTAGGAAAGGAATTATTGAGTAGGTAAATGGATTAAAAATTCCATTTTAAGCTCCGATTATCAAGAATTGCGAAGGATACTTTCCAACTTGGGGTGGGGGCTATCTGATTTCCGTCAGATAAGACACCGTAGACACCAACCCTTAGACGTCTTTTTGAAAACTTAAAATTTCGTTCCAGGCCAGCGAGCACTTCGTAGTGCTCCCAGTTAAATTCAGGAACGTACAAGGCACCTGCACCTAAAACTAAACCAATACGTGTTTTTTTCATCCACGGAATTTTATTTAGAATTGCTCCGTTATCGTGGTGTACAAAATGTGCTTCTAAATAAATTTTTTCACTTGGCAGTGTTGAGTCAAGCCCTTGAAATGAATGCAGGGGGTTAGAAAACCAAATAGGATCACTCCTTCTATGAAATTTTTGATCTGCATCTTTGAGTGAGGTTGTATTTAAAAATTGTCCCGATTTAATATGATAGCTAGACGTGCCTAATGTTCCAATTTTAAAGGTTTGCATAACTCCCCCCAGAATGTAGTCGTGGTTTACATCACTTCCGAATAGGTTTGGAATTCCTTTTTCATAATAGAGGTAGAATGTTGGCCATCGAGAACCCAATAACACCTTTCTGTTAGGCTCCTTCATGTACTTTTGGTTGGGAGTAAACCGCAATGTCACGTTAACGATAAAAGCTTGGTATGTATCAAAGCTAGTTGGGTCGTTGTTTGGGAAGGCATCATCAAGGTCAAGGAATTTGTACCCTTCTAAACTCCTTCGTTCGCTCATACTTGCGTCAGTGTCTAAATATAAACCATTTAGAAGTTCATAGCTGTTCCCTATGGTAAGGTCTGTCGTTTCGATGAAGTTATCTCTCCTGTAAATTTGTGTAATAGCATCATAGCCACGAATGACATCGAAACTGTGTGAAAAATTGGTACGCAATGTTCCAAAATGAAACGGGTCATATCGGTAACTCCAGTTGGTTGATCCTTTTAAATCACCATTTAATAGCCCAACTGAAAACTCCGAATAAGAATCGATGAATCGCTCATCTTTCCATTTTTTAAAATAAGAAAATCCTGGCGCAATCCTCGGTCCTGCAATCATAATAGGACGAATAAAGGCCGCAAGGGAATTGATTGTCCACTGTGTTTTTTTTGCGCGATTTCTATGATCGACCCCCCACCAAAGTATTTTTAATGCTGTTACTTTGTTAAACACAGCATCAATAGAGTCAAGGTATTCTTTTCTATTTCGGTAATCTTTAATACTGTCGTTGACTGCGATGTATTCACGTTCTTCAGGTGTTAGGCTTCCGACACGTTTGTCTTTCCAAAAAACGGAATCTTTTTCGTAGGCTTCTTTTTCTGTAATTGAAAGTTCATTGTTAAAATATCGATGGGGAAAATTAGGATTAAAATTATACTTGGTGTACTCAGCGAAAGTCGTACACGTTGATGTTTGGTCTTTATATTTCACTCCGTAGTCAAGGGTTTGGCTTCTTAGTACACATAAGGTGTCCCCAAAATGGTCAAACTCTTGATCAATTGAGAAGTAATCATAGATTAACAGATTTCCTTTTTCCATGGTAAGTTCAAGCTTCTGAACGAGCCATAGTGTGTCTATTACGTAGATGTATCCTTTTAATGTTGTTGTCGCACTATTTCTAGGGATAATTTTAACCTTGCTTATTTGTTTTCCATCCTCTTCATATTGTTCAACAAGGCGGTATTTGTAAGATAGGATTCCCGGCCCAGAAATAGGTGAGCTTACGGGAGTTTGATGTAGGTCGTTGAGGTGTAATAAGTTTTGAAAGAAATTAAAGTTTGATTTAATTGTAGTTGTATAGTAAAGGTTGTTGTGTTTAGCTCCACGAGCATCATAGGCATTTCTGATTTCTTTCACTTGATTCTTTCCGCCATAGTGACGTGTAAAATCAACTTCAATCAGGTTCATATTATTTGCCAAGGCTTCGTCTTCTTTTCGTTTTTCAGCGAAAGGGTCAACAATACCATTGGGGTCCAGGTTTTCACCCTCTTCTTGACGGTTTTTTTTCTTTTTTTTCTCTTTTCGATTAATTTTTTCAGAGGCTTTAATATACCCTGTTACGGTGTGTGGGTAATTCCAAGGATTTGTTTGGTCTCGTCTCTTAATCACCTCAAGCATGATATCTCTGCCTGGATTCGTTTTTTTAACAGAGACATCAACATGTTCAATTTCTTGAATGTTGGTAGGGTAGAGCTTATGGTTTTTTGTTACGGTATGCTCTCCAATTGTTACATAGGCTTCAGTGTTGTCATACCCCATTGATGTTATAACTAAGAAATATTCTCCTTGATTGATACGCATTTCATAATGCCCATGTAGGTCGGCCATGGTTCTCAACTCAACCGCATTCTTTACATAGATTTTTGCATACGGAATTGGAATGTCATTTTCATCTGAAATTATACCTGTAAGCAATTGTTGTGCAAACGATAAATTCGACACAAAACTGACAGTTATAAAGATTAAAAGCAATAAAGATTTCATTCCAATTAACGGATAAAATGAGCAGTCAACACTCAAAAGTATGTTGACTCTTGATTTAAGTTATATAACTAAAAGTAAGAAAATACCTTGTGGAACACCTAACAAACCGGATTGACGAGCAATAAACCAGCTTAATGTTAACAATATTTAGGATGAGTGGTAATTACTTTTTTAACGCTTCTTGTTCTTCGAGAAACTTTACGTGCTTTTCCATGCGTTTAATCATCCACCGTTTAACAACAAACATAAACAGTGCAATTCCTGCAAATACATAGTAAAAACTCCACTTACGAAAACCTTCAACAAGTCCCATATAAGTTACAACGACAAGTACAAAAACAGCCATTAATAACCAGAAGTAAAGCATTAATTTGTTGTAAGTTTTCATAGGCTTAAATAGTTAAAATAGTAATTATTTGGATAGATTAAATTTCCCGTAAGGCTCTAATATTTTGTAATGAACAAACTCTTGCGTTGTCTGAAGTCCACGGCCCCATCCTTGAACGGAATTGTCCGGTGATTTAACAATTACATTTTTGTTCGTATATATTGTGCTGTCATTTTGATTCCAAAATAGCTCTTCGGTTTCTAAACGTTGTTCTTTTTCTAGATTCAATAAACCAACAGAGTCACGAACAACAACCTCTCCTGTTTCGTAGTTTATTTCACCGTAAAGTGCGGTTAGTTTTGATATGACTTTACCATCTTCAGAATAAAAATCAACCTTTACACCATCTTTTAGTTTGGTTATGTGGGTTGGGACTAAATATGTTTCTGCAAGTGTAGCATAGATTTCTACACGTGCATAGCCAGAGTCATTATAGAACATGTTGAACTCACTCATGACATCATTGGGAGCATCTTCATTGAAGGTTACTTTTTGAATGGTGTTCAAATCATTAACACATGAAAAAAGAAAACCTGTCATAAAAATTATGACAGGTATCTTGGTTAATAAGCTAATTGATGAACGACTGCTCATACTATTGTTTTGGATTAACAGAAATTCCGTAGCAAGAAAGGTTAACAGAATCTGGAGAGCCATTTTCGAAAACCATACCGTCAGTTGGGTATTTTTTTCTAAAGCTTGCTATTGTTCCTCCTGTAGATTCACCTAACGATCTTGCTTGCTCTAATAATTGAACCGCATAGATATAATTACACTGTCTTTCGAATGTTGAAGAACCACAATTGTTTGCATTTTTCCCTACCGAAGAACCTGCAATGGTTAATGCTTTACCTCTTAGTTGACCTTTTACAGACATTGCTGTGTTATAAGCAGCCGTATAAGAACCCGATTGGTACTTTGCCCGTGCAATTTCATACGTAATCTCTTCTGACTTCTCTTCATTTGGAGCAAGTGTCTTAGCTGTACTTAAAACTGAAATGGCTGAAGAGAATTTCTTTTGAGCTAACAGGGCTTTCGCCTTGATCATTTGCGCATCAAAAGATGTTGGGTCAATTGCAACATAGATGTCAATTAATTCAAAATACTCGCTACTTTCAGTGCATTCTTTTTTCTCTAACAATGTGATGAAGTTGAGTACAGATGCTTTTTTTACTTCAGGATCTACAGGTAAGTTTTCCATATACCCTTTCAAATCTGGAAGTATGTCATCACAGCTTCTCACAACGTAGTTAAAGTAACTCGTTATTGTCTCTTGTGTTTTAACGGACATTCCAGCTTGACTAATAAGTGTAGACAATTCAAAGTACTCTGAAATCATACGCTGTTTTAATACTAACTTATCTGAATCAGATGCCTCAGAGAACATCGCATATGTGTTGTAGTAAAAGTAAGACACGTAGGCTTCATTTGTTGCAATTCCCTTTGTATCAATCCCTCTTCTAAATAAGCTGTCTGCTTTTTTACGGTTAGGTTTTGTTGTTTGTAGAATTGCAGAAGCTCTCGAAAAGTCATCTTTTATGTTGTAAAATCCTGCAGTTTCAACCCTGTCCCAAGCGGCAATTAAGGTGTCGTTGTATGCTGCTTTATCGGCTTTGTCTTTTGCTGTATTTACGGCATTTCTCAACGTCCCAATCATACGTGTATAGTTTGGAGCATCGTATCCACCACAAATTTCTTCTCCTTTTAGGTAGTATGTTGCTGCACCAGGATAGTTTTTAATTTTAAGCTCCTCTCCAGCCAAAAAACGCATACGTTTGCATTCTCTAGCTTTATCCTCATCTTGAGCGTATGAGTTAAATCCTACTGCAATTAAAGCGCCTAGTAATAATAATCTTCCCAATTTCATTTTTATATTTTATTAATTCAATTTACGTTTAACAAACCACTTGTCCGCACCTGGAGCAATGGATACCCCGATATTGATTCCGTAGTATTGTTCCTTAAATGCATGACTATCTGCAATACCTCTTTGTCCAATTGTGAAACCTAAGTTTATCGAAGAAAGCGAGTTTTGAACGACAACCGGAATACCAAATCCAAATGTTGTGCCAAAGTCTGAAACTTGTTGACCATTTGTTTGGTATGGAAGTGTAAGTTGGTAAATACCAGCACGATATTTTATTCTGTGATAAAGCTTTGTTGTTACTTTGTTGGTGATGAAATCTGTTTCAGGAATGTATTCAATACCAAAGGTCATTTTCGATGTGTTCTTAAATGAGTTGGTAAATGTATTGTCAAATGTGTTTTCGTATTGGCTCCAGTCTGACTGTCTGTATGAAGCATGAAAAGAAATTGCTGAATTAAGTTCGTTGGTTGTTTCTTTTCTGCTAATGGTCCTTAATGTGTAGTTTAAACCAACAGTGTAAGCAGGGATGTTGCTAACATTTCCATCTGTTGTTTGCGAGAAAGAGGTTGTGTCGAAGTCGTTAGGATTATCTACATTACCACCGTAGTAGATCCCTTCTTCATAGGTTCCGTTTATTTTTTGAAAGGGCTCAATTACGCTAAAAAGGCTAAAGGTATGTCGGTCATTTATTTTTTGAACATAGCTCAGCCCAAGATCATAATGAAAGGCACGGATTTGCATTGATTTAATACTGATGCCACCAGCATAAGTATCGATACCAGATTGAATTAAACCACTTTTACGTGTATTTGATGTGTTTCCAAACAGGTAACCAAAATTTGCCCCAACCGAAAGAGTAGTCCCTTTGTATTTTATGAGGTTAGAGGAAAGTCCTAAAAAGACTTCGTTAATCCCTCCTTCTCCAGAATACGTGTAGATCAAAGAGTCTTGTTCAACTAAAATTCGAGAGCTAAATTCATAGCCTCTTCGTGCGTAGGGTTTTAAACCAAAAGCTAACCCAAAATAATTACTAAAAGACAGACCTAGTGCAAAGTTTTGAATGCCTGTTATGCTTGCAAAGTTTGAATTGCCTCCTTCTGTAAAGTTTGAAAGTGTAGAAGAAACCCCTAAAGAAAATAAAGGCTGACCTTTACCAAGAGCACTGTAGCTCGCAGGGTTGTAGAAGTTTAGCGCAGTAGAATCTTGAATGGTTATTGTTGTGTTTCCCAGTGCTGAGAATAACGCATGATTTAACCCGCTAATTTCACCTAAGCCAAATGAGCTGTACGGGCTGTTAATGTTGCTTTGAGCCATGGTGAAATTCCCACAGAGTAGGACTAAAAATGATACAGCTAGATTACGCATTGTGTTTGTATATTTCATATAGCCCTTTTAATGTCAGATTTTCGTCTGCAAAGATGTCATTTTTTGAGACTAAATCAAAGTGAGAAGCATCCCCTCCTGTCATAAAAAAAGTTAAGCTTGGGAATTGAACTCGATATTCTGCCATCATCATTGTTATTTCAGCTTTTAAACCATTCATTACACCTGAGTGAATACAAGAGTTTGTGTCATTACCAACGAGTTTTGTTTTTGCTTTCGTTGTTATTAGAGGGAGCTTTCCTGTGTAATCGTTAAGGGATTTATACCTCAATTGAATTCCAGGAGAAATTGACCCACCAATGTAGTGTTGATTTGGTCCTGTCAAATCAAACTTCACACAAGTGCCAATGTCGATGGTTACACAGTAGTCTGTTTTAGAATAGGTGCCTGAATAAACAGCATTACAAATTCGGTCAACACCTAAGGTGTGCTTGGTTTTGTAGTCGAGTTTAATGGGTAACTTTGTTTCAGCAGTTACTAGCGTGTAGCTTTCAAGTAAACAGGTTAATCGTTTTGTGTCTTCATTTGACAACACAGAAGAGACAATTGCGTTGTATTTCGCATGAGTACAAAGCCATTTTTCAAATAAATCTAAATTTTTTAGATTGAAAATTTCAACCGTTTTCAAGTGCCCATTTATGAACGAACCTACTTTAATTGAGGTGTTTCCGGCATCTATTACAAGGACCTTATTATCTACTTTCATTAGTACAAAGATAATATAAGTGAAAAAAAATTGAAATTTTTGTTTCAGTTTGGAAAAAAGTTGATAGATTTGCGCCACCAAATTAGGTTGGTGATATAGCTCAGTTGGTAGAGCAATGGACTGAAAATCCATGTGTCCTTGGTTCGAACCCGAGTATCACCACAGGTATTTAAAAGCTCTCAAGAAATTGGGGGCTTTTTTTTATGTCTTACCGTTTGTGGATTGTATTCTTTTTTAAGATTAGGAATGGTGTAAAAAAGATAAAGCAACTCTATTGAGTTGCTTTATCATACCTAACCTAACCACTATTCACTGAAAAAGATTTATTGACCGAAGTCAATTTTAAACCTTTTATGGTGTAAAGATAAAGCAGAAGGGAATGACATAAAAATTTAAAAAACACTGATTGTGTGAATTGTGAAGTGTTGTGCTAGCATAGTAAACCTTAAAATGGTAGTTTATCTATTGATTTTCAATGTTTGTAGGTTTTTTTGTCTTATTAATCGATTTTAAGTATTGAATTCCTACCGTTGCAACTTTTAACATATGTTCGCTGTAAAGTGGGTTTTATTCGATGAGAAACATTTTTGTTAATGTAAAATCCCCCTTCACACAGGGGGGTGTTTTCGACTTTCACGAGTCATTTTCGACCTGTTTTTCACAAAAAAAAAGACGGGCAATTAAACCCATCTTTTTTGTTCGTTGTTGATTACAAATTACTGCGCATTTTCCATTTGAAAATGGTGTAGATCCATAACTTAAAACGATACATTAATAAGTAGAGAGCAGGGATAATAACCAGTGTTAAAAATGTGGCAAAGGTTAATCCATAAATAATTGCCCATGACATTGGTGCAAAGAAAACATTATTATCTCCACCAATATAAATTTTAGGATCATAGGTTGTAAACAAGCTAAAGAAATCAATATTAAAGCCAACAGCTAAGGGTACGAGTCCTAAAATTGTTGTGATTGCAGTAAGCAGTACAGGGCGAAGCCTTGTTCTTCCTCCATGAATCGCAGCGTTTAGAATGTCGTCATAGGGTAATAAATCATACTCCCCTAGATTTAATGACTCGCGTTTTTCGAGGCGTAATTTATTGATATAGTCAATTAATACAATTGCGTTATTTACAACTACACCGGCTAACGATATAATTCCAATCATTGTCATCATAATAACGAAGTTTTGCCTAGATATTAGGAGACCTAATAATACACCAATTAAAGAAAGCACAACTGTTAACATAATTACGGTCGGCATTGAATAGGAGTTAAATTGAGCAACAATGATTAGTAAAATCAAAAACACTGCAATTAATAAGGCTCCACTTAAGAATGCCATCTCTTTTTCTTGTTCTTCTTGCTGGCCTGTAAATTTAAAGTCAAGCCCTTCTTTTAGTTTTCCTTCGGCTACATATTCGGCCATTTTTACTTTAAGTTGATCAACAACCTCCGTTGGATTGAATCCTTCATTTACATTTGAAAGTATAGAAACCAAGGGAACCTGATCTTTACGAATGACAGCTGTATAAGAACTTGTTTCAGCTGGTTTTTCAATTATAGAACGAATAGGAATATTCATTAATTGCCCTTTGTTGTTTCTGAAAATCAAACGCTGGTCTAACAATGAATTAAAGTCGTCACGATTTTCTTTGTTGAACTTTACGACAATATCATAAGGTTCATCACCCTGAATATATGTTGAGATACTCTCTCCTAATAAGGCTTTCCGGATGGCTGAGCCAACTTGCCCTGTAGACGCATTTAACTTCCTTATTTGATCTCGGTCTACGCGAATTGGAATTTCAGGTCTATTTAACTCTACATTCAATTTGAACCCTTCAACCCCCTCAACTTTTTGTCGTGTTAAGAATGTTTTAACCTTATTCGCCTCCTCAATTAAGGTTGTGTATTCACCACGCCCTGTTAAGTCGATGTTAATTGGGGCTCCTTGTGGTGGGCCTTGCTCATCTTTTGCGGTTGTTATTTCGATGTCTGCTGTGAATGAACCTTGTAATCCCGATTGAATTTCTTTCAAGATTTCACTTGTTTTGTAGTCTCTACGGTATTGAGACTCTACAAAATTGACTGTAATTCGCCCTTTGTGAGGAGTGTTACCCATAGAGATTCCTTGACTAGGGTCGCTTGTACCTTCACCTACTTGAGCGATAATGGATTGAATTAATTGCTCATCTTTTGGAATGCCAACAGTATCTTCTAAGTATTTCGCTAAAATGGTGTTTAATTTCCCTTCAACATTTAATGTTGTTTCATTGGTAGCTGAAATATCAGTGCCAATAGGATGGGCAATAAAAACATTTGCATAATTAGGCTGGTTTACGGGGAAAAAATCCACTTTTGGTGGAAATGTAGCCATTAGTACAAATGATAATATCAATAATCCGAAAGTTCCTAAAAGAAATTTTCCTGGACGTTTACCGGACAATGCAAAGTTTAAGAATCGTTCATAAATGGATTCTAGTTTAGGTAAGAAACGTGTTTGAAAGCGCTTAGTTCCCGGTAGAAAAATGTAAAAATTGATCAAGATCATGAACGCAAAGAAGACGAGTAAGTTTCCAAGGCCAAGTCCGCCAAAGAAAATGATTAGGAACCCTATCACGAATAATATTAAAGCGTTTCGCAATATTCTTTTTCTATTCGGTTTATCCTCGGTTACTTTCATGTATACGACTGCAAGAACAGGGTTGATTACGAGGGCGACAAACAACGAGGACCCTAATACAATCATTAATGTGATTGGAAGGTATTTCATGAATTCTCCCATCATACCAGGCCAGAGCGCTAAGGGTAAAAATGCTGCCAGTGTGGTAGCGGTAGACGCAATAATTGGCATTGCTACCTCTCCAACCCCTGTAATAACAGCTTTTGTTGAAGATAAACCTTCATCCATATGGCGATAGATATTTTCAACAATAACAATACCATTGTCTACTAACATACCCAATGCAAGTACAAGAGAAAAGAGCACCATTACATTAAGTGTTACGCCCATTGCTTCAAGAATAAGAAATGACATGAGCATTGATAATGGAATGGCTATACCAACAAATAATGCATTTCGAAGCCCTAAAAAGAACAAGAGTACAAGGACAACCAGGATAATACCAAGAATAATTGAGTTTTCAAGGTTGGAAACCATGTCTCGCGTATTGTTTGATTGATCATTTGTAATTGAGACGCTTACATTTCTAGGAATTGTTCCATCGGTTTTGGCATTTTTCAGAATAGATTCAATTTTATCTGATGCATCTAACAGGTTTTTACCTCCCTGTTTTTTAACGTCTAACATAACTACTGGATCGCCAAATTCTCTGGCATAAGAAGTTGTGTCTCCATTGCCAAAATAGACTTTGGCGATATCATCTAGGTGTACGGGTAAAAACTCATCTTGCTTAACAATGAGTTGCCCTAATTCTTCAGCAGATTGAAATTCTCCTTCGATTCGGATGGTTTTTCTAATTCCATCAGTTAGTATTTCTCCACCTGGAATTGTTTGGTGTTCTGAATGAACAGCGTTTTGGATGTCGTCAATGGTTACGTTAACGGCTTGAGCTTTAATTGGATCAACATCAATGCTCATTTGTTGCTTTTGAATACCGCGTATATCAACCTCACTAATCTCTGTTAAGTCTTCTATTACCTCTTCTAATTCTTCTGCAATTTCTTTTAATAAACTAGGGTTATTTCCACGTAAGTTTATATTCATAATTGGCATGGAGGAGGGGTCTAGCTCAAAGATGTTGGGCTCAACAGGGAGAGTAGGGAAGTCAGATTTAGTCCGTGCATTATCTACAGCATCTTTTACTTTTTGAAGGCCTTTATCGACATTCATTTTAAAGTCAAACTTTACTCTAATTGTTACATATCCATTAATGGCATTTGTGTTAATTTCATCTACCAGATTAATGCCTCCGAGTTCTTTTTCAATGTTTTTTGCTATTTTTTCTGCCATATATTTTGGCGAGGATCCTGGTTTAGCAATACCAATGTAAATTTCAGGTATCTGTAATTCGGGGAAGTTTTCTTTTGGCATTGATTGGTACGACATAAAACCACCAAATAAGATGATTACAGCAATGAGAAAAACAGTTTTTCTGTTGTTTACTGCGAGTGTCGAAAGACCAAATCCTTTTGTTTCTTTTTTCATTTTGTTGGTATTTGATCTAGTTTATTCTTACAATATCTCCTTCAGCAATTCCTTTAGCACCTTCTGTAACGACCATGACTCCAGGTTTAATACTGCCGGGTTTAAGCAATGCTTTTCCGTTAAACTTTTCAATCACCTCTACGTTAACCGGTGAAACTGTAAATCCATCCCCTTTCTTTATTGCAGTGTAAATAAAGTTAATGTTGTTTTGATTCTTTAGAAGGCTTTTACTTGAAACAACCAACCCTTCTTTTACATTCAAATCTGTAATTGCTACTTCAGCTAACATATTTGGCAATAAAAGGCTATTGTTATTTATGGAAGCCATGATTCTAAACGTTCTGTTAGTCGGTTCGATATAGTTGCCTACGTTTGTAATAGTTAACTGAAGTGAAGTGTCACTGTAGTTTGGGAAAGAAACTCGAATAGGGGTTCCAACTTTAACATTTGGAATGTGTTTTTCTGATATTGTAGCAACAATGTCAACTTGTTTATTGTTTACTAAACGAACAACTGGAGAACTAGGTCCTGCCATTTGTCCGGTTCGTGCAAACACGTTGTCAATAACGCCTGTAAACGGCGCTTTTATAATGGCTTTTTCTTGCTGAATAGCCAATGAGCTTATGCGTGTTTTCAAAGCGTTAACCTGATTTTTAGCTGTCTCGTAATCGAACTCAGATCCTACACCACGGGTCTGAAGTTCTTCTTGCTTACTCAATATATATTCGGCGTATTCTAGCTGTGTCTTTAATTCTTCAGCGTTTGAGTTAAGAATGGAAGCATCAATTGTAGCGATGGTTTGGCCTGCTCTTACGACCTGCCCTTCTTTCACTTTTATAGCTGTAATTAACCCGCCCATCTCAGCATGAATAAGAATGTCTTTATCTGTTTCAACATTTCCTTGCACTCGAATTTCGTGTGTAAAGGTTGTTAATTCAGCTTTTTCTAGTTTTACAAGGGGGCTTAAGGTTGTTTCTACTATTTCCAGCACCTCCTCTTTGGTGTTAGAGCAAGCGTTAAGTGTTATTAAGCCTAATGTAAGTGGTAGTAATCCAATTAATTTACGTTTCATTTTATCGTGTATTATAGGGTTCTTTTAACTTAATTATTGATTCGGTAATATGTTGTTGTATAGTTTGTCTAATGCCAGTTTCGCTTGAAAAACTTCCACAAGTGACCCAATGTATTGAGCTTGTGCTGTCATGTATTGTGTGTGCTTTTGGCTTACATTGATACTGTTTCCTTTACCAATGTTTTGGCGAAGAAGCTCTTTGTTGTAAATGGATTTAGCAAGGTCTATGTTTTGTTTTTGTAATGCCGTTTTACTTAGAGCGACCTTGTAGTTGTTTTGAGATTGGATTTCTTGAAACTGTAGGTTTTGTGCCATTAAGTCCAAATTGTTTTGATCGTTTAATAACTTGATTTTTGATTGAGATGTTCTTGCGTGTCTAGATAAACCAGAAAAAACAGGTATGTTAATCCTTAGCCCCCAAACTGTTTGAGGGTACCACTTATCATTCTCGAAAAAGTTGAATTCGTTTCGGTATGCGTTGTAACTTTGAGAGAAAAACGTATTCAATGAAGGTGCGTTCATGAGCTGATTGTTTTTCACATTCAACACGGATAATTGAACTTTACGTTCAAGAACCATATAGGTAATGTTGTTTTTTAAATCACCTGTTTTTAAGGCATCTTTTGACATCAAATCAGTTGTAGTGTTTGTTATTTTTACCTGTTTTTGAATAGGGTACCCCATTGCAAGCTTTAGCATGTTTAAGGCATTTTCAGAATGTAGATTGGCACTTAATTGTGCGTTTTTAGCAACAAGAAGGGAGTAGGATAATTGATCCATGTCTTCTTGTAGTATTAAACCTAATTCAAGAAAGTGTTGTTGCTTTTTAATAAGTTCAGCTGTGGACTCAACCAATGAATCCATGAACACTTTATTTTCTTTAGCTATAGCTGCTAACTCATAGGTTTGAATTACATTAAAAACAACATCTTCTTTAGATTGCTTAGAAACCATTTCTTGAAATTTTGCGAAGAATGATGCTGCTTGTAACCCTACAATATAAGATCCATTAAATAAGAGTTGTTCAACCTCTAAGGCTCCAGTTGAATTGTATTTTGTTCCAGCTTCAAATGAAACGGTTTCTCCATCTGCTGCCATTGGGTTTAAAAACTTAGCGTCTAAGACGGTGATAGGTAAGTTTATAAAGTGATTAAAACTTCCGTTTACAGAAACTTGAGGAAGCCCCATTCCGCGTGTTTCAATAAATTTTTCTCGCGCAATATCAATGTCATTGCTCGCATTTTTTACGGTGAGGTGGTTTTCTAAAGCATATGCTTTAGCTTCTTCGATTGTGAAACTTGGAGCTTCTTGTGCAATTGACATTTCTGCAAGGAGCAGCGTGGCTATTATTAATATAAATCTATGCATCGTTATTTAAATTTAGTTTTTAGGTAAAGTCGTCCTTTGTCGTTGGCCATGCCGTTTAGTTGTAAACACATCATTTCAAGAAAAACATCGTGAAATTTAAATTCAGGCCATGCAAATATTTCAAGGTCCATAACAGCTTCTTTTGAAGCTAAATATAATTTGGCTGTGATGGGAATGTTTAAGTTATTGCGATATACTTTTTCACGAACTCCACGCTCAATGTTTTGAGTAATCATTTGCAATACAAAAGTATTCTTATGATTTTCAAGAATTTGCCAAGCGTTTTGGTGAAATTTTTTTAAGTCTAAAAATACAATTGGGTTAAAGTTGTTGAATTGTTGCGTAACGATTTCGCTTATTTGAATCAATTCATCAATTGCATTATCAGCCTGTATAGCGCTGTTTCCACATATAGCAGAATCCATCTGAACTTTCATTTCAATAATGGATGTGACCAGGTCATCCTTATCGTTAAAGTATTTATAGATTGTTTTTTTAGAAATAGAGAGCTCTCTGGCTAGGTCGTCCATTGTGACACTTTTGATGCCAAACTTCATATATACTGCAGAAGCACGCTCGAGAATTTCTATTTTTTTCTCATTCATAACGACAAATATAACACAATAGAAACAAAAAACATTAAAAATGTTTCCAAAGTATCTTTTTTAGCTGTGGTTAAAATCCTATCTTCGTAAAAAGTGCTTTTATGGTTCAGATTTATACAGATGGTTCAGCTAAAGGTAATCCTGGTAACGGAGGATACGGAATCGTTATGCGCTTTAATGGATTGGTCAAAGAATTTTCGCAAGGATATAGAATGACAACAAACAATAGAATGGAGTTACTAGCCATTATTGTTGCGTTAGAAAAAATGAAAACCACACAGTATCCAATTCATATTTACTCCGACTCAAAGTATGTCATCGATTCGATTACTAAGGAGTGGGTGTTTGGCTGGGAGAAAAAGAACTTTAAAGGGAAAAAGAATAGTGACTTATGGAAAAGATACCTCACATTACATCCAAAATTTGATTTACATTTTTATTGGGTAAAGGGGCATGCTGGACATTTAGAAAATGAGCGCTGCGATGCACTTGCCGTGGCGGCAGCAGATGGAAACGATCATTTAATTGATGCTGTTTTTGAGGCTACAAAGTAACCCGGTGAAAAATGGTATTAACTACGGGTTTTGTCATCTGAAATTTGACAGGCCTTTATAAAGGTATAAATGATAGGGTGTGGCCTTTCTCGTGTAGAAGAGATTTGAGGGCAAAAGCCACAGGCTAAAAAGAAATCGTTGTTTTTTAAGCTAACTATTTCAGGTTCTTCAAATTGATTGTATGCTTCAATGTCAGCAATGTCATTGCTTAAGTATTGGATTAGTAGAGGGTATAGGCTATATCTGCTACTTGTCAATTCAACATTGGAGTAGTTCTCATATAATTGACGAAACTCTTTTGAGTTTGGAGAAATGAACATCTTTTCAAACTGCTGGCCTTCAACCAGGTTGTCGGAGATTAATTTTTCATTCTTATGGTTTAATTGGTACGAGGTAATAAGAACTTCAATCAAGGTCTTGTAGCCATCTCCAGTAACTAATACGGGGATTTGCTTCCCGACAATTTCTTTGATGATACCATGAAGAAAAAAGGAACTCTTGATTGGTCCTGGGGCTATCCAAATACCATCGTATTGATGAAATTGTTGCGGTTTAAACTTTATTGCTTCTTTGGGTTTTATCCAATAATAATTAACATCAATATCTAAAAAATGGGCCGAGTGATCAATGGCCATGTTTGTAGCATGATGAGAGTTATAGGTGAAGTTATAATCCCCTATAATCGCTATTTTTAAGCTGTGACTCATTGGGGGTTAATTTCGTTTTTAAGTCGCCTATCGTTTAAAATAACCTTTGTATTGAGCATCTGTAATAAATAGAGATGCGGTTGAATCCGTCATTGTTGGCGGAGTTGTTTGAGGTGACACCGTAATATCAACAACAGAATAGGTGTGAAATACTTCCGTTGAAAAATTACATGTAAATGTAGAATAGTCACCAGAGTCATCAGATTCTTGCGAGATACTCTCATAAACAAAATCAACATCTTGTACGCTAGAATTAACTTCGTCTGACTTCCATTCGTCACCATAATCATCACGATAAACTACTTGAAAACCTGCAAGTGCATTGTTTGAATAACTTGGAGCGCTTGTTGCTGGGGCATCTTGATGAAAAAACTGATTGAATGAAGTTAATGCAGGAATACTTGTACCTGTTGGATCACTCCAAGATAGACTTCCTATACCAACCTGCATATAAGAAGATTCGCTTTGGGAAATCATTGTAGATAAATACTGTGCATCTGTAACTCCTACTGATGTTTGTTTGGCAATACTTGGAGCGCTATAGTAACCATTTACATTCTCTGTTAATTGAATGTAAGCACCTCCTATAATTCCTTGAAAACCACTTTTAAGGGTAACTGTTGGTTCTGGAGCAGGTATAATTTCATGTTCGATGCATGAAGTTAATGTGCTTCCTATCAGTAGTATTAAAACTGCGCTTTTTTTAATCATTTTAAGTAGTTTAAAACTGTCAATCTCTTTTGTTAGAAATTTAAGAGTGAAATTAATCACTTCAACTAAATTACGTAAAAAAGATTAAAAAGGTTGCGTTAAGGGTTAATGCTTTGTTTAAGCCCTTAGTTGTCTAATAGCATCTTGGTTTGTTAACTCGTTCAAGTTTACAGAGCTGTTATGGGATTGACTCATGTTGATTGTAAATAATGTTTCGTCATTATACATAGGTTCAGAAGTCATTATATCTTCTAATTCAAATCGCTCATTTTGGCGTTTTAACTGGTTTAATAGTTGGTTTAGTTGAGACATAGAAACAGTGATGTCGCTTAAATAATTCAAGTGACCTTGATTTATTGTTCCTTTAACTAATACTGATGTGTCGTTCGATTCGAATAAAATAGTCGAAATTTCAAATGTTTTACCTTCTGTACTCATAGCTCTTATTATTTATACTACAAATTTGGAGTGCGTGAACGTAAACTATTTACGATGTTGTTTTTTCAATCGTAAAAATAGATGTGAAACGTGCTTGTTTTGGTGTAAAAAATGTACTTTCATAGTCATAAATTAGAATACTATGAAATACGATAGGATAGATAAAGAATTGTTCGTTTTGAACAGGAAGAATTTTGTTGAACAAATGGATGAGTCATCACTGGCTGTTTTCAATTCGAATGATATCTTTCCAATAAGTGCAGATAGTACAATGCCTTTTCAACAACATAGAGACATCCTTTTCCTTTCTGGGGTCGATCAAGAAGAGAGCATTCTGGTACTTTCTCCAAACTCAAAAAATAAAGCACATCGAGAAGTTCTTTTTTTGAAAGAAACCAATGAGCATATTGCAGTTTGGGAAGGTGCAAAATTGAATAAAGAACAAGCGTTTGAAACATCAGGAATTAAAACGGTTTATTGGCTCGACCAATTTGATCGAATTCTTAAGCAAATGATGTGCGAAGTTGAACATGTATATTTAAATACGAATGAGCATTTACGAGCAGATACAACTGTCCAAACACGCGAAGACCGGTTTATAAATCGTGTCCGCTCTGAATATCCAGCACATACGGTAAAACGAAGTGCTCCAATTATGCATCGAACTAGGTCGCGTAAGCACCGCATTGAAATTGACTTGATGCAGAATGCATGTAATATTACAAAATCGGGCATTGAGCGTATTCTTGGTTTTGTGAAGCCAGGGGTTTGGGAATATGAAATTGAAGCAGAATTGATTCATGAGTTTATCCGTAATAGATCTCGCGGGTTTGCATATACACCAATTATTGCCTCTGGAGCAAATGCATGTGTTTTACACTACATTGAAAACAATGCACGTTGTAAGGCAGGAGAAGTTATTCTGTTAGATGTTGGAGCGGAGTATGCTAATTACGCATCTGATTTAACACGGTCAATTCCTGTAAGTGGTCGTTTTACAGACAGACAAAGGGCGGTATATGATGCTGTTTTACATGTGAAAACGGAGGCAGAAAAATTACTTGTTCCAGGTACAGTGATGGATGATTATCACAAGGAGGTAGGAAAGTTAATGGAGTCTGAATTGTTGAAGTTAAAATTGATTGATAAAACAGACATTAAAAATCAACGTGCAGATTGGCCTGCCTATAAGAAGTACTTTATGCATGGAACGTCTCATTTTATAGGCTTAGACACCCATGATGTTGGGTTGTGGAATGAACCTATAGAAGCTGGAATGGCTTTTACATGTGAACCGGGAATTTACATTCCAGAAGAAAATCTTGGAATTCGTCTAGAGGATGATTTAATTGTTCAAAAAACAGGGTCACCATTAAATTTGATGGGGTCAATTCCAATTGAAGCAGATGAAATTGAGACCTTGATGAATGCGTAATAAACGTCAAGATATATTATTTCACAGGGTGTCCGGAACTGGTCACCCTGTTGTTTTTTTACACGGTTTTCTAGAATCATCTACGATGTGGAATTTTTTAGATTTACCAGGATCAATTCAAAAAATTATAATTGATTTACCAGGACATGGAGCTAGTTTTGATGCAGCGGAAAATGTTACGATGGAAGACATGGCAGAGCATGTACTTGACCTTCTTGAGCATCTTGAAATAGAGGAGTATACTGTTGTTGGACATTCCATGGGGGGGTATGTTGGCTTAGAATTAATGAAGCTCGATGCTAGGTGTATTAATTTGGTGTTATTGAACTCCAATTTTTGGAAAGATTCACCAGATAAAGTTGAAAACCGAAAACGTGTAGCTAAAATTGTACAAACCAACAAGTCTTATTTTTTGTACGAAACGATTCCTAATTTATTTCTGAATCCAGATAAATTTGATTCCGAAGTGAGGGGGTTGATTGATGAATCAAAGCGCATGGAAGCATATAATATTAGCCGTATTTCTATAGCGATGAGCAAACGAAACGATCATCAGAAATTTGTAGCCAATCACTTAGATCAAATTCTAATCATTCAGGGTGAGGACGATGTGGTTGTCCCTAGCATTGAAATGGATAGAAAGTTAAAGGGGTTAACGCCTAACTATTTTGTTCTAAAACGTACTGGACACATGGCTCACATTGAGTTACCTACTAAAACAACATCATTGATTATGTCATTTGTTAGTCATTCAGATGACTCCACCCTTGTGCTTTAAGCTCAAGCGAAGATCCTGACTTATCGATGAAGTAAATACCATCTGCTTCATTGGTCATGTGCCCAATAATTGACATGTGTGGGTTCCCTTTTACTTTTTCGAAATCAGATTGTGGTACTGTAAAGAGTAATTCATAGTCTTCGCCACCATTTAAGGCACATGTACTAGGATCCAAGTTAAACTCAAGCGCAGTCATAGATGTTTTTGCATCAATCGGAATTTTTTCATCGTATACATGACAACCAACATTACTGGCTTTACAGAGGTGCATTATTTCAGAAGCCAATCCATCTGAGATGTCAATCATTGAAGTGGGTTTAACACCAAGTTCTTTCAAAAATAGAATGATATCTTTTCTAGCTTCTGGTTTTAATTGACGCTCGATGATGTAGTCATGTCCATCTAAGTCAGGTTGAATATCAGGGTTCTCATTATAAACGACTTTTTCGCGCTCCAGTATTTGAAGACCCATATAAGCAGCACCTAAATCACCTGTGGTAACAAGTAGGTCATTTTCTTTAGCTCCAGAACGATAAGCAATGTCTTTCTTTTTGGCAGAGCCAATTGCAGTTATACTAATTGATAGGCCTGATAAAGAAGATGTTGTGTCGCCGCCAATTAAATCTACATTATAAATAGAGCAAGCAGTACGAATTCCTTCATAAAGCTCTTCTAATGCTTCTACCGGAAAGCGGTTTGAAACAGCAATAGAAACAGTAATTTGTTCAGCGGTTCCGTTCATTGCACAAATGTCTGAAACATTAACAGCCACGGCCTTGTATCCTAAGTGCTTTAAAGGCATGTACATTAAGTTGAAATGTACCCCTTCAATGAGCATGTCTGTAGAAATTAGTTTTGCTTCATCGTCAGAAATTGAAATTACTGCAGCGTCATCACCAATGCCACAGCTCGTGCTTGGGTTTTGGTTCACGAAGTCTTTTGTTAAGTGGTCAATTAAACCAAATTCACCAAGCTTTTCTAATTCCGTTCTTTGATTGCTCATGCGCTAAAATTTTAAGCAAAGTTAATTCAAATTTCACGAACTTTATACAGTTCGATTAATAATTGCCTAACCCAAGAGTGGTGTTGCTTTATTCAGTGATTAAACGGATTTACAGCTTTCTCTCTTAAAATGAACAGAAAGTTTTATTTAAAGACAATTCGTAAATGGTTGATTTAGGGTGGTTTTTTTTTATTATTGAAAATCCATTATAAACACTAACTTTAGACTCTCTTAGAGCTTTATTAAAGTTCTTATAATGTTTGGTTTTGGGAGCTGTTTTAACGTAAAAAATATATCTAAATATAGTCGTTTTGAATTCTATTCCCAAAGAAAACCCATTGTCAAAACCAGTCGAAGAACCTCTGACCAGTCTGTCACAATTAGTCGATAGACTGAAAAAATCTCCTGCTAACGAGTTTGTTTCAATTTCGAAAAACATAAGCTTAACGATTGAAGATGTTTCTGATTTTGCAACATGGTCAACTGAAAAATATACGCGTAATTGTATTGAAATAAATGATCGGTTTGAACTAATTCTGCTGTGTTGGGAACCAGGTCAAAAAACACCCGTTCACGATCATGGAGGAGAGGAGTGTTGGGTTTATTTCGTTAATAGTGAGTTTGAAGAAGTGATCTACGAAAAAGACAATTCAGAATTAAGAGTGAAAAAAACGCTAAGCGTTTCTCCAGGTTCAGTGACTTATATGGCAGACTTTATGGGGGTACATAGTTTACAGAACACTGGAAGTCAACGTGGATTTTCGATTCACCTCTACGCAAAGCCAATTAAATCGTGCAATATATTTAACCAAGCATTAACAAAATCTGAATTGGTTACAATGCATTACGATTCACAAATTGAATTATTTTAATCCTATGAAATCAACATTAAAGGCCGATTTAGAACTGTTTAACCAGTTGGTTGAAGTTTTATTAAACGAAGAAGTTGCTAAACCAGTAGCGGAAAGGATAGAGGCTGATGAATTATATAATACACTTGACTTATCGCTAAACGAAGCACCAATGCTTGACCAAGCATATAAAGATGTGCTTAGAGATGTACTTGTGTATACCCCTAAAACAGCTACAAATTTATTTTTTAACCAATTGTTTGGAGGAAGGCAAGGGAAAGCCATTTTGGGAGACTTGTTGGCAGTACTTCTTAATAATAGCATGTACACCTATAAAGTTGCTGGTCCTCAAGTTGGAATTGAACAAGAAATTATTCGGAAATCATGCGACTTAGTTGGTTATGGAGCTGGGAGTAATGGTACATTTCCAACAGGTGGTTCTATGAGTAACTATATGGCGTTGATGATGGCTCGAGACAAACATGATTTGTCTATTCGTACAAATGGAGTTATGAGTCGTTTAACAGTGTATACGTCTAAAGAATCGCATTATTCAAACGCTAAAAATGCTAGTTTTTCAGGAATAGGTAGGGCTAATGTGCGTTATATTGGTTCAGATGATTACGGTCGTATGATTCCTTCAAAATTAGAAGCTCAATTAAAAGTAGACATTGAAGATGGTTGTACACCAATTTATGTCAATTCAACCGCTGGAACTACTGTGTTGGGTGCTTTTGACCCAATTGATGACCTTGCTGATATTTGTGAAAAATATAAGCTGTGGCTTCATGTTGATGGCGCATACTGTGGTGCAGTTATTTTTAGTGAAAAAAATCGTCATCTTCTAAAGGGGATGGAACGATCAGATTCATTTAGTTTTAATGCCCACAAAATGCTGGGAACACCTTTGACATGCTCAATTATTTTGGTTAAAGATAAAAAGGACTTGAGTAATTCATTTAGCAATGATGCAACGTATTTGTATCAAACAGATGGCGATGATTTTAATCTTGGAAAAACATCCTTCCAGTGTGGAAGAAGAAACGATGCTTTAAAGTTTTGGACTTTATGGAAAGCGGTTGGTTCAACAGGATTAGAGAAAATTGTTGATCATCAATTTGATTTAGCAGATGTAGCAAGAACATACATTAGAAATAACTCTGACTATACGCTTTATAGTTTTGACGATTCGATTTCAGTTTGCTTTAACTACAAAGGGATTGATGCAAATAAATTGTGTACTGCGCTTTATGAAGAACAAATAACTGTTGTGGGATTTGGATCTTTTGGAGCGGATGAATTTGTTCGTTTTGTTACAATTAATGCGAATAATTCTCCAGAAGATATTTTAAATTTCTTTAAAGTAATGGAAGCCTTTGTTGAGGCACATCCAGAGTTAGTGGCTTAACTTAATTAGTTGTTGATAGCATACTTCACACGCTTTGAGCAGTGGTTTTAGATGTTCAGGAAACGGGTCGGTTTTAGGTTTGTATTCCATAAATCCTTTCGATTTATGTACGTTATCATACCAATATTTTGCCCATACTCCATCTTCTTTTCGTGCACCAGGACTCCAGGCTAACATTGATTCTTGAAAGGGAATACCCGCTTGAGTACATAGTTTTTTTAATGCCATTTCAGGGTTTAACAATACGTTTTTAGCATCAAGTATTATTGGGGTAATTTCATTTTCTTTGAAATACCTTAACAGGTCGATGTGTAGTGCGTACCCAACGTCTTCTATGGATGGGTTTTTAATTACTTTATCAAAAGAGGGGAGCATTTCTACAGGGTCTCTAGTGAGGATTACATTGATGCAATCTTTCATAAATTCCCTGTCTAAATTGAGTAGGTGATGGGTCATATTTTTGAAGAATACAACAGGCGCATCATGCTTTCCCATCATCATTTCTATAACCTTATTGCCGTCATTTTCTTGCTCTATAAGCACCTCGGTTGCTCCGGGATGATATTCATTAGCGTTGGGTGAGCTTAGGTAGTGTGCATAAAGTGGTTCGTCAAAAACGTTTGTGTCTGTTCGTTGTGCAAACGAATACATTAACGCTGTTGAGATGTTTCTAGGCCCAGACCACAAACAAATTCGTTTAGTAGAATTCATATTAATTACTTTCTTTAAGTATTAATTGCTCATACAAGTCACTTACTTTTCTTGAAACTTCTCCAAAATTTCCATTGCCAATAAGTTTCCCGTCAATTGTTGTTACTGGGGTAACCCCACCAAAGGTTCCGGTAACAAATGCCTCGTCAGCACCATAGACATCAAAGAGTGAAAAGTTCTTTTGTTCACAGTTAATGCCATTTTCTTTACAAACCCGAATTACGTTTCCTCGGGTTATACCATTCATGCAATATTGCCCGGTAGAAGTCCATACTTCTCCATCTTTAACGATAAAAAAATTGGTGGCATTGCATGTTGCAACAAACCCATTTACGTCAAGCATTAACGCTTCGTCAGCCCCAGCTTCAATAGCTTGCATCAGTGCCTGTACTTCATGTAATTTACTGTGGCAGTTTAAGCGCGGGTCAAGCGCATCTGGAGATCCTCTTCTTATTGTGCTGGTGAATAAAGTAACTCCCTGTTCCTTACTTGCTCTAGATGCTTTTTTGTGTTCAGCAATAATGACCAAGTTTGGTCCTGATATTGTGAATCGTGGGTCTTGTGTGGGTGTTTTTTTAACCCCTCTAGTTACCATTACACGTAAATGGACGTCGTTGTGCATTTGGTTTGCATTCAGTGTTTGCCAGATTTTATCTACCAATTCCGTTTTGGAAAATGACAGGCCCATTCCAATTGCTTTAGCAGATTGCCATAGCCTATTTAGGTGAAGGTCTAAAAAGACAATTACGCCTTCGTGTAATCGCATACCTTCCCAAACGCCGTCACCTACAAGGTATCCACTATCAAAGACTGATATTTTAGCTTCGTTGCGCGAAAATAATTCGCCATTAACAAAGACCTTGATTTGTTCATTTCGTGAATCTGTTTCTGAATTATGTGTGCCGTGAATCATAGTTGAATTAATTAACTTAAAAACTAATTTACTAAAATTGGAATAACTCAAATTAGAATTAAATTCTTTTTCAAGAAAAACTTACTTCGATGTTTATTTAACACTAAACAAAACCGATATAAAAAAAGGGACGTAAAGCCCCTTTTTTTGAATTCAGAAAATAAAAGATTAAAATGCTGCCGCTGCAAGTTTGAGCTGAATCTGTTGCATTCTTGATAATTGAGCAAATTCAAGCTCTGAAGATGCCTTTGTCATTTTACTTGTCCATTCTGTACCCTCTTGCATCAATTCTTGGTACTCATTGATAATAGCCATGTCAGTTGGATTTTCTTTTTTCTTTTTGATGAAAGCGATGTAGCTATTTACATAATGTTCATAATCATTTAAAATATCATTCCATTCCTCAGAGTTGTGAGGGGTATCCGAAATCATCATTTCACCACCAGACTCTTCTTGAATATCTGTACTTACTTCTATTGGGTCTGTTAATTTTTCAGCGGGTGCATTTTTTTCTAAGGGGTTCTCGCAAGAGAGAAGTCCCATTACTAGAATGCTTGCGGCAATCATAATTTTTTTCTTTCTCATAGTGTTGGTTTCATACATAGTGGTATAGCTAAATATACCGATTTATTTTTACTTTGAGAATACTAACGCCTTAAATTTGGGATTAACCGTGTTGTTTTTAGGGGTTTATAGGCTAAACTCCCTTGAGAGATGAACCATGGGTGATACCCTCTGTTACCCTTATTGGATACTTTTAGTATGATTACCTCAATAGTACTATGCGTACACAGTAAAAAAGTGTATATTTGAAAACATTGAAAAAATAATGCACCCATTTAAATCAAAGTTCACATGAAAATCAAAAAAGTACTCGTAGCTAATAGAGGGGAAATCGCCATTCGAATTTTTAGAGCTTGTACAGAAATTAGTGTGAAAACAGTTGGGGTGTATACCTATGAAGACCGCTATTCCTTACACAGGTATAAGGCCGATGAATCGTATCAAATAGGAGCCGATAATGAGCCTTTAAAACCATATTTGAATGATGACGAAATTATACGTGTTGCGTTAAAGGTTGGTGCGGATGCTATTCATCCAGGGTATGGATTTTTATCTGAAAATGCAGTTTTTGCCCAAAAATGCGCAGATAACAATATTATATTTATAGGCCCTAAAGTTTCTGTTTTAGAGTCGTTAGGCGATAAGATTAAAGCCAAAGAGGTTGCTATAGCGAATAATATTCCAATTATTAAAAGTAACGAGCAGGCAATATCCTCCATTGAACTAGCCTTAGAAGAAGCAGATGGAATTGGGTATCCAATAATGCTTAAAGCTGCTTCTGGAGGTGGAGGTCGAGGAATGCGTGTAATTCGATCGGCAACAGATTTACGCAAAGCCTATCCAGAAAGTCAACGTGAAGCCCTAAATGCTTTTGGTGATGCAACGGTTTTTTTAGAAAAATTTGTAGAAAACCCAAAGCATATTGAAATTCAAATTGTTGCTGATAATCATGGTAACATGGTCCATTTATACGAGCGCGATTGCTCAGTACAACGACGTTATCAAAAAGTAATTGAGTTTGCACCTTCTTTTGAGTTAAGTCAAACGACTAAAGATGCGTTGTATGATTATGCGACAAGGATATGTAAGGCTGTTGACTATAATAATATAGGAACCGTAGAATTTTTGGTGGATGGAGATGAAATTTACTTCATTGAAGTAAATCCAAGAATTCAAGTAGAACATACCGTAACTGAGGTCATTACAAATATTGATATTGTAAAAACACAGCTGTTTATTGCGGGAGGATATAAGCTTTCTGATACGCAGCTGAAACTGCCTAATCAAGCAGCGGTTAATGTTAGTGGATATGCTTTGCAATGTCGTATTACAACCGAAGACCCTGCGAATGATTTTAAACCAGATTACGGAACGATTTCTACTTACAGGAATGCTTCGGGCTTTGGCATTCGTTTAGATGCTGGAAGTTTATATCAAGGAGTAACGATATCTCCTTTTTTTGATTCTATGTTGGTAAAGGTAACCGCAAGTAGTAGAACACTTGATGGTGCTTGTCGTAAAATGCGTCGTGCCTTGGCAGAATTTAGAATTCGTGGGGTGAAAACCAACATGCAATTTTTAGACAATATTTTAATACACCCAAGCTTTAGGCAGGGAGAGGTTACCGTTAATTTCATCAAAAATGAACCTTGTTTATTTAAGTTTAAGACTCCAAAAAACAGAGCTACTAAGCTGGTGAATTACCTAGGTGATGTTATTGTAAATGGAAACTCAGATGTTAAACGAGTAGATCCAAACAATGCTTTTATTTTACCAAAGGTCCCAACGTTTGATGCTTCAGCAAGCTATACTAAAGGGACAAAAGATAAATTAACTGAACTGGGGGCTGACCAATTTTCAAATTGGCTATTGAATGAGAAAAAGGTACACTTTACAGACACGACTATGCGCGATGCGCACCAAAGTTTATTGGCAACACGTATGCGTACGTTTGATATGTTAAAAGTAGCTGAAGGCTATGCTAAAAATCACCCAGATATCTTTAGTATGGAAGTTTGGGGCGGTGCCACTTTTGATGTCTGCCTTCGATTTTTACAAGAAAACCCATGGGAGCGTTTACGCTTATTGCGTAAGGCAATGCCAAACGTATTACTCCAAATGCTTATCCGAGGGTCTAATGGAGTTGGATACACGGCCTATGCTGATAATCTAATTGAAAAATTTGTAGAGCAGTCTTGGGAGAATGGAGTCGATGTGTTTCGAGTTTTTGATTCACTAAATTGGATGGAGTCGATAGCGCCTTGTATTAACCATATTCGAACTAAAACCAATGGACTAGCAGAAGGATCTATTTGTTATACAGGAGATATTTTAAATCCTAAAAATACAAAGTATTCGTTGGAATATTACCTGCAGTTAGCAAAGGATATTGAAAATTCAGGAGCACATATTTTAGGAATTAAAGATATGGCAGGGTTATTAAAACCGTATGCGGCCTATGAATTAATTTCGGCACTAAAAGACACCCTAACTATTCCTATTCACTTACATACACACGATACATCTTCAATCCAGTCAGCTACCTATTTAAAAGCAATTGAAGCTGGGGTTGATGTTGTTGATGTTGCTTTAGGAGGACTGTCGGGTTTAACGTCACAACCAAACTTTAACTCTGTGGTGGAGATGATGCGTTTTAATGAACGGGAAAACCAGATGAATGTATCTTCATTAAATGAGTATTCGAATTATTGGGAGGCGGTTAGAACCTATTACTATCCGTTTGAATCGGGATTAAGGTCTGGCTCAGGAGAGGTTTTTACACATGAAATTCCTGGGGGACAATATTCGAATTTAAAACCTCAAGCTGCTGCCTTAGGCTTGGCAGATCGTTTCCATGAGATTACACAAATGTACAGTGATGTAAATCAATTGTTTGGTGATATCGTGAAGGTGACTCCAAGTTCAAAGGTTGTTGGAGATATGGCACAGTACTTAGTCAGTAATAATTTAACGGTACAAGACGTATTGGAGCGCGGTGATACGATTTCGTTTCCACAGTCTGTTATTAGCTTTTTTAAAGGCGATTTAGGGCAGCCTGTTGGCGGTTTTCCAAAAGCATTGCAGGAGCTTATTTTAAAAGATAAAGTGCCTTATACTGACCGTCCAAATGCACATATTGCGCCGATAGATTTCGAAAAAGAATACCAAGAATTTTTAACTCTTTTTGATCAGAAAATGGATCGTGTTTTTGACATTACCGATTTTCTCTCGTATAAATTATATCCTAAGGTCTTTATTGATGCGTATAACAAGCATTTAAAATATGGAAACCTAATGAACTTACCGACTAAAAATTTCTTTTATGGAATGGATAGAGGGGAGGAGATCACGGTTGACATTGATAAGGGGAAAACATTGTTGATTAGTTTAGATTCTGTCGGTAGACCAAATGATGAAGGGATGGTAACTGTTTACTTTAAAGTAAATGGTCAGGCAAGAATCGTCAAAATTAAAGATGCTACTATAACTGTTGAATCGGTAGTCCATGCAAAAGCAGAAAAAGAGAATGCCAATCACATTGGTGCGCCCTTACAAGGGATGCTGTCTGAAATTTTGGTTAAACCAGGAGATAAAGTGACTAAAAACCAACCTTTATTTATTATCGAAGCAATGAAAATGGAAACTACAATAACAGCTATCTCTGATGGTATTATTGACCAGTTACCTCTTCTTGCTGGCGTAATGGTGAATGCCGATGATTTGGTAGTTGTTGTGAAGTAGAGGCATAGTGTTTAGGACTAATCGATTCTGTAAAGCCCTTATTGAATGATCATTTTTTCTGTGAAAATGGTTTTTCCGAGTGTGTTTTTTGCGACTAAAAAGTAGGTTCCTTTAGCTAAACCTTCTATCCAAATGGATTGATCGTGTGCCGTTTTTTGCAACCTTCCTAATGCGTCATAAATTTCCACAACTGAGAAATTGAGTCCTTTTAATTGGACAAAACTAGTGCTTGGGTTGGGATATATTCGAGGGGTATTTAGTCCAATCGCATCAATGTTAAGGGAGGGTCTATTGAGTCTATAAAGCGCAGGAGCACCATTAAATGTCATTTCTCCCGTAAGATAATATTGGTTGTCTTGAGAACGAGCTATTCCTTCTATTTGGGTTGAGCCTCCTAATGGTGGTGTTATCATATAACGATTGATTGTACCGTCCGAAAAGTGCGTTGATGTGAAATTACTTACTTCTACAATAAAAGGATTGGTAGAGATATAGCCGGACAATAAAATAGTGTGTGAAAGCGTATTGTAGATTCCACCTGTTATTAAACCTTGAGCATCTATGCTGTCTATTTTTTCTGCTTGATACGTTCCTGGGGTTTTAGGTAATACATAAATGTCTGTCCAATTATTAACCCAGTTTTTAGTGAAAATGAATAGGCTATCACCGTAAGAAATGAGTGTTTCTGCATCAAAGTTTGTCGCAAATAGACTTGGTGTAAAATTGGTCTGATTTGCATAAGAAAAAAGGATTGTATCTGCGGTAACAGTATCGTTGGGTGTTGTGAAGTAATCAGAAATTAGCAGGCGATAAACACGTAGGTTGATTCTATTTCCGTGATTATTTCCAAAATCGGCAATGTATATGTATGTACTGTCATAACAAAGATCTTCCCAATCCGTATTTGTTGCATTTTCGATGACTACAGAGCGGGTAACATTTCCAGAAATACTGTCTAATTCATGAAGAATAGCTCCCCCTCCAGAATCATTGTGTGTAATCAACCTCCCATTTAAATAAATTAAACCAGAGGTTTCTTGAACAGAATCTTGAAGCGCTGTTACGAGTGTTATTTGCTGCCCATAAGAAAATGACAGGGAGCAAGTCACAAAAAATAAAATGGATGTCAACCTTATCATTGAACAGTTTTTTGTTAAATATAGGCATGAATTTAAACATTCTTGTTTTAGGGGTATATAAATCTTTTTTCACCGTTGCATTGGGTTAGGAGGGTATAGCTTTAACTGTAATATTGAATCTTGTTGTATTTGAATTTCGTGTCGTTTTTCTCAATTTGGTGTAGTGATAACCCACTAACACAACCTGACAATACTGATTTACCTAGAATTGCACAAATCTTTTCACCATTTAAAAAATCAGGAACATTATCTATACGTGGATAAACACCAAATTGAGTCCCAATAAATAGGGGGATTCTGTGGTCCTCTTTTTTTATAAAATCTTCAAGTGAAACGATGTCAATTAATGATTTGTCAATGTCAAAGTCTGGATATCCCGTTTCTAGTCTTTTGAATTTTTTCTGACCATGCTCTTTATCTTTCAGAAAAGCATCTATCCAAGATGTCGTCCAAGGCCTTACTTTATTTAAATCTGCGCGGTCTGTTTTTATTGTTTTAAATATAACATCCTCCTTAATTACCTTCCTAATTTGAATGGCCCTGTCTTTTTGTTCCTGCCTGCAATCTGAATGCCATGCAAAAACCCCATTATGGTTAAGCCAATCGACATCCCATAGACTGCCAGCAGACTTAGTGATAGCACCAAAGTCAGAAGAGTGTTTTTGTTCGAGGTTAAAATCTAAACCTCGCTGCATAACTAGTCGAAGGTCAAGCTGTTTCATTGAGACAGAGAACAGTTCATCATCCTCTTGATGGTCTTTATTCTTGGCAATTCCCCAGTCAATTCTAAACTGAGAGCATCCTCCATCATATTTTTCGGCTATAATTTTTTTGTCAAAAATAAGGTTGGCGTTGTGTATATAGGTTGGCATCGTATTTAATTTTTAGGGCTCGGAAACTGTTTTCGTTGTATTATTTCTACCTTGAAATTTTGTCGTTTATTAGGGCCTTCGGTGTTGTTTAGTTTCGACAAAGCATAGACCTGCTCAAAACAGACATGATCAATAAGACGACCGCTATATTCTCCTGCGGGTACAATTAATTTGTCAAAATTTATTTTGATTATGTATTCACCGCTTACTATCATTGTTTTCGATTTTAATTTTGTTTAGCCAACTTGTCTACTGAAAAAGCAACGTTTCCATCAGCGAGTTGAAATGTTACTGTGTATTTTAAGGTGCCATTTTCCTTTATATCCCATGACATTCGTAAATCTTCCTCACAGTCAAATGTTAGGTCTTCACATTCTCCCATTAAAACGGATAAGAAGTCACAGTCATATAGGTAAATGTCACTCTCTGTGTATGTTGGGTTTAATAAACTATAGTCATGTTTTTCCAGAAACTTAACACACTCCCTTGAAACTTCTTTTACCTGAACTGGGTTATAACTTTCGGTATAATAGTATTGAAAAGAATACCCCGTTGGTGTTCTTGTTTTAACTCCAGATTCACCCCAATCACCATCTATATATGCTCGGTAATCTTTCATGTAGCTAAGGCGTTCGTGGTCTTCCATATCGCTGATGTAGATTGGGTCCTTGTCTTCATCTTCTTTGTGTTTTTTTACTGAAAAGGTTGCCGTATGTTCCGAAAAATTTAGCTTAGCAAGGTGCCATGTCGAACTATCTTCATCAATGAACCATGTCACTGTTATATATTCATCGTCTTTAATCACTACGTCTTCACATTTCCCCATTAAAAAAGAGGTTAAATCACAGCCGTGTAGCGTTAAATTATTACCTATATATGCAGGCTTAGACAAGCTGCTTCCATTTGCTTCTAAAAACTTACGACACTCTCTTGAAACTTCTTTTAATTGATCTAAACTCCAACCTTCTGCAGAACTATATTGAAGGATATATCCTGTTGGTGTTTTTGATTTAACCCCATTTATAGGGTTCATGTCCCAATCTACAAACGTGGTATAATCTTTAAGACTTTTAAACTGTGCGCTTACCGACACTGTGGTAATCATCGCTAATATAAAGGTTAAACTTTTCATGATGTAATATTTAAAGGTTTATAAATAGGTAATGAATAGAACTCAAAAAGTAACAGGTTTTCTGTTTTTTTCATACTCCGTTTTAATGAGAGCTAAGAATTCTGCAACCACATTTTTAATTTTCGAGTAATTACTTGACTTACTGTTTCCGGGCTCGTTTAAGTAAAGTGCCCTGTTAATTTCAAGCATTATCGACGAAACATTTTTGTTTTTTTTGTAGTGGCTCATCGGAACCATAGACCCGCTATATGGCCAATCAACTCCAAGTGAAAAGCCTTTCTCTTTAAAGAATGTTTTAGAGAATTCGATGAGGTAGCCTGGTGTGTGGTACGCATCTGTTCCAATGTTAAAGTCTGGTCTGTCACTATTATTGTTTAGACTACAGTTGAGTGGCTTACTTGGAAAAGAGTGACAGTCAATAATTAGTGCTTTTCCTTGGGTTTTTAATTGGTGTTCAACTGCCTGATTTAATTTTTCATGATGGGGCCAGTAAAAATGGCTTAGTATGTGTACTCTTAATGGTTCAGTTACTGTTCTTAATGTTGAACCATCGTCCATTTTTTCGTAAAGTGCCCCCATGCCAAATTGTGCCATAGGTTCATGTTGATCATCAGCAAACCGTTCAACATCACAAAAAACTCTTGAAAAATCAGCTTTAATAGCAATGCCACCGTCAAAAGAAAATAGATTGTCCGTGTGCCAATCGGTTAACTTTAAAATTTCACGATTTAATTCTTTTTGGTTAACGAGATACGATTTTTGATCTGGGATTACATCTGATGAGTGGGGGATGTGTAAAATCAATTTGATTTTTTCAGTGTCCGCTGCAGTGAACGGCTTCATTAAATTTTGCATAATGTATTTTAAAAATTAAACAATACATCATCGAGAAAAAGCAAGTGATACGCATATTAGTTTAGGTGCGAACCTCTCATCTTAGTTCCACCGCGCCCTACGTTGGGTCGGTTGGCATTCCCGAAGGAAACTCTTGATGATAATTTATAAACGCAAAGATAAGCGATTTATTGTTTAGCTATCTTGTTGGTTCTGTCGCATTAATTCTATTCAAAG
>Ga0115008_10000224_pt1 | contig 39108 bp, 35 predicted proteins | sample FraStrMetagenome_FD_87164 | JGI IMG/M metagenome (GOLD analysis project Ga0115008, IMG submission 87164) | Marine eukaryotic phytoplankton communities from Arctic Ocean - Fram Strait ARC3M Metagenome | ecosystem: Environmental > Aquatic > Marine > Oceanic | place: Fram Strait | collected... | reverse complement strand
TTGAAAATACTGCAATATGATTGGCTAAAATGTTAGGGGTACGGCTAATGAACTTTATTGCCCTTAGGGGTACGGCTAATAAACTTTATTGCCCTTAGGGGTACGCATAATGATATAGAACCTGGAAGGGCTTCTTGTTTCTTGTGACATTTTCATCATTCACACACTGTATCATTTTTTTAACATGTAAAAAACAAAAAGAAATTACATGATGAAAGAGGAGCCGACATCGGGTAGGAGTGTCATCATAAACGACCAAGGAGAAAACCTGGAAAATGATGAAGGAACAGACGAAAATGAATCCAAATCGATCTCATGCATTGATTTCCTGGAAACGAAAATTAGCCGCATGTATTATCGATTAGGATTCTTCTGTGCCATGTATCCAAAGCTAATCATATTTGGAACAATAATGTTGACTGTCTTGTGCTCCTTAGGGATATCACAGATACGTACGGAGGATGATCCAGCAGTACTTTGGACGCCCAAGCATAGCACCTCCGTTCGCGATCGTGATACAATAGATGATTCATTTCCAGATAACTTATTTGTTCAATCATCCTTTATATTGGAAATGAGCGAAAGTGTTTCAATTCGGGATGGTATTATACAAGTCTTAGATATTTTGGAAATCGGTGAAAATGTAGAGGCTTATGCGCAGATCGATGGCGAAGAAGAACTTGTTCAAATCAGGGACGTCTGCATCAAAGTACTTTTTTATCAAGATTACCAAACCTGCCATAGTAAAAGCGTCTTAAATGTGTTTTTTGATGAAGATTTTATCACGAACCCCCCGTCTTTCTTTGGGACGATACGTGAAAAGATCAATGATTTAAGCGATCAAGAAATCGAAGACTTATTGGTTAGTTCCAGCGAAAGGTAAGATTTGAGCAATGCCACTGATTTTTTGCACTTTCCTCTGACATAACAAATTCGAAGCCCTTCAAACTCGAAATATCTTTCATTGAACAAAGTGAACGACGATTATCAAGTGCTTGGCTACAGAGCAGATTTTCTAGTAAGATATTTTTCAAGTAAAGATGAAATTTCTCGTCAACTTCATGCCTGGGAAGAACAGTGGCTAGATGATACATTTTCTTCTGAAAACTCTGTTGGCGACGTTTACTTTAATACAAATGCCGTGCGATCAAATGATTTGAGAGGTGGAGTTGAATCAGACAATATATATATTGCAATTGGATTTATTTTAGCCTACACCTATGTTATTGGAGTTTTGGGAGTGTTTGGTCACTCAGTTAAATCTCGGTGTGGGTTGGGCTCTTGTGCGATATTAAGTGTGGGCTTTGCAACTGCCTGCACTTTCGGATTGTGCAGTTTTCTTTCATTTTATGGCCCTGTTCATCAGGCTTTACCTTTGCTCATGCTAGCTGTTGGTGTCGATGATGCGTTCGTCATAGTGATAGTTTTTGATGAGCTAGATAGAGTATCTGATAACAGGGAACGTACTGCACAGGCATTATCGAAAGCTGGTACTGCAATCACAGCTACATCTCTTACAAATTCTTGTGCATATTTTGTAGCGAGTTTCACACGGATCAGAGCTTTAAGCACGTTTGCTCTATGGGCAGCAATTGGTAAGTGGTCGTATTGAAAAGTCTTCAATTATTTGGGCTCAACTTATCTTTTTTCTACCTGAGTAGGGATCCTAATCGATTTGTTCTTTCAAACCACATTCTTTGCCGCCTGTCTCGCATTAGATGCTTATAGGCAGGATCAGCAACGATGTGATGTTTTGTGCTGTAATAAACGGGTAACGAAAGCAAGCGACAATAACCAAAATGTGTGTGGAGTAGAAGATGGTGCTCTTAACCGCGTTTTTGCTCGAGGATCAAAAGTTATAACAAAACCGAAGGTCATGGGAACTATCTTGGCTATTGCGACGGGATTCTTTGGGATTTGCATTTATGGGGTAACAACTCTCGAGATTCATTTTGACATAACAGATCTTTATCCAAAAGATTCAAAAAGTGATCTCTACGTAAACGCTGATGACCGACTGTTTGGTGGTGGCAACACTCTTCCACACAATTTTGTAATTTATACAGGCGACGAAATGGACTATTCTGATAGTGATGTTCAACGTCAACTTACAAAGCTGTTTGGGGGCACGAATGAAACATCACTTTATGGTCTGATTAATGAGAATGAATACTATTTGGAAAATACTCTAGTTTGTTGGTATGTTCATTTTCGGTCTTACTTGGAATTAAATGAAATAGATGAAGTTGTTGAGCCCGAAAAGTTCTACACGGAGCTCAACCAGTTCTTATTGTCGGAAGTTGGACAACAATTTAATTCAAGTCTTCTTTTTGACATTGAGGGGAAATTGACGGCGACTCTTTCCTACGCAAATGCTAAACCAACTGATGATGTTTCAGGTGAAGTGGACATCATGTTGTCATTGAGGGATTCATGTGATCAGGCGAACTTAAACGATGCTTTTCCATTCAGTCAATTTTTCCTATATGCAGAAGTAAGTGTTACAATTTCTTTAATAGTTTTAGCAACTCAAGTTTTACAACTTCTTTGCATTGGCAGACTCATTTAAGCATACGAGATGAAGCCTTAAAAACTGTTCTTATTTCTTTTGCTGCCATATTTTTTGTCTCGTGCCTTTCAGTTCGCAGAGCCTATGTAGCGTTTGCTGTTCTTGTTGGTGTCGCATTTAGTGTGGTCGACTTGATGGCTTTAGTTCAGTTTTTTAAAATTTATCTGAACACAGTTTCAGTCGTTTGTCTAAGCCTTGCTGTTGGTATGACTGTGGATTTTTCTGCTCATGTTGGTATTGCATTTGTGAATGGCAAAGGGAGCAATAAACAACGTGTCGAAGACCTACTAGTGCGGTTGGGGCCAGCGCTCTTCAACTCATCTATGTCCACTCTGTTAGCAGTGGGCTCATTGGCCCCTTCTACTGGATACGTCTTTCAAATATTCTTCAAGATGTTTTCTTTGATCATTGTTTTAGGGGTTTTTCATGGCGTAGTAGTTGTTCCCATTGTGTTGGTTATTGGTCCAAACGTTGAAGAAAGAAATAGACCCACAATTTCGAACACACCTCTTGATCAAGAAACGGACTCAATAAATTTGTAAAATATACGACAAACTGACTAAAACGAAACAGTAAAGAAGATTTCTTGTATTATCATCACTAGATCAAAGCATACTATATCTATATATATATATATATATATATATATTGTGTGTGTGTGTCGTAATCCAAAGAAATATACACTTTGTTTAGATTAATGATCACTCTTGAATAGATCAAGACCTGCTCTACTGGAATAGATTCGATTTGTATTCGCAGGAATCCTGGCGAATCCTGGAGTTTTCGTAATGCATCGATTCGTAGCTCTGACTACATAGCTGTAATGATTCGAGCGTCTACGGCAGCCTCTACTGGTGGATTTGCTTTATTCCAGTCCTCTGCAAGCACTCATGCCAGATTCTTGAGAAATACGTAGGCTTATCAAAAACTGCGTGAAAAAATGGTATTTGTGCAGTATTTAATTAGGTTAATGATCAATGATCACTCATAAATTGATCAGACCTGCTCTTCTGCAATAGAATCGATTTGTACTCGCAGGAATAGTGGCGAATCTGCATCTATTCGTTGCTCTGACTATATAACTATAAAGATTCGAGCATCTACGGCAGCCTCTAATGGTGGACTTGTTTTATTCCAGTCCTCTGCAAGCACTTTCGCCAGATTCTTGAGAAATATGTAGGCTTATCAGAAACTTTGTGAAATAATGGTATTTGTGCATTACTATTCTTTTTCTTTCCTTTTTCCTCTCAAATACCCTCATACAATACATACTAGATAGTTTCTCATCCATTCAACATGATATACATTGGCCTTTCCAAAAAAATCTGCGGATGAGAAGGTCGCCACGATAGGAGTTGAAAATCTTGATGAGGAAGAAGTTAATGACTCTTGTATTTTAACACGCGTCGAAGCGGTACGAAATTGTCTACACTCTATCTTCATGGGTTGTCATAAAGAAACCGCCTTTACCATTGAGATATTTTAAATAAAACTCATTTCTCGCCACATGAATTCAGATCGAACGTTACGTAGCTACAACTGTAGTAGCTTGCAACGCGAATTCACGGCATGTTACGAGGTACATTGTAAGCCTTAAGCTGGGTGCCTGTCCGTGTCTTTCTTTTTGTTGCAATGAAGAGATCTGGTGCATGCAACAAGGGTTCCTCCATTTTCATACCTTGCCGTGAACTTGTACCTATTCACCCATGAGATTATTGCATGCACAAAGTGGTGACGGCGAGCAACTTAGTAAAGGTGTATCGTTCAGGCTTTCTTAAGTTACCTCCCGGTACTATAATTATATCAACTCTCAATGACTCCAGAAGGAGACAAGAAGACTGCAGGGTAAGAGTGCCCGAGGCCTTAATCAAATCATAGTTTACATTAAGTTATGCTCAACGCTTTCTAATTCTGCGATCCATTCGGATTCCATGTCTACTTTCTTTAATTGTTCTTCGTTCAGTGTCGACCCCGCAACAACTTTCTCCTTCAGATGATTTATTGCTTTTAAGAGTTTCTGAAAATAAAGCAATAACGACAAATACATTAAAACAAAAAAGCATGTATTTCAATAGAGATAGAATTACCTTTAATTTCTTTCTTCTCTTCTTAGCCTTCAAGATAGCGTTCTCATCAGTAATTGACGTTGTTGTTAGCTTTGACCTCTCAATGTGTGCAGCATTCGTATCAGGTTTTTTAGAAGTTGCTTGAACAATTGAAATTAAACGTTGCACCTAGAATCATTGAATAAGCAAATTGGAATAGACCATTATAAGAAATACGATCAGACCTTTCTCACCTCTAGCAAATCTTCTTCGCTTTCATATTCAGGATTTTCAAAATCTGATTCCTCGTCATCCAAATTAACAAGTTGTTGTGTATTTTCTGTGGAGATTACGGATTCAACATTATTCACCTCGTCGAATCCATCGAACACACCAATATTCAATTGCGGAAAATTATCCTTTTGTGTAATTGATGTAGAAATATTTGATGAATAGCTTTGGAAAGCTTCCCCAACAACACTTTCATTGTTATTTTTTTGAATTTGGGCCTTGAGTTGACCGCATCCTGCATCGATATCAATACCTCGCCGCATACGTGGAGTTGCACTTATATTAAATTCGGAATTTAATACTGTGACGAAGCGTTCCACTCGCTTTCTGCTGCTTGGGCTGCCACCAAATCCTCCTGTCGGATTTAGTGGAATAAGATTAATATGAACCATATCCGGTCTAATATCATAACTTTTTATTAGTTTTCCAAGTTCACGAGCAACCTCTGGTGAGTCATTTTCCCCTTCAATCAGTGCCCACTCAAATGTCATCCTACGTTTAGTGGATTCAGTGTATTCTCTGACAGTAGACATAAGCTCTTCAAGACCGCCGTATCTCTTGTTTGCCGGTAAAAGCTTACTTCGCTCCTCATCGCTAGCACAGTGAAGTGATACCGCGAGTTTTACTGGTGGAGCGTCATCATCCATATATAGCTTTCTGATGTTAGGTGTAAGGCCTACCGTCGAAACAGTTATCTTTCTTGATCCGATTCCTAACTCTTTGCCAATACGTCCAATTGCTGCCATTACGTTCTTGTAATTTGCTAGAGGTTCACCCATACCCATAAAGACGACATTTGACAAACGTCTACTCGGTTGCTCGGCTCTAAGTTCTGACGCAAATCGAGCAACCTGCTCATAAATTTCATCGGGGCTGAGCTGACGGGCGAATCCCATTTGCCCTGTAGCACAGAATACGCAGCCCATTGCACACCCAGCCTGCGAACTGATACAGGCCGTATTCCTTCCATCATCATAGGGCATTAAAACGGATTCAATTAACTGCCCATCATACAATTCGTACGCGCGCTTTCTCGTGCCATCCTTACTAATATTCTCTGCTGCCAACGTCAAACTTCCGATCTTAGCATATTTCTTCAAATCAGCACGTAACTTCTTTGGTACATTATTCATATCATCAAAAGATGTTAAACCACGTTCACGTACCCAACCTAACACCTGCTTTGCTCGATACTTAGGATGCCCCCAAGTTTCCATTAGCAGTTCCAATTCATCCTGGTGAATCGTTAGCAGATTTACTTTCAGACTCAATTCTGAATCGACGTCTGCAGTAGTGCTAGAAAGACGTGTACATGCACGTTTGAACCTTGGAAGCATAGAGTTACCCGAATAAAATCTACCGCAATGAAAGGAACCGAAACGGTCTTCACTATTGCGATGAAGGCTCGTATTCTTCACAACTCTCGAGACATCCCCTCCAATTCCGATGCTGAGGCATTGCACGCCTACAATTCGACTAAGTACAACTGCGGTGCCAGCTAACATTGCAACAAATCTGCCGACGGGTGTGTGCAGTGTGCACGCTATTCTATGCTTCATCCCTGTGTGTGATTAGAAAATCGGCAAACTAATATTTGTTCTTTATTAGACTAGAGAGAGAGCACAGATGACTGGACTGGAGTGGACTTGACTGGACTGTCTGTTGTCTGTTTTCGCACCGTGGTGTTTTACCTGAAGTAGATCTACCGCACCAACATACAACATGGCCACATAGCTAATTTCCTAGAGCCACCATACTATATTAGTCTGCCACCACACTCTAGAATTCCGATCAATGTTCACAGTACCGGTACATGTATTAATACACATGTACACTTTTCAAAAATGATCATCACACCATATACCGGTATATTACTTATTACTTATTACTTATTACTTATTACTTTTATTACCACAATTACCTCATTGTTCTCAATGCAGGTGAAACCATCATTTATTTTCGTTGTGTGAGAATAGCATCTGATTCTCTCTCTTTCTTTCTCTCTCTCTCTCTCTCTCTCTTTTGCTCTGTTATAGAAGCACAAGAAATTCATCATCTATTGAACAAGTAAGTCTCGATTATGTTGGGACTTCGACAACGAACGAAGACTGCCGCCGACGAGCAACAGCAACAGCAACAGCTACAGCCGCAAATCGTGGCTCCAACCAGCAGACCTCAGGAAAATGATTATGCACCTGAAGAATCTCCTGTGAAGCCATCATTGGATGAGAAACAGGATTCTGCTGCTGCGTCTGCTGCTTCTCAGTTTGATATGGCAAAGATGAAGGTGAAAGAGTCGGAGAGTCGGAAAAGGAAGATTATTGATCGGATTGTGTACGGAGTGCTCATGATAAGTTTGCTTTTAATTATCTTGTACGGCGGTCATGTATATACGTGTGGTCTCGTAGCGTTTATTGAGGTGCTGCTGTTTCAGGAACTCGTGAGAGTGCGATATAATGAAAACTTTTCTCGTATCGAGGATACCATCCCGTTGTTTCGAACTACACAATGGAGCTGGTTCGTTACGGCAATTTTTTATACCTACAGTGATTTTGCAAGCGATATTGTGAAACGAAATAGGGAGTTGCATCATTTTAGTTGGATCGTTAAGTGGCAGACGCTGATTAGCTTTGGTATCTATTCCTTTGTATTTGTGTTGACTATTGCGACATTGCAAAGAGACCATATCAGATTTCAAATCAATCAGCTATGCTGGACGATAGTTGTGCTGTTCCTCACCGTTGGTCAGTTGAAGTATGTGATGCACAATATTTTCAACGGATTGATATGGTTTGCGCTCCCTGTCCTCTTGGTTGTTAGTAATGATATCTTTGCGTATGTATTCGGAATGTTGTGCGGGAGGAAGTTTATTAGACGCCCACTCATAAAAATGTCGCCGAATAAAACGTGGGAGGGGTTTATTGGCGCCTTTTTCAGCACAATGGTTTTCGGGTGGTATATGTCGCGGTTTTTGGCTCAGTTCACATGGATGACGTGCCCGGTCAATAAATTTACTTTCTTTCCGGATGTTTTAGATTGTGACGCCGAGCCAATTTTTCTCGAAGCGAAGAGTATATTTCCATCACAAATTTTTGAACTCATCCCTTCTCATATTACAAGACTCATCCCAGGCATCGTAGAAATCTGCAGCGTCGATAGAGATTCTGCGCTTCTCACACCGTGCGTGAGTGGCTCGCCCCATGTGCATCATCATTTCGAATTGGAGACTCATGTATATCCTATACAAATTCATTTCCTTGCATTATCATTATTCGCTTCGCTTGTTGCCCCATTCGGTGGATTTTTAGCGAGCGCTATTAAACGTGCCTACGGGGTAAAAGATTTTGCATCAATGATTCCAGGGCATGGTGGTATGATGGATCGAATGGATTGCCAATTTCTCATGGCCCTTTGCACGTGGGTTCACTACAATGCATTTGTCAAAATTTATACTGTTAGTGTTTCCAATTTGTTGTACTTATTCAAACTCTTGAGTGATTCTGATAAGAAAATGTTTATCGCAGAAGTCGAAGCGCTAATGAAGAAATAAATAAATATTAAATTAGGTGAGGGATATGAATGTAACTTTTTCATCGAACACAAGAATAGCACGTATCTCGAAAATAAATCCTAAAAAATATCGAATTAACGAGAATTATATCTATGTTACGAGTTAACTAGCGATACAAAATGCATCAACGAAGATTTGCAACATCTCTTTGACTGTTTATTCAAGTATATTTTTAAATTGGTAATACTATTTGACGCCATAAAACTTAGTAAAGTGAGAGACCTCAATTGTTCATTGTATCTCGCATCCCTGCGGCTTTCCAGAATATTGGCCCTTGTTTAAGAGTTTTTTTCAAGAAAATCGTCAAGCTTCGAGCATGCCGCAAGTAATAGGCCTAAAAATGGAGGAGACGGTCGCTGGGGACGAGAGAGAAATTCTGGATGATATTGACAGCCAACATAGTAAGGATGAATCGTGCGACTGAGTTCCGCGATCTCCATTCGGCTTCCTGTCTCGTAGTCTTTGCCTACAAAAGTAAGTCCGTGTGAGCTTATCTCTTCCACCAATTCAGGATTAACTTCATATCTATGTCGGTGTCTTTCGCTCACTCGCAAAACATTTTCTTCCTTGATCACGTCAAACCAAGGACATGATGTATAAATGATTTCACTGATACTCTTTGTACCGTCTGGAAATTTCGATATCGCCGTATCTCGTGCGCCAAGTCTCATAGTTCCTCCCATATTCTCTTTGTCAATCTCGGGCATAAATATTACCACAGGGTGGGGCGAGGATTTATCGAACTCTGTAGAGTTGGCTGATGACCATCCTAGCAACTTTGTTGTGTCATATTCTTTCGCGGCCTGGGGTGCATCTTGTTTTGATTCTCTGTGATTGGAAACATTTATTAGCATTACACAAGGTCATCATAATCTGTTTGAGCTTGAAAACTTACAATAAAGGTTTCATATCCTCAGAAGTTGCATTGCGACAAAATTCAATTACCATGGCTTGGAAACCCAGGCAAACGCCGAGATAAGGAACCTTATTCTTACGACAATAGTTTGCAGCTATCATTTTCCCTTCAAACCCTCTATTACCAAAGCCCCCTGGAACAATGACGCCATCAGCGCGTTTTAGATCTGACAATGCTTGGTTATCATTTTCTTCCAACATGGTTGCATCAATCCAAACAACGTCAAGGTCTCTTTCGCAATATATACTTGAATGCTTCAAAGCCTTGAGGACACTGAGATATGAATCAGAAAGGCCGTTATATTTACCAATTAATGCAATTGTAACTTTTTGGTCAAAGTTGTCAACCTTATGAGCCATTTCTGACCAAGTGCCTAGATCGGGCATGTGGACCTTGACGAGATCGTTTATGTTATTTGAGCTATTGTCAACAAGACTCTTGTCTTCGACAACTTTTAAGCCAAGCTGTTTCATAATAATTAAATGCAGTCCCTGCTTCATAAGAAGCAAAGGAACCTGATAAATATTATTAACATCATGAACAGATAATACGTTATCGACGGGTACATGACAAAATCCGCTTATTTTTTGTTTAGTCGCCTTCTCAAGGGGCTCTGAGGACCTGCCAAAAATGACGCTCGGTGAAAGCCCCAATGATCGTAATTCTTTCACTCCATGCTGTGTCGGTTTGGTCTTTTGCTCCCCTTATTTAGAAAGTAAGCAAAACATTACAATATTTATTAATAAAAGCAGGAATAGGGAAGTAATCTTTGAACACATACCGACAACTCCAAGTACAGGAACTAAGCTAACAAACGAAGTCAATATGTTGTCATTACCAGCACGAAACTGAAACTGACGCAGCGCCTCGAGGAAGACCATGCTCTCGATATCTCCAACGGTTCCGCCAACTTCAATCAAACACACATCTGCCACCAATCCACTGCCATCCACAGGAACTTGAGCTACACGTTCAATCCAGTCTTGGATTTCATTCGTTATATGAGGTACAACCTGCACGGTTTTACCTAAGTAGTCGCCACGCCTTTCACGAGCAATTACCTCTCGGTACACCTTACCCGTAGTGATATTATGATCCTGTGTCAATTGGATATTTAAAAAACGTTCGTAGTTTCCCAAATCAAGATCTCCTTCCCCTCCATCCTTAAGCACAAACACCTCACCATGCTCAAAAGGACTCATGGTACCAGCATCGACATTCAAATATCTGCAATTGGACAAGTACGTTGAAGCAAAGCAATGCAAAAATGAGTCATATAAAAACATAAAGGAGTCCTTTTCTCTTTGTTCCGTCATAGCAATCTGACAAAGTCAAGTCAACACACTATAAACTTACGGATCAATTTTAATAGCAGTCACTCTCAATCCACACCCTTGCAACAGCCTACCGAGACTTGATATAGTTATACCCTTTCCAAGTCCGGATACGACACCTCCTGAAACAATCACATATTTCATATTGTTGTTGTTGTTGTTGTTGTTGTTGGCTTTCTGTTTGTGTGTGTGTGTGTGCGCGCGCCCGCGTAGACATTTTCAAATTTAAAAGAAAAGAACAAAAATTAGCCAGGCTTGAAAGATGATTATATGTTTTTTAAATGCCAACAAGTGCCTCGGGAAGATAAGTTGAGGTCCCTAGAATTAGAAACATCTTTATCTTTCTTTTATCTTTACAAGTGTGAGGATATGCATATACGCTCTTACATGACTTTAACTTTTGAATGTGATTCCTCTCGGATTTGAAAAGTGTGTGTGAACAGAAGAAACAAAGAGGTAAAGGTGCGATGCCATGCCACTTTTTTTGAACGGCTGGTTCTGGGTTCTGGGGCACAAATCCTATGCGAAGTCTGTGTTACTAATTTAGATTTATGACGTTAGTGTTAGAAGAGACGCAGTTGAAAAATCCAATCCCTTTCTCTCTCTTGAAGAGCGCGGCACCGGCGCATCGTCAGTCGCAAATCGCAAGTCGAAGCTCGAAGCCGCAGATCTGTCTTTCTCATCATTCAGTGAGAGTGATTGATGATCTCGTAAAAACACGGAAAGCATTTTAGACTGATCAAAATCTGGACAAAGTTAAATCAACAATATGAGAGGCCTATCATTTTTGTTTGCGACAACGAGTACTTTACTAGCTACGTTACCGTTCTGTTCATGTTTCGTTACTCCAGTAGTGGAAATCCGTTCTACGAGCGTTGCCAACGACTTTCGTGTGGCAGGTGTGGGTCAACAGACGAGGAAATTGTCATCAGCAGAAACTCGTTTGTTTGGTATTCTTTCCAATCCTGAAATTGATATGCAAACCATGGCATTGGTGACCGGTCAAGAGGTTTATGGCTTTGGTGTCGTGGCACTAGGAGAAGGCATTTATTCGTTTTTGCAATCGCCAAGTTTTGATAACATTAAAGTACTCGTTCCGGGAATAATTGCCGCGTTGGTGATGTTTTTAGTAAGTGGACCAGCAGTTACAAACGGTGATTTTAGCAGTGTTGGGTTTGGACTGGAAGTGGCAACCGTAATTAGTCTTGCTATGGGTGCTTCGTATGTCGCTAGGATGCTTGCTCCATACTCACCCAGTCCTAAGGAGATTGCATTCCTTGGTTTGTTGGTTTCATTGGCAGGTGTTGCTAGCTTTGGACAAAATCTCATTGTAGATGGCTTCATTAATCTTCCATCTTTACCCTTTGAACTTCCTGAGTTTCCTCACGTAGACTTACCAGAGGATTTCGCTGAAGAAAATGGATTTTAATGTAATGTAAATAACGAAGTAAACTGGCATCTTCCTCAAAATTTTATCTGGATTTTGTCTTGAAGGTGACGTAACTTTTTATTTCTATCTATTCTTCCTACGCATCCACCCAATAATAAATATGTCAGGCAACACATGGAAGTTCCAATGGGTAGGTCTTTCAAGACCATTTTAACTCAATTTCACCCGAACACATTGAAAGTATCGTGATTCGAAACTGACCTAGTGAAGGTGCAACCAGTGCCTACGAAATTATTTTGAATTTCAATTTATCTTCCATTTTTGAAAAATAACGCTTCGTGGTGATGGAAGTTGTACACAGAATCTGGAAAATTGGCGAAATCCTTGTCCACACGAAAAAGGATTTGCAGTAGATGATTTAGTATTAAAGAAATGCTTTGGGACAGGGTTCGATCTATGGAACATGCAATTACCGATACGCAGGTTGATACATCCACACAAACTACCGTTATTTGTTGAAATGGTAGACTTTAAGAGACTTTATGTGCTCAAACATCGTACAATCAAAACAAGCTGACAGTGGTCTTTATCGATGCGCAATATCCAGACTAAAATATCATGTATCATTTTGTTTACACTCTAACAGTTTACGTGACTACTCCATAACACTCATCGCAGCGGGATACATTTGTCCTATCGTAGCCTGGCGTTTCAACATTTCAAGATCTTGTTTTCCATCAACTAATGCCTTATCAACAGCTTCACTGCTTGACAAAAACTGCTATCAGATGAATGAGAAAAAGAAAAAACCTGAGAAGGAAAACTTACCCGGAAATCTCTCTATTCATCTCGAATCCTTTTTTAACTCTTCTCACAGCATGTGATCGAAAATTATAGTCACTAAATTTCTTGGCTTCTCGAGTGAGAGCGCGATACAACGAAAATACAGCAGATTTCGTACTCATTTCGCAAAATATAAATGAAAAACCGGTCTTAGTGGTTACAATTTAGTGCAGGATAGATAGGAAAATGTATCCGTGTAATTGTAATGTACACCTTATAATCCTGTAAATCTTTCATCGCTATCGCTTACTTGCCTTCACTGTCGCTTGCTCAGAGCTCAGAGCTGCTCGAGCTCGAGAGACCTCTGGGCTCAGGGACTCTGGGCTCAGGGACTCCTCTGGGACCTGGGACTTTGGGAGTGGGAGCAAGTATATAATATTTTAGCCTTACATACGAACTTTTTGTATAAATGAATGGTTGTAATCTCTTTTCTTCTCTCTCTTCTTTCAAAACACACAAGAGAACAGAAAAAGGGGACTCTCTCTCGTGCTCATGCCTCGTGGAAAGGATTGTGACATTGTGATAACCGAGGAAAGATACCACTCACAACACAAGGGACCAACATAATAATTGACTGTAAGACTGAGAAGCACACCCAGCAATGCGACATTATTAAAGTACACGTAGACACAGTCCAAATATGAGTCAAAAATGTTCCGTTCCAAATTGCACAAATCCAATTACTTCTCTCCTTAGTTGTCCCAAATGCATCGCACTTGGCCTCCCCGCAACCTTCTTTTGTAGTCAATCATGCTTTAAGGAAAATTATAAGGAACACGCATCGATCCATAAGATGGTCAAGAAAATAATGGAACAGAGAAATATTGCGGACAGTGGAACGGCGTGTAAAACTACTGCGGAAAAGTCGCTGAAATTGAGTTTACCGGATTGGGCACGAGATGGTCAGTATCGCTTCACTGGTGACCTTCGGCCCTGTATGCAAAGTCCACGTAGGATTGTGAAGGCGGGAATTGTCAAACCAGATTATGCGCAACATCCAAATGGTGTTAGTTTTTCGGAACAATCTGATCGAGCAAGTAATACTTCCATTCGAATTTATAATGAGACTGAGTTGGAAGGAATTCGTCATGCCTGTCGAATGGGACGAGAGGTGCTCGATGAGGGTAGTAAAGCGTTGAGGGTTGGAGTCACCACGGATGAGATTGACCGAGTTGTGCATGAGGCTTGTATGGAGCGTGATTGTTATCCCAGCCCTCTAAATTACTATAACTTTCCAAAAAGTGTGTGTACATCCGTAAACGAGGTAATCTGTCACGGTATACCCGATTACCGTGAAGTGGAAGATGGCGATATCGTGAACATTGACGTCACAACATATACAGGAGGGTACCACGGTGATCTGAATGAAACCTTTTTAGTCGGAAAAAAATGCGACGATGATAGTAAGCGCCTTGTAAGGACAGCGTATAATTGTCTGAAGTCTGCTCTTGACATGGTCGAACCTGGCATTCTATATAGAGACTTGGGAACTTCGATACATAAGACGGCAGTAAAGCAAAATTGTAGCGTTGTTAAAACTTATTGCGGTCACGGGATCGGCAAATTGTTTCATACTTCACCAAACATTCCTCACTAGTGAGTTTTGTGTATTGTGACTCTACTTTTTTCCTTTTTTGTTTGCCTAATTAAGTTTTTCCTACTTTGTTTTGTTCTAAATGTCTGTAGTCACAAAAATAAGGCTAAAGGAAAAATGAAGGTTGGTCACGTCTTCACAGTGGAACCCATGATTAATTTGGGAGTGAGCAAGGATTGTACGTGGGATGATCGATGGACGGCAGTTACCATTGATGGAAAGCGAAGTGCTCAATTCGAACACACCGTAGTCGTTACTGAGAATGGATTGGAAGTTATGACGGCGAGGGACGACTTGGGAGGGGGTGAACGACCAGTAACGGTTATGCCTGAGTGGAATGAAGTAACTTTCCAGAGATGATTAACTTGAGTTAACACACTTTGTAGTATTCCGGTGTTTTTCTCACTTTCATGTATGATTATTCATTGATTTTTCAGAGTTTCATTGGTCTAGAAAAAGTTGTCGAAGCAAACTTGGTCACCTCATATATGCATAGTAAACTTTCGTAGGTAAAAATAATTCGCGGCTGAGACTTTGGATAAAGTAAAAATCATAACTAATCGTTCCTGATCATGTTTGTAGGCCTGAAGAAATTCATTGAGGAGTAGCTGGATCTGTGGTGTAGCATAAGCCTTCGAACATATAATTGCAACCGACATTATCAACAAGGTTTTCAGAAGAAAAACTTTGAGTGCAATGGATGGCTTGATTAAGCAGCAGCTTTCTACGTAAAGTTCATTGGTTTATCTTCTTCGACACTCAGTCGCATCAACTTGTATATTCGCACGAAACACAATCAGTTACGTTTTAGACGTAATAAACCCTAATTCGGAGAGGAAAACCACTCCTCACTATGGCAAAGAGGTTATTCCTTAAAACTACCACATTTTCTTGATTAAACCACGCACGTGAAAATATGATCAGTCAAATGACACAAAAAGTTACAAGAGTAGAAGTTAATAAAATAAAAGCATACAGTTTAAAAAAACCTCTCGACAATGGTGTGATTCGAACACACGCGTTCAATGAACAATGGATTAGCAATCCATCGCCTTAACCGCTCGGCCACATTGTCTACGTTAAAGGTAGGAAATTTATTTTATATAAATTATGTTATATATTGCGTTACGATGGTCTAGTTACGATTTACGACGTACATTGAGGTTTTTGTGTTCAATCACCACACCTTTTAGAAAAAAGTCTGTGTGCGCGGTAGTAAAGGGTTGGTTTGTGAACACATTACTTAAAAAACGGTTCGAAAATGTGGTAAAAAATGTCGAAAACGGTGTGCTTCGAACACACGCGTTAAGTGAACAATAGATTAGAAATCCATCGCCATAGGATAGTCCAGCTACGACGTACATTGAGTGTTTTGTGTTCAATCGCCAAAATTTTGGGCCAGTTTGTGTGCGTGGTAGAAAAGGGTTAACAAGTAAAAAGGTTTGTAATTGCGTTTTTATCAGAAAAAGATTCCCTGAGATGCAAAATGGTGACGACAACGGTGTGATTCGAACACACGCGTTCAATGAACAATGGATTAGCAATCCATCGCCTTAACCGCTCGGCCACGTTGTCCCGACAAAGCGTCAACAGTAAACAACTAATTATTATTAATTAATAATTAATAATTAATTGAAAAAGTAATTAACAACAAAATGTAAGAACCAACCTAAAGAATACTTCGATGTATTAGGGTGGATATACCATGGGATAGACTACGCCGTTCATAAGCACGTTCTGATATGAGAAGTATGTTCTCGTCAAAGAGACAGCATTTGGAAAATTTTCGGTTGAAGGCATTATTCCCAAACACAAAACTAAGGAAAATTTTCGCAATTATGCCTAAACATGAACATTAGGATTTTGAAGGATAAAGGCCAAAAATTGAAAGGCCCCAACATTTCTCGGGAAAAGATGGCGTAATCAAAAGGCCTTAACGGAAAAGAGGTTAGAACTGTCGCCTACCCAATAATCGTACTTTGTATCTTCTATCTATCTCGACAACGACTGTTGACTGTAGATGAAGTTGAGACCAAAGTTTTCTTACCTGCATGCTGCATGCTGCATGCTGTATGTTAGTAACTCCCTGTCTACTCGTACACGTAGGAGGAGTTCCTGTCTCATATGTTTCAACCATTTTATAACTTCGAAGTCCGAAGTATTACCGATATTATTTCCGGGTATTTGGTATTTGTTGACATCTACCATCTACTCTTGTAACAATTATAGATCCCAAGTATCATTTATTCGACAGACGGTAGGTTGTTCGTAAAACATAAAACACACATTAACGATTTTCACTCTCCCTCTAGTTTGACATGAACAACCCACCAACTAACGTTAACGACAAAGTTTAAATCTTCCCCATCACCCAATGCAACAAAGACTTCGGTGTTAGGCCTAGGATATCTCGATAAGAAGAATGTGGACAAACCTACGGGAAACGTTCACGTCTGACGACTATGCATGGGAATACAGTACAGCCGGGGTGAGTGTAACGAAAATAACTTTTTTCTTTTTCAAAATGCCAAGAGGGTAGCGTAAATTTCGCCTTGTGTAATCGATGATCTATTAATAAGCTTGCCTTTTCCTAAGGTATCTGCCAAAAACTTGAGGCTGCGAAGGAAGGGCCCTGCTATTCCAATTACATCTTCGTTGTCTCTTATCGATTTAAAGGTGTCGTCTTTGAAAATTCAGTACATTCGAAATATTGATTTAGAGGACGTGGACGTGGACGTTGTCTTTCGGCAAGTGCAATCACAGGACAAACAAGATTGGGATGAAAGTGATTTGAGTAGTGTAAGAAAAGAGGAGGAGATTCAACAGATACTTCAACGTGCGCGATCGGGTAGTAATAAAGGGCGTACTAGCAATGTTCTTATTGATTTCTTGTTGTACTTCACGAATGCGAGAATACGGAATTTGAAGATTCGTCTTAATGAAATTCTTAACATTCACATTCCTGAACTAAAAATAATTAATAATGGGGCTCATTTCTCGGAATTTTTTATGTACTTGGGAGAAAAAATGATCTTTAGCAGTACTGTCGGTTTTGAAGTGAAATTTGACTTTATGAATTTTGATGTCAGAGTGACCAATATATTGGAACTTGTTGTCGATATAAATATAAATGAAATTCCAAAACTTTTGACATTGATCTCATCATCAACAGTGGTCGATGGATCAATTCAACAATTTAGGAAGCTTTCGAGAATAAGACAACTCCGTATAGGATTCTTTAAGTCGAAAATGCGTGAACATTGTTTACGTTTCTTCATGTTTAAGTCATGTTTCGAAATAATTCGCGATTACGATAGCACTGAAGTAAGCCCCGTGGGATTCGATGATCTTCCGGAGATTGAGAGAAACGATTCAATAACTACTAATGATGATGAAGGAACATATATCAATTTGTGGGATGTCAAGAATACCCTGTCAAAATTGGAGGATAATTTGCACCCAGAAGCAATTGCAGAATTTCGCTACTATATTGGTACGAGTGTATCATGACGAACTATTTAATGAAAAAGTGTGTTGACTAACATCTCTCTTCTAAAGGAAATAAATCGCCATTACCAGAACAGAAGGGAGGAATAAGCTTTCATTACCAAGCGAATGTTAGTTTTTCAAGTGATGCTGGATGTGACTTAAGCTGTGAGTTGAATGAAAAGGGTTTAAAAAATATTTTTATGAATATTTATAGCGGTAAAAAAAATCTTGCAGAAGTAAATGTGTTGTGCGTACAAATCGATCGCCCAAATAAGATATTATTTGATCAGATCTCGTTAACCTCTGATGCTCCTACACCTATCTCCAAAATAGATAGTCTCCAGTTTGATTACAGATCTCGATACTTATTTGTTAACGAAGCAATCAATATGTGTCTGCCGCTTCCGTTTATTGTTTCGCTCGTGAACCATGCAATAGACCTCAACAATAAATATTCAACTTTGAATGATTGTGACTCTTTACGCACCCGACCCCAGTCAATGACACGAAAGTCCCCAGTACATAATAAGCTCAATATGCGTCTATGTCGCATATATTTGGAAATACCTCAACTTGGCTCCATAGATTTAAATTACTTTCATCGAAGTGGTAGTGACATAACTTGTAAAAGTTTTCAGATTAGTAAATTGGCGACGATTAGAAATATGACATTGAAGGAAAAGAAGTTGAGATGTGATGTAATTGAAGTCAGATACGATCGAGATAATATCCAAAGCCGTTTCGATATCTTTCGTGCGTCGTTTCTTGAAAAATTGATACATCGAACATTTCCGTCTCGTCAACCATCGAGTTCAAGGCACCAATCAACGCCCTTCAAAGTTGTTGTGGAAAAATCCATCTCGATTAGCTGCACAGCAAAACTGAATAAAATATGCCTGCTACAGAGTGGGTCAGCGGACCTGTTATTTAATAGTTTCTCGCCGGATGATTGTGCAATATATCATCAACTTTCCTTCACCAATTTTGTCGTGGAGGGCTCACCCGATCGCGCTACTTTTTATCGCCATACATGCGTTGCAAATCAAATCAAGTTCGTTTACTCAACATATCCAGAAAGTTCTGGTCCAGAGAACCCTAGCGCAAGCCTAGCGGTAACTGCAAATGCAGGTTGTCAGGTAGTTTACTTGCACAGCACAATCCAATTAATGTTGAATCTCTACAACGAAATCACCACACCACTGCCGATCAAATATCCCAAACAACATAAATGCACGAAGTTATCCTTTGAAATAGATGCTGTGGAATTAATATTGCCGGTCTCACATACAAGCCCGCATTATTTCTGTGTAGCAGCGTCGAAACTCAGTCTTCAAAATCATTTCGAGTGTGTTCTAAATCAAAATTTTAGGGTACCAATAGTTTACAATTGTATTAACGTCATATTGAATGATGTCCATTTTGGGACGCAAGTAGAGCAGGAATCTGGATCGAAAAACGCATTCCAACTTAACATTCGGTATTGGCTTGGTGGTGATGTGCGATATTACCACCATCATATCCGCTCTGACCCAACAGCGGCAAAAGACTCTTCAACTCGAATGGAATTGGCAGCTATGCTAAACCCAAAATGGGAAGTACGTCTATCTAATTTCGGAAATGAACCTACAGTTCACTTACGCGTCACTCGTCGTTTATGGCATTACTTTAAAAGTTCTATCGATTTTAACATCGGTGAAACAAGAAGTCAAAGAGAGATCACTAGCGCAACCCTTGTAGAAGTCGAAGAATCTCCAGCTCATGAAGGATGTCTAACAACTTGGAAATTTGGAGTGTGTTTTCAAGTGCTTTCTTTGGAGCTGGATCATGGTAAATGTATCCAGTTTCGGTGAGTATGAATTATTTATAAAGGATTTTATGAAAATTTACAAATCAGATCTAATCATATTTTAGAGATTTTAAGTATGAAATCTTCAAGCATGCTCCTTTGTACCATACTGTTCAGTCTTTGAAGGGATATATGTGTCTACCACCATATTTGTCCTCGTATATTGTGTTCAAGTCAGAAAGTGATAATGTTTCTCGACTATACCATAAAAGTGTTACTTGTGATATACCGCTATTTGCTTACCCATTTCGAGAAGCCAGTTCCAATCAAAGTACTCATGCAGCAGCTGCTGATGTGATAGAGGATCAGACCCTCACAAAATTACTTGTTTTTTTACGGGATGATTATTTATACTACTTTACCGATAGCGAGCCTATATCTATGATGGTGTTAAAAGAAGAAGTTGCTCGTAGCGACTGGATGCAAACGGACAACCTACGATGGTATTGCACACGCCATGGTATTTTTGACAGCGAACATGGTGGAAATGTCATGGACGCAATTCGTTCTTCGTGGCCAAAAAATGTAAAATGGACTTTTGAGGTTTGTGCGAACGATTTTTATATTCTACAATGTGACGATGTTACAAACTTTAAGGATCCCCTTAAAAGTAGATCAAATTTGAATATTGTTTGTCGAGCTGATATTGTTTTCGAATATCAAATTTTGAATGATTTTGACATAATAAAGATTCTTAATGTGGATAATTGTTTGCTGTTGGGTAACAGTAAACTTCATTTTGATTTCATAATGAACAATGACGTGTCAACCGTAAACATTCCTTCAATGACTTTGTACGACCTACCAGAAGTAGCAACATTATTGACAGGATTCGAACTTCCACCATCTCTGTCCGTTTACTTTGCTCGTTTGGATATCTTTGGTTTAAATCTTTGCTTTGGAGGTAGCTCTGGTGATTCGGTTAAGGCGAAACATTGCGAAGTTCATTCTCCCTCCGGTTTTATCGTAGTTATTAGTGACGTCAATGGTAACAAAGATGAGAAAGATTTGAATTTTTCGAGGGCAGAGATACTTCTTTCCAATAACGGACAAAGGTGTATAGAGGTACGCATTTGATCTGTCATTATGTAAATTATTGCTTTGGTTCGTGGGATATCTCACAAGCGAATATCTAATGATGTAATACAGGTGGATGACCTTTCAATTCGTTTTTTAGCAGAACACTCATGCGGAATAAACATAAATTCTATTTTGATCAACTACGAGCATTTGCTGGATTTTGCCCTGCTTTGCTTTGATAACAAAATCGATGGAGGCCAGAATGCGCCACGGACGAAGAAAGTCGAAAGCCTCTTCAATTTTACTGCTTTAAATGTTTCTATAATTTTTCCTGAAAGAAAAGTCCCGATCAACTGGAAGACATTTATTTGTCGACAAACAAGTGAAGAGATAATATTATCACTTGGCGATTTCGTTAATGTGAAATGGCGCGCTTCCCAAATGCTTGCTGTAAGATTGAAAGCGAGCACTTTCAATGTTGATCTGGATTATATATTTGGTGTTTTTGTTTATCGAACTTTGAACAAGGTCGGTGAAGGTTTAGAGGACAGGCTATTTGCAGAGAAACCCAATGGAACGCTCGATGTTGAAACGGAATCGAAACTTCCTGCATCAATTCATCTTGATTTAGAACCACTTGACCTGAAGTTCGGCCCGTTTTTTTCATTGGGTATTGGTGTTGCAAGATTCTCGTACCAGCGTTCTAGTCGCCCCCCAGGACGAAATATATCTTTTCATATGGAAAAGTCGACCTTTCGAGCTGGGCGCATGCTGAACATTAACGTTTTTGATGTCAGTTTTCATGAACAAAGAGACCGTCATCATATGCTTTGGAAATTAAAAACACTCGAAATTTCTCTTTATAATGGGCAAGAACATGAAGATGAATTTTTCGAGGTCATCAGCCGTGTATATCACAAATATCTTACTTGCGTTGCAATAATGCCTCAGCGCGAAAATTTACCTCAGCAGAACAAAAACTTTTGCGAAGCCAAAAATCCTACACCAATTTCAATCAATATCGATCAAGTTAAAGTTTACCCAAACCCAAGGTTTGAAATAAAGTGCAAGAGTATATCTAGTAACCTTAGCGACAAAAATGTGAATGCAAAAATAGCGCATATCAATTTTTACCTCATTAGCAGAGGTTCAAGTGCATCCGATTCATCATCATACTTTCAATTACTTTCTCGACCTTTGGACATCCAGGTAAATTATTCTAAGAATTCCAACGTATTAGATTTTGATGTATCCAAAAACGAATCGATCAAATGGAATATTAACTTCGAGGACTTGAAGCTCTCTTACACGATAATGAAATGTATTGAACAAGATGTGAAAAGCTTGATACTTTCCATGTCTTTGTTGTACAAGAGTAAGCAATGCGAGGAATTCAAAGAAGTGGTAGGCGATAATGTCGAAGATGACTTACAAAGAAAGGAGTCAACAATTGCTTTAAATTCGTTAGGCCTGCATATTAATTTGCATGAAAAATTTTGCGGTGGTATGTGCCACAAAATTAAATACATTACTCTTTTAATTGCAACTCATATCAACTTTTTGCAGGCCCCCTACTTCGCTTTGAAATAAATGGAATATATATACAATACTTTCGATCCACCCGATTGTCGTCCCGGCTGGAATTTTCACCGACCATCTTGTACCATAACCCTCGTAACGGTAATAATTCGCGGATTTTTTACCAATATTTATTTTGTCTTAGTGCTCATTGATAATTTTGCTCATAGCAACCTTTGAACCTCTACTGGAACCTTCCAAATTTGTTGCAGAAATGATAAAAAGTAATAACAAATGTGATTTGGTATTATCTTACGGAACAAAAAATCTTCAAGGAGTTGAAAAGACTAATGTCGTCAGTAGTGTACGTGTGAATCTAGCCGACCCTGCTGTTGAGATTCTGGCGAGATCAATAAGGCAAGGGATAGATACTTTTAAGGACGCCTCCTTTCTTCAAAACTTGAGCTGGGATAGTGTCATAAACCAATGCTCCTCTAGGCGTCATGATCGCAATCAAACTGCTATGACAAAAGTCGTTCTGCGTAATCAAACTGGACTGAAAGTTAAAATAAACGGGAAAAGGGTAGGCCAGTCTATGAAGAAAAGTCTTTCAAAGTTGCCAGTTGTACATGAGGAAGAAGAAACGGACGCCATGCAAGATGATGACGAGAGAATTGATAGTGCTGCTTACAACTCAACGATTATGGATGCAAATGATATTGAAGTAGGTTTACAAGCGTCTACGGATACGACATTCTCTATTTTTCTACAGGGTGCTGGGGAAGCAATTAAAAATGTTGATTGTTTCGTAGTTGGAAAATTTGTTTTATTTAATACATTCAAATCCCGAGTTTTAGCAACAAACGATTACGAGAAGATTAGTTTACCCGTCCAGTGCCAAATAGAGCGGATTCCTATGCGATCTATTACACTTTCTAGTACAATTTTAATGGAGACTCTGGGGCGAGGGCAAGTTGAATGTGGTGCACGAGTGCTACAGAGCAACAACATGGAATACACTCAAATTGAGTCTTTTGGAGAAACGCCTGTACATTTGCCCTTGAAGTATTTGTTGTCGTTAGGATCGGAAGATCAGCTTGAAATTTCGATACGGCCTATGAGTGATGCTGAGGAGTATAAATGGAGTGAATGTGTCTTAAAATATTCTGTTTCAGCGAAGCTTCGCAATAGCAGAGCTTCTACTCGGACGAAGCATGAAACATTCTTTTCCTGGGAGCTTATCAAAACTCGCGTCTTTTGTCCAAGCGTTGGGAACGATAAGGATGTTGCTCTTATGTTTGTCACAGCAGAATTTGACTCTTATTGTTCTACAACTGTTTCGGCAAAAATATCCCCGTCTCTTTCTATTAGAAATCTCTTACCTATGGAACTTACATGGCAAACTAGCTTTCGACCAAATCAATATATGTTGCAGCCTGGCGAATGCAGCGATATTTGTGAAAGTAGCATTCGGCCTTTATCGCAAGATTCCGAAACCAATCAACTTTTACGCATTGGTATGCGGTGAGTATGTGGCCTTTGGCGTCCCGATACCTTAAGTCTGACATTGTTTTGTTTATTAGAAGTATGTGGTCATCGTGGATGGAGTTAAAATTTGAAGAAAATAAAAGAGTAACGAGTAAGTTCGCAGATATCTGCTTGGATGTTATTTATGGTTGTTTTACGAATTGTTGCTCATAATTTACGAAGTAGATGATGATGGGACAGAGGACGCAAGTTGTCCACGGGGCTTGAGACCAAAGATCTCGACGAGGACGCTTACGACTATAATTCAACTAGAAAATAATTCGCCGGTAAGAGCCTTATTTACATATGCTTTCTGAAAGTTTTGCGCATTGTCTCACTACCGTTTTTGTTAATTAGCTGTGTGTCGGATTAAAAATCGTTCCTAAATTTCTTACAACAATGAATTCAAGCATGGAGGTCGTTGTATTCGCCGAGCTATGGATAAAAAATTTGACTGGGCTTGATCTCAATATAGGGTTTCCCCGAATTGTTGATAGAAGCAATACACTGGCAGCTGAAGCTGCTCTTCAGGAATTGACGAGTGTTTTGGAAGGCCGCACACTCAATGACCAATATGGTTCCAGGAATATTTGCTCCACACCAATACAATCTTCAAATCTCGTCTTTGATGAGATATTTGAATATGTTGAAGTGCAGCAGAATTACGGACACGCAAAATTGGTGCGAAGATGGTATGCAACAGACCATCACGAAGTTGAGACTAAGAATCCAGCTGATTATGACCTTCCACAAGGATGGCGCTGGGATAGCCCATGGAAAGTAGATATGTTGGGTGCGAATATTGCAGATGGTGGATGGGAAAGTGCTCATTACCTGGACTCATGGAAATCATTGAGAGTATTTTCGCCTCGAGAAAATTTTCGACGTCGACGATGGTATAGGTCACGTAGAAAGATTTCAGATGATAGTGATTTAAATGTCATCGTTCATCACGGGAATAAGGTAGAAGGTGAAAGCACTTGCATTGCAATCAAAGTACATGACGGCACGTGGTAAGTTGATGTCGAAACTATAATCATTTTTCGTCAATTCTTTCTTATTTGAACACTAATACTTTATTGATTATAGGAGCAGATGTTTCAATTGCTCTGAAAATGGTGTCGTACGTGTACGATCTAGTCGATGGCCTTCTTTGTCGACCAAGGACGGAAGTCAAACACACTTTGTTTCTGACCTTAGCTACATAGTATCTCCAATCGGAGGTTCTTGGGGAACAGCTACAGGAGAATACGCAAACACCAATATTCTTTGCCTCACAGCTCGTTTTATCCTCCGAAACGAAAGTACAAGGTACGCAATGGAAGTCAAACAACAAGGTATTGTTAGTAAAGAAAACATCATGGTCTTAAAACCTGGCGAGAGCGCTCCTTTTTGGTGGAGCAACGTTGACTGTTCACATTATCATGCTGCAGAATTAATTTGCGTCAGGCCAATACACACAACGCATATTATGGAAAACGTCATGGCGTCATCTCTCTCAAGTGAAGCCGAAAATACATTAAAGCCTTTCATCTTTTATAAGTGGAGTGGCGGATTCGACCCATGTAATCTTGGGACAACTGCATTACGAATTCGCTTGGATTCGAAGAAACATGAGCAGAATGTTAGCGGATCTCACATAATACGTACAATAAGAGCTAATGTTTCTATTCGCCCAAGAAGTTACAACACGGGTATAAACATTTCCTTTAAGGAGGAACAACCCGACGGAACTGGCTCATTATTTCGAATTGAAAATCGAACGACATTTCGTAAGTTTATATGTTGAAATAAAACATGCACCATTCTTCTTATTTCTCTATTTCGCAGCTCTTTGGATTGCGCAGGAAGGTTTAATGGCAAATCCTGCGAGCCTTTTATCATACGATCCCAATGCTGATACCACAGATGACTTAGTTTCTCAAATTAATACAGAAATGGTAAGCAAAAATTGCTTCGTGATTTCATACCCAAGAGAAATTGATCATAAATGTTACATGTTTACAGGCTGGTGATTGTGTTCGACCTGGGACAAGTATTAGTTTTGGTCTCGATGACCCTAGTAGACAAGTGAAGCATGGTAAAGGAAATTTATTTTTAAGGGTAGCTCTTGCACCCCTACGAACTCGCGATGGCTTGGAGACTACAAAATTGATAAAACTTGAAGTTGGGGACAAGGTGACACGTTTAAGTGAGTTCATTTAAATTCTTCATTAGCTGTTTTTCACGTTAAGACAATTTTTCTTACGAATATTCGTGTGATCACACAGATCCTTCTGAATTATCTTCAACGCTGGATGATATCACATGTGATGATTTACAGATCATTCGAGTCGCCGGCGTAATTGTTTCTGATGGGCCAAGTCGCGTGGCACGGTTTTGTTTAATAAAGAGAGATGTCTCAACTACTCGTGCTTTAAGTAATGCTGCCAAAAGGCAGGCAAAACGCAGTGAATCGTATCTCAACGAGGCGATCGGTATTAACAGATCCATTTTGGGTTTCCGATCAGTTGTAGAGGACAAACTCGATAAGGAAACGCAAATAAGAAAGCTATTTTCCATGGGGGCACTAGCTGCAATAGAGCTAAGTAAATCGGATGACATTCCATCCCAAGAACAAGCCGTAGCCGCAGCACAACAAGGAACGGGTATATTTGATTTACAAGCCTCAACAATAAATGGCCTCTTTCAAGATACAAATTACAATGTTCGTGTATTCATCGATGAGTTCTCTGTGAGTCTCATCGATCAAGAGCCAAGTGAGATTGCCGCTATTACTTTTCGGTCTATTAGTTGCCTTTTCAAATGGAACACTAGTCGATCCGAAGATACAAAAGTGACTTTAAGTATTGGTTGGGTAAGGGCATTTATACGATACATGTTGACACGCAGATGAAATGTTCGCAACTTATCTACAAAATTTTCCTTTTCGTAGTTTCAAATTGATAATTTTATTCCTAACGCCCCATTTGGAGTAGCCCTTGTACCGATGTTTGACTCGGACTTGGTAAGTGGTTTTTGTCTTTGGTATTTTATTCATGAGAACACAAAGTCTCAACTGCCATTGGTACAGCTTGAGGACATAGAGCCTTCATCGGAATCACAGAATCGAAGGAGCCGTCTTGAGAAATGTGAAGAGCTCCCTTTTCTAGCCGTAAACGTTGCTCTTGCGCCAAAACATATAAGTGGGGTTACTTGTATTAAATTAATCACAATTGTCCCTAGTAACTTAGCGATAGGAGTAGATCTGGCCTTCATTGTGCGCTTGCAGCGATATTTTCTTGGCGCATTGGATAGAGTCGACCAGGTTAACGAAGAAGATGAAATAGCTTTCAGAACGTCAAATAGTAACACCTGGTTGTATGCTGAATCCCAGCGATACTGGCCTCTTCCAAATATGCAAAAACTATTCGATGCTAGGCAGAATGAAGTTAAAGGAGATAGTGAAATATACATTGAAAGAATGACAGTGTTCCCGTATAGCCTCAGTCTGAGTGTTGCACCGAGCCGGGCACTAAGTAATGCACAAGCCCAAAATGAGGGTCCTGGCGCAGCCGCAATACATGCAGGTAACAATTGTGACAGCTAATAGCATCATCTTCTTTTTCTTTAACTTATCCTGATGTTGGTTATGTATTTTTTATGTAATAGCTGTACGTAAAGGCGATTTGTCACTGTCAACAAGCACTGTCCTTGGCGTGAAAATTGGAAGGACAAATCGTACAGCTATGGCAGTTGCCCGCGGAATCTTCAAGAGCATTGTCGTTGATGCTTTACTCAGATGCGAAGAGGCAAGTCTGGCGTTACCTGGCATTTCAATTCAAAACTATCTTAGCACTTCGACGCAAGTGACAACATATATGATGGCACACTACCTTTCGGCACTAAAGAGTAATGTCCCACAACTTATAGGGTCACTTGCTGTTTTTGGGAATCCGTTGGGACTTATTCGAGGTCTTGGAGATGGCGTTTCTGATTTCGTCTCCGAACCTATCAAAGGGTTACAGAAAAGTCTTGAAGAACTCGACCCTACATTTGTATTTGATGGCGTTGCAAGGGGCACAGGATCATTAGCACGAGCAACTGTTGGAAGTGTGGCTGACAGTGCTTCTCTTCTTACTCAAACTTTATCTAAGAACATGGCTGTACTCACCCTTGACAGAAAATACGCACATAAAAGAGATCGAACTTCATTACGAGAATCGTCTGACGGAAGTGCTCCAACACTGATGGACGGATTGGGAAGTGGCTCTGCCAAACTCATCAAGGGAGTATATGATGGAGTGTCAGGTGTCGTCAGTGCGCCCTTACGAGGAGCAGAAAAAGCTGGTGCTGAAGGTTTCGCGAAAGGCATTGGAAAAGGTTTGCTCGGGTTAGTTGTCAAACCTGTTGTCGGTCTATCGGATGCCGCAACCGACATAATGATTGGGGTGAAGGGTAGCGTTGAGGGTGGGACGTACAATGTTATTGGCAAAAAAGCAGAATCCATGAAACGAGCGAATCACATAAGGAGTCGAAGAGCATTTTACGGGAAGCAGCGAATGATGAAAGGGTTCAATCAACAGGATGCAGCTGCGGTTCAATTGATGACGACAACAAGGTTAGCTGGCGAACACTTTCTGTCGTTTGTCGACATGGGTAATGCGGGAGTTCTTCTCCTAAGCGTCCGTCGTTTTGTTGTGCTGACTCCCGACGTAAATACTCCTTTCGGTAAAGAATCAATATGCGTTAAGTACAAGAACATTTCGAAAATGGATGTGCGGAGGGTACCAACTCCAGATGAGTCTCTTCAATGGGGAGTTGTAGTTTTGCTACGAAATCCGCGCGGTGATGGGAGCGAAGTTGAAGTTATAACTTGTCAACATGAAGAAGTTGCGTACGAGATCCATTCGAAAGTTGTTGCAGCTTGTAAAGAAAAAAGTTTGACCACTAAAAAATTATCTTCAAAATCAAAGAAATAACCGTCTTTGTTCGAACTAAATTTGTAACGATCTCATCTAAAACCATAAGAATACGCATGAAAGTAGCGCTTTGGAACGCCAAACCCACCTTCATTAACTTTTCAAAACATTGTGCGAAATGTTATCATTCTCGGCGACAGACTCACGGGCTGTCCCATCAAGTGGGAATTATTCAACTAAAATACGGTTTATGAAACATAATTTTCAACGCTTGCTCCTGCATTACCAGCTGCAGCATGAGCAAGCGTCTTCCTAATTGGGCTTGCAACATTTACAAAATTCATTCCTATAGAACGGAAATAAACAAGCGGTGGAGATTGTACAGAAAACGACTCGTGTAATAAATGGATCCCACTCATCATTCCAACTACTGCTTTTCGCCGTTCACAGTCGTACATTTGAAGTGAGTTGATGTCACCGATATCATTTCCACTGTTTACTGCGATTTTGAGAAATTTTGTCAATGCCTCAGCATCCGCTAAGCCTAGATTTAGCCCTTGCCCTGCCATTGGATGGATAGTATGTGCTGAATCTCCGACAAGAGCAACCCTTGAGCTAATATAACTCCTAGCATGTTGAAGCTTTAAATCGAAAGCGAAACGGCGCCCTTCTATGCCCTTCACAATTGGTGGGAATCGAAATGCCTCAGTGCCATTCATCGAGGTTACCAAAGCTAATCCGCTCCCTAAGCTTTGACCAATATTTTCCAATCCGCGAACGGCCCCAAGCAAGAAAGAGGGAAGAGAACTTTCCATTTCTTTTGTTAAAAGGGGCGGCGAAAGACATGGTCCCGCTTGTAGTGACGCGTTCAACTCTTCAACAAACTTTTCTGTGCTAGTCTCGTTATGATCCATTAATCTTGAGGCTTCTTCGTGGGTAGTGCTCCAGACGATATTTGCATACTCATCATTGTAGGTGGGTAACAGCGCAATTGGTCCATTGGGGAAAAATCGTTGAAAGGCTGTATTGCTTGCATTACCTTGAACGTCATCTACACGGATGGTACAAATAATCGCTTTTCGCTTGTAATCAAAGCTCATTGTATCAATCTGAAGTGCATTCCTCACAAATGAATTTCCTCCATCAGCAGCCACCAACAACCTAGTTGAAATTTCGTTTTCCGTACTGTTTCCTTCTTCCTTATAAACCACACGAACGAAATCGTCATCACTATGATCCGATGTAGATGATGGTGACTTTACCTGCGTCACTTTGGCTCCACGAATAAAATCAATATTTTCCGAGTATTCAGACTCTAACGATTCATGCAACGCCCGTACAATCGCTTGATCTTCCACAACAGCACCGAGCATATGACTCAAATCCATTCCACTAAAATCATTTCCATTTCCTGCAAGTTCTTGAATATCATCCGAATGAAACATGAGCATGCCGGGACCATCCGACTCCCAAACTTGCATACTTCCATATACGCCCAACTTCTCTTCACAACGTAACTTATCAAATACACTGCTTCCTAACGTTCGCAATGACGAAGGAGACAGGGCATAGGCTCGCGGATTGGGTATATTCGACGACTGTAATGAAGGCGACACCTTCATGGCAGCATCTATAATGCCTATCTTTTTGTCTCCTCCGATGACGTTCGCTGTCATCAGTCGATTGGCCAATGCCGATCCGGTAACGCCTCCTCCTGCAATCAGAACATCGTACAGCGGTTTGACTTTCCCTCCGCTGCCACTCATGCTTAATGTATGGAATGTGGCTACTTTTAAATGAATGTATGGAATGTGCTTGGATGTGCTTGGATGTGTGTGTGTTTGAATAACACGGACGAGATTGTAATTGTTGGAATATATGCTGAAAACTTAAAACTTATTAATATATACACTCTTTTTTGTAACACAAATACCGGGGGAAGAGGGAACACCTCTGAAGTCTGAAGTGGTCATGAAAGTTCTCATAGGACGTATTACACGAACTCTCGTGACCGAGGTGCGGAAACTGAGATTTGGAGATATATTGTATACCGGTATTGCGCTTGTTTGCGGCACAGTGCACAGTAGTGATCCACGGGCATTTTATTTTTTAGATTTTTGTCATTCATTCACACATACACACCATGAGCAATGGAAGCCTGTACTACACCAGCGGTTTGTCGCATACAAACAACCCATACACATCCACATCCACAAATACATCCCCTTCCATTAGCAGCGGCCAATCTCATGTCCAAACGCCGTCTGCGGATGGTGGCACCAGCACGTTACGTCATCGTCATCAGCCGAGTGTGTTGGCGACGCCTGTGAAGAACGGAGGCACTGCGAAAACTTCCAAGACTCCTCCCACTTCCAATAAGAAATTGAAGCGGTTCGATTTATTTGAGAAAATTGAAAGCGACTTGACTGTTAAGACTAACAATGGAGGTATTTTAGCCATTGCAAGTTGGGCATTGATCATTATTTTAGTTCTTAACGAGATCAGCACGCATCGGTATGCAAATCTTTCGACGAAGGAAAATCCGAAGGTGGATACGTCTCTTGGAAAAGATCGACGAATGAGTGTGAATATTAATATAACATTTCCTGGATTACACTGCGATGATTTGCATTTGGATGTGATGGATGTGGCAGGTGATAGTCATAGTAATCTAGATGGTGACAAGGAACATTTAATGATAAAACGAAGGCTGAATCTTGACGGAAGTCCAATCAGAGCCAATGCAGAGACGGTGAAAGCTAATAAATCAGCAATGGAAGAATTAAAGAGGCAAGAGATAAAACAAGCCACTATAAAGGAAGATTACTGTGGACCCTGTTATGGTGCCAGTTCGGATGTACGTAAATGCTGTAATACTTGTGACGAAATCCTTGAGGCTTATCGGGAAAAGCGGTGGGACGCAATTTCGATTACCTATACGTCAGAGCAATGTATTCGTGAAGGTAGAGATAAAAAAGAGATTAAGCGAATGTCAAAAGGGGAAGGTTGCAATATTGCGGGCACGCTCCGAGTGAACAAAGTTGCGGGCAATTTTCACATTGCTATGGGAGAAGCAGTTGATACCAATGGACGTCACATTCATCAGTTTCTGCCGGACGATGCCATAAATTTTAATGCGAGTCATATTGTAAACGAACTCAGCTTTGGGAAGAAGGTTCCGGCAGGGTTAGATAGTGTTTCGGAAAAAGAATCTCTTAATGGTATCACGAAGGTTGTAAAGGCTGAGACTGGCGCGTCAGGAGTTTTTCATTATTTCGTAAAGATCGTGCCAACCAACTATACTGATTCAGAAGGAAATGTTGTGCTTGAAACAAATCGTTATTCGTATACAGAAAGATTTACGCCTCTTATGACCGATTTGGATGAAGAGCATTATGCCCTTGGCGACAACGAAAACGCCGCAGGAGCTGATATTGGAGGGCAAAAGAAGCCAGGACAAACCCACGAGCATCATTGGAAACAAAATTCTATTCTCCCCGGGGTATTTTTTATATACGAGATTTATCCCTTCGCGTTAGAAGTGTCTAAGGAGTACGTTCCTTTGTCTCATCTTATTATTCGTCTCATGGCTGTAATTGGCGGAGTGTTGACGGTCTCGAGCTGGATTGACAGCGCCATGTATTCACGGGAAAGGAAGAAATAGTAGCAGTATGGCAATTAGACTTCTAGTTTGGTCGTCCGTGCGCTGACATATTTGGAAAGCGTAAGATATTGATTTAACTTCTGCATTTTCACATACACGATTCTTTTTCGTTACTCTGTAAATGCACCCAAAATGTTACTCGGTCGTTTTAATTTAGAAAGAAAGTCATAGCACGCAATCTCCAGTTTTTCCATACCTCTTGTGACTATTGTTAGTGAACCATTGTGATGTTTAGGAACATAATCCACTTCAATCATGATTTGCCCTCATGGAAGAATCCGCCACAATCAAGAAAATGTTAATTTTATTCATTACTATATAAATAGAAGGATGATTGCCAAGAGAATGAGCCTTCTCATCGACTTCGAAATACAACACACCTAGTAAAACAAGAATAGATGTTAACGATTAAATTGTACAGTTGGAAAAGAAAGCTTGAGTTCATGACATTCAATCCAAACATCACGATATCAAATCATCTTCTTCAGGGCCATCTTTAAGCACTGAATGTTGTAATTTATGAGACTTTTCTTAGTAAAGTTTTCACTTCGGGTCAGGCAAACTAAAGCAAGCATAGAATCCACCTCTTTCAGATACAAGACTATACCATTACTCAAATGAATGACACTGGCACTTTCGCTATCATATGCAGAAGCCTCCTCATTCTCTTGCGTTTTCTCGTCTTCAGCGACTATCCCAATGATATGATCTCCAATCCCGCGTAATGCTCCCAACGAGCTGATGGAATTTCCATCGTCACCACTCATTATATCACCGTTGGATAAGTTACTACGCTCCGTCTGTTTCTTCATTCCGTAGATACCAGATACGTCAAGAACGACATCAATCATATCAGAGCATAGTTCGACAGCCTGCATATCGATAGGACTAGAATCGGTGCAAATGTAAAGCTTACTAGCGACGTCAAAGAGGAACGCCTTTTCCATGCTGCATGTGCTGACCAAAACATTAAGCAAATTTTCAAGAGTAGGCAGTTGCGAGATGAGCTTTTGAGAAACTTTACTCAAAGCTTCAAAAATGGAATGATCGTAGATCGAAGTTAAATAATAAGCAATAGGAACAACATCTGACAGATTTGCTTCAGCAAGTTCCATAGCCACAGCCTGCATAATATCCCTTCGACAATCATACTTTGCCTCGTCGCTCAAAAATAATTCTCCGTCAACTTTGTTGATGAAAACCTCAATTGCGATTTGAGGATTTGCACGGTACGCTCTAGTCACGGTTTCAGTCAAGTTTTGTAGAACATGGTCATATGGTTCATCCTGAGCATCCATTACAAAAATCAATGCAGTTGCTTTGGAAAATATCGCATAATCTTCCTGCATAGCAAGCTCATCCTGATGATCATCGTAATGACCATATATGTTATCCCCTCCATGATGGTTGTACCCTCCATACCCTCCTCCTAACGAACCAAAATAATCACCTGGAAAATCCCAAATTACAAACCGGCAGAGAGGGGTATGATCAACGACAGTTTTGACTATTTTATTTGTCGATTCAAGACGGAAAAGTGTCTCGTGTGGTGACATTTTGTTAAACACAACTCGTTGGATCGAAGTTTTACCTGCAAATTAAATAAAAATGTTGAAATGAGGAAATGTGCCTTTTGCGATTTACTTAGTAACCGTCATGAACGAGAGGTGAAACCATGCTGTAACTACTTCAAGATTATAATTATACTTACCTGATCGCCTTGGACCCATGAGCAGTATCCTAGGAAGCATGGATAGATAGGGATCCTCGTCGTCCACCTCGTCATCACTAATTGCTCCAATATCATTATTATTTGGATCTCCAAGAGGAGAAATACCAGTCGTTTGATCGCCAAGTTGCTGCTCCATGGTGCCGATATCCGGTTACTTAAAAAAAGTTGTGAAAGGTTAAAATTTCAAATTTTCATGTCAACATTTGATGTCGCACGGTAATTGCTTTGTCTCTTACTGTCTTACTACGAACTTCAAAAACTTTCTTCAACTCGAGCAGTTATAAAACACACTTGGTTTCACATGTCAATAGATGCTTTCGTAGCTAGTGTTTATCCATACTACTTTAGTTTCATCTCTCTACATTCATGCAGTTTCTCTTTGTCAACGAGCAGGCCCGGTCGTTTTCTACGCGTTGAAATCCAACCCATCAGCCATGGTCGTTTTCTACGCGCGGCGCCAGAGCCACACAAAATCAAATGATGGTTTCTTGCGGCTTTGAAAACTGCTTGACTCCCAATACCACAGGAATATGTTCAAAATGCAACAGGGTTGCTAATCATCTCTGCTCGAATGAATGTCTGCATAGTATTGGCAAAGAATCGGGAGGTCAATTTTGCTCGATACGATGCGCAAAGGCATGGTTCGATGAAGAGGAGATGGACTCATTGATTGCTGGAGTGGATTTGGACAGCATCAACTCTCAGTCCAGCTTCCTATCTTCAGGATTTGTTTCAGTACTTACCAGTCTTCCGTCATCGAATCCCGGTGCAAGTCCTGAAACAAATCCTGAAGATGATATCGTCTTTGACGTAAAAACCACTTTTCATTCGGATCAAGAAGTATACCAAGCCATGGAGAGCTTTGCCATTGAAAACGGGTTCAAGATTCACATGCATCAATATTTGGATCCTACAGTTCCAAAAGAAAAGAAAGGGTGAAACTTCAACTGCCAGTACAAACCTTCCTGAGTGACTAAAGCGCAGAAGTATTCCTATCCATTTAGTGCCGCATGGTTGAAAGACAAAAAGACGGCGAGTTCAAGTTTATAAAATAAAATTTCGGACACAATCATATGTTGTCTGAGGGGGTGCTGCGCCAAAAAACTGTTTTGAGTGGAAAAACTATGAAGAACCGTGCGGATCGTATCACTGATGAAGAACGTAACATGATAAGAAAATACTGTACTGTGGCTGACATGTACCATTTGAAAGTGCTATTGCGAAACACTTTCAAGAATACCGATTATTCTCATGAGCTGCTCTACAATGTAGCTTTGGGAAGATACGCCATGACCACCTTGCTTTTGTATGCGGAACTCTTCCCGTCTTCTACCATGTTTCGACGATTTGCATGTTTTCCGATGCTGGTGTAGCAGTTATCCTTGTTCGCTGAATTTCGAATTATCGGTGCGTCTTTGATGAATTCCATACAGTCGCATGTACCATCTGTTTGTAGAAATTGCTGAATTCCAATCACGGTTCTAGAAAGATACGCCATGACCACCTTGTATATACTTTTATTTTGTTAACTTAGGTATAAATACGCGGAGATCTTCCCATCGTCTAGAAGAGGTGCACATATTTCGAACAACTTCGAGAAACGAATTGCAACTTTGGATTATATGCGTCTTCCATGAATGGTGAGCGTCATTGTTAGTTCTTAAACGAGAAAAAATCTTTTGCCATGGAGATATCAAGCACATCCTATATGTACAATGCTCATGGCAGCAACTGAACTGAATGAAGCAAATATATGAATACTATGAAACAATAGTATCGGCAAGCATCACAGGCAACGGATTGCTTTCATTATCGAGCTTGAGTTGGTAGAAACATGTTTCGACGATTTTAGTTTCTGTTGAGCTAACTGTATCAACTCCCAACTTCTTTGACACATTGACCATTGCACCGGTACCCATAGTCACGAAATATCCTGAGTGACCTTTTCCATCAGAAAGTATAGCATGTGCTCCTTCAATATGAGTAACCACATTGCCAGTATCATCCATGCCTATAATTAATGGTAAGAATCTTGTTTTCCCAATGTATCCAAGTAAGTGTTTCAACTTTTCCCAATCCTCTTCAGTAGGCTTCTTTACTCTAGTGCAATGAAATCCTGTAGCGCCAGTAGAGTATCTGGGTGTGCCCTTTGACTGACCTATAAGATTTTGACAGTGGTCTTGTGATACTAGTCTTTCCTCTGGACACTCAGCTCTGGTGAATCCTACTGGCGCTACAGGATTTCATTGCACTAGAGTAAAGAAGCCTACTGAAGAGGATTGGGAAAAGTTGAAACGCTTACTTGGATACATTGGGAAAACAAGATTCTTACCATTAATTATAGGCATGGATGATACTGGCAATGCGGTTACTCATATTGATGGAACACATGCTATACATTCTGATGGAAAAGGTCACTCAGGATAGTTCGTGACTATGGGTACCGGTGCAATGGTCAATGTGTCAAAGAAGTTGGGAGTTGATACAGTCAGCTCAACAGAAACTAAAATTGTATCCACAGGTGAAAGGTTTCCAAAGTGTACGTAGTTTAGATATTTTAGAGGAGCTCAGGGTTCAGCATTGAAAGAAGATATTCTCATGCAAGACAGCCAGAGCTGTATTCTACTACAGAAGAACTGTCCTTACTCGATTGAAAAGGATAGAAAACATATTCATGCTCGATATTGTTTGTAGTAGACAAGATCAAGAATGAGGAAGTCAAAATTGTTTATTATTCAGCAGTGAAAATGATTGCAGACTGTAGTAGTAAGCCAAACCAAGGGAAACTATTTGAGCTTCAAAGAAACACACTACAAGGAATGAAAGTTGTGTGTTTCAGGTTGTACAAAAAGAAAACCTTGCAGTAGTATAAATTGTTTGATGACTTGGAACATGATTCATTTCAAATATAAATCACAGGAGTATGGCGGAAAGTTAGTCATCAAATCACAATCAATTGATGTTTATATTTCAATTCCTCATTCAAGTCATTATCAATGCCTCAATCTAGTCATTATCCCCTGTTGAATTAAATTCATCTAGCACAAAATCTGATTTAGCAGAACTAAAGAAGACCTATGCGTCTGCGGTGAGGAATCAAAATTCCGTAGACAACATTGCAATTGCGCATGGAAAAAGGCCAAATATTCTGTTGTCGGAAAATGACAAATGCGCAAGATATGGCTATTAATATGTCTAGCCATCCAACTGATTAGCTTGACACACCGCCAAATGTTAAGATCTTTGTTCAACTTGCTTCTGCTGTACCATGTAGAAGTCACGTTTGAATGCGATGTTAGTATCAAAGCAGGTGAACATATGAGATCTGGCTTTGACACAAGTCACTTCGAAATCTTTTCAATTCTCATGCAGCTGTAGAAGTCTGAAAGAGATTCGCTAAGCCTTCCGAGGGGAGGAGGAGGTGGTGGGTGGGGGGAGAAGGTCCAAAAGAAATCTCGATGATTTATCCGAATATGACTCCTGCCAATGCTTTGAAATCTGGTGGTATGAATGAAATGCAATATTATTCGGCTGTGAAATATGATGATTCAATTGCTAATGATAACGCTAAAAATAATGATGCTCGGTATCATTTGAATGCAGTCCTAGGATGGGTAGGCGCCGTACAGGGATTGGCATTGGTGCTGGTGTTGATGCAGTGCAATCTACTCCTGCTGTGAATCAAAGTCACGCTAGTAAAAATATATCTAATTCGATAATGGATTCTTTTTTTATAAATCTTTGCACGTTATTCCTTCAAACAAATAGACTTTGCAAAACATCATCGTTTTGAAAGCATGCCAAAACTACGCTACTGAGGTACTGTCGTTATGACATTTGATCGTCCTTTCCGAATCTCTCTGCTGAAGAACGATGTCTAAGACCACTATATAAAATAGATTCCCATTACCTGTTACATCTACGAACCTGAAGTATTTTCCGTTGACGTTTACGTAGTACATTGTATGTATTTGTGTGCTATGAAAGAAAGGGAAACGCGCAATTTGGTTGTTGTCAAAAATGAAAGGGAAATGCGCAATTGGCTTGTTGTCAAAAATTGGCAAATTGGCAAATGCGCAATTGTTTGCTGTTTTACGCGAACTTTCCGGGTGACTTTATGCGCAATTGCGATGTTGTCTACGGTAACAGAGTTGAAGTGGATCTTGCAGAATGCAGAGAGATTTAGCAAGCATCCTTAAATTGTTGACGTAAGTACTTATTAAAAAGAAACAATTCTGTTTCGATGTTAATACTTTAAAATATTAATGTAAGAAGACCAAATCCGTGATCTCTTCTGTAGACTTTAATTATAACACCGTACTTTCGTAATTTTAGATAGAGAGTAGTGTAGATGCGGATTTCTAACAATTATCCCCAAGGGATTCCTACGGGGCTCCGTTATGCTTCATTTTAGTCGTTTCCTCCCACAGGATTCTGGCAGGTAAAAGTTACTTATTATCAGTCAATTGACATGTGAATTAAAGAAAACTTAATCATACAATAGTTTAAGTCAGAGATACTTACCCAACATGATTGTGTTAGAATGTACTCGTGATGTTAATCATGAAGTAGATTATATAAGGTATTATAGATTGTAGCACAACTAAATATTTAATTAACAATTTAAGAGATTATTGTCCTTCCTATTGAAGTCTTTCAACAAACTTCGAAGTTCTTACGAGGAAGACTGAATCGGAAGTAAAGTAAGTACAGTTCAAAGTAGAAGAACATCTGTATCATGGGAGACGCGTCAACCATCAAGTTACCAACATTCGATGGCAAGGAAGAGAGCTTCATCATCTGGAGAACAAGATTCAGAGCGTATGCACTAATGAAAGGGTTCGCCGAAGCAATGAGC